>RCNI01001731.1_pt1 | contig 11369 bp, 7 predicted proteins | sample 2041151 | NCBI WGS metagenome assembly RCNI01 (sample SAMN09708214, study PRJNA481090) | feces metagenome | isolation source: feces | place: Antarctica: Albino Rookery
TACGATATCTTTGAGCGGAATACTTTGGAAAGTTATGTGTGCCACACTGCTTTCATATAAGATCCTTACAGTTTCTTTTTCTATCATGCTCAGGCAGCTATATCCCCATCCATATTCCTCGTTCAGCATGAATTGATTCGATTTTTTCCAAGTGAGCCCGCCGTCTAAGCTGACTTTGATGGTGATGTGGTTTCTGTTTTTTTTGAGAGCCTGGATTTATGATCTACTAGGATAAAAGGGCTTTCCACACCGTTTTGTAAAGAAGTAAGTCCATTAAATTCTTCAATGCTGATCGATAGACGCATTTCCTTCCATCTTTTCCTTCCATCTGTACTGCGGATAAGTTCTATGTTGTTATGTTTCTGCAAGTTAACACTGCTTCATGGTCAAAATTTCTTATAAATGTATTCCTCCTCAAATTTACTGCTAGAGTTGGTTAGGCTTGCTGATTTTTGACATACTATTGTTTTTTAAGATAATTTTGGTAATTCAGTTTGTTTTATTGTTTTTTTTATATTCTTTTGTGTATTAAAGCGGTTGGTTAACTGTTATGATACTAGATTAAGAAAAGCATATAATTAAAGAAGTAATAATGATTGTTTCAATAGAAGATAAAATTTTGCAGTTTAAAAAGTTTTTTGATAAAAACTATCCAAAAGTCAAGACTTTCGCTTGGCATTTATTGAAATCAGAGGAAGATGCAGAAGATGTAGCTCAAGACATTTTTGTTCGTCTTTGGGAACAACCAGAATTATGGATAAATCGTAATAAATTAGATAGCTATCTGTATGTATTGGTTCGTAATCATATTTTCAATTTTCTTAAGCATAAATCGGTAGAGCAAAACTATTTAGAGCAAGAACAGAAGAAGGCAGAATGGGTTATTCAGGATATTCTGAAACCTGATGATGAATTATGTTTTCATGAGTTGGAGTTGCTGATTGAAATGGCTTTAGAACGTATGCCAAAACAGCGGAAGACAATTTATAGCATGAGTAGAGAAGAGGGGATGACTGCAGCGGAAATAGCTGAAAGGTTAGGGGTTTCAGTGCGTACGGTTGAAAACCATATTTATAGAGCACTCCAAGACTTAAAGAAAATAATTGTTATCTTTTTTTTATTTTGAGTGAGTAATTGCAGAAAGTAAGTTGTCTTTTATATAAACGCAAATGATTTTGAGAAAATGAAAATTAATTATTTGGAAAAACTGATTCGTTCTTTTGTTCACTTTGATTATTCAGGACGACTTATAGATCGTATTCATAATTGGATGGTGGAAGAGGATGGTTGGGAGGAAAAAGATAGAGTACTTCACTCTTTATGGAAAGAGACGAAGCCAAAATCAGATATTGATACAGAGCGTTCATTCCGTGAAGTGATGAATCGATTAGGGATAGAGTCTGGTTATAATCCGGACAATTTCAATCATCGTTGGATGTGGAAATTGGTTGCAGCAGTTACGATAGGTGTTATTTTTTCATCAACTCTTACTTTGTGGTTGAGTTACAATGCTTGGAGTAGAGACGATTCAATAATGACTGAACAGTATGCTTGTTTGGCAGAGCGGAAAACATTTTTGTTGCCCGATGGTACTCAAGTTTGCTTGAATGCAGCTTCGCATGTTTTTTATCCAAATAAGTTTGAAGGGAAAACGCGTACGGTATACCTTACAGGAGAAGCCAATTTTAAGGTTGTCAAGGATTCCAGCAAGCCTTTTATTGTTCGTTCATGTAATATGAGTGTGATGGCATTGGGAACGGAATTTAATGTAAAGGCTTATCCGGAAGACAAATTGGTTGCCGCTTCACTTATTGAAGGAAAAGTAAAGGTGTCTTGTAATGATACTCTCAATTATATTCTTTATCCAGGTGAACAGTTAGTATTTGATAAAGAGAGGTGTATTGCAGATACCAACACAGTCAATATGAATGATGTTACGGCTTGGCAGCGTGGAGAAATTGTGTTAAGCAAGGTCACCGTTGAAGAGATTGTAAAGACTTTGGAAAGGCATTTCGGAGTAATCTTTCATGTTTCCAAGAAAAATATGAACCAAGATAGATATAATTTTATTTTCAAAGAGGACGCTTCTTTGCAAGAAGTGCTGGAAGTGATGCAGATTGTAGTGGGCCGATTTAATTATCAACTGAAAGATAATGCATGTTATTTGAATTGGTAACTTCCTTTTATACCTTATTGTTAAACTTTAAACTATTTTGCGTATGTAAAAAAATATCCGGAAAGGCACCACCCTTGTCCGGATATGAAATGAGTTTAGTATTATTAATAGGATGTTGATTTGTAGACTGATTCCATCCCAATTATCAAAAAAATGATTTAACACTAAAAAACTTCGCTAAGATATGAATTTATATCTGAAAAACACTAGAAAAAGTATATTAATAATTTGTGCTTTATTATTTGCTTCTATAATATCTGCACAGACAGATAGTAAAATAACTATTAATAAAAAGAATATATCTCTCAAGGAAGCCTTGGTTATGGTACGTGAGCAGACTAAGATGTCTGTTTCATATAATGATACACAACTTCCTGAAAAAAAAGTAGATATTGATATTAAGAATCAATCGTTGGAGAATGCTCTTCGTATGATTCTTAAAGGTACAGGATTTACATTTAAGGTAAAGAATAACTATATCATGATTGTTTTGGCAAATAGCCAAAATGAAAAGGTACGGAATGTTTCAGGAAATGTTTCTGATAGTAATGGAGATCCTTTGATAGGTGTTACAATAGTAGAAAAAGGAACTAATAATGGCACCATATCAGGTTTTGATGGAGATTATAAGTTTACAACACAAACTGCAAATCCGGTTTTGGTTTTTTCTTATATAGGTTATCAGACAAAAGAAATTAAAGTTACTGAAAAGACCATTGATGTGATATTATTGGATGACGCTCAAGAATTAAGTGAGGTGGTTGTAACGGCTTTAGGTATTAAACGTTCGGAGAAGGCTTTGAGCTATAATGTGCAGAAAGTGGGTAATGAAGCGGTGACCACAGTTAAGAATGCCAACTTTATGAATTCACTTTCTGGTAAAGTGGCGGGTGTGAATATCAATGCCTCTTCGGCAGGTATGGGAGGGGCAACCCGTGTTGTGATGCGTGGCCCGAAATCTATCAGTCAAAGCAATCAAGCTTTGTATGTAATTGATGGTATTCCTGTTACTGGAAGGAGTCAGGGAGAATTGAAAGGGGATGCTATGATGTATGCCAATCAACCAGGGTCGGAGAGTATCGCTGATGTAAATCCAGAAGATATTGAGTCGATTTCAGTATTGAGTGGACCTGCTGCCGCTGCACTTTATGGTTCGGCAGCAGCGCAGGGTGTCATTATGGTTACTACAAAAACAGGTAAGGAAGGTAAAGTTTCTGTCCAAATATCTAATAGTACCCAGTTTGCCAAACCATTTGTTATGCCTGAATTCCAGAACTCTTATATAAATCGTCCTGGGGAAGTGAAAACATGGGGCGACAAGGCCGTCTCGGAATTTGGCACATTTGATCCCAAAGAATTTTTTAACACAGGTACCAATATTCAAAACAATGTATCATTGACAACCGGTACAAATAAGAATCAGACCTATTTGTCTTTGGGTACAACAAATGCGAAAGGGATTATTCAGAATAATACATATGATCGTTATAACTTTACATTCCGGAACACAACATCGTTTTTAAACGATAAGATGCATTTGGATTTTAATTTCAATTACATTCTTGAAAAAGATAAGAATCTCACCGCTCAAGGACAGTGGTTCAACCCTTTAACATCTTTGTATCTTTTTCCGAGAGGAGAGAGTTTTGATGCTATCCGTATGTATGAGGTTTATGACCCTGCACGCAAGATTTATGTGCAGAATTGGAATTATGGTGATGCTTTAAAAATGCAGAATCCGTATTGGGTCGCTAATCGTATGAATCGTACAAACAAGCGAAGCCGTTATATGGTGAGTGCCAGCTTGAAGTATGATATTTTAGAGTGGATGAATTTTACAGGTCGTGTACGTTGGGATGATGCTTATACATTACAAGAAGATAAGCGTTATGCTTCTACTTTGAAATTGTTTGCTCCTTCCGACTATGGATTTTACGGTTATGACAAGATTAATGACCAGACATTATATGGAGATATGATGCTTAATATCAATAAATCGTTTGATGATTTTAGCCTGTCTTCGAATATAGGTGCATCAATGTCTCGTTTGAATTACAACACGACTGGTTTTCAAGGTGGCCTGAAAGCACCGTCAAATGTGTTTTCACCTAATGCTATTGATTATGGAAATGCAACAAATGACAATCGTCCAATTTTTGAGAGTTACAAGCATTATATCAATTCTTTGTTTATTAGTACAGAAATAGGTTACAAGAATATGCTTTATTTAACTTTGACAGGACGTAACGACTGGGATTCGGCTCTGCACGGTACAGCTCAGACTTCTTTCTTTTATCCGTCGGTGGGCGTCTCTGCCATTGTCACTGAAATGTGCAAGTTGCCTCATTTTGTTAATTATATGAAAGTCAGAGGCTCTTGGGCATCGGTAGGTTCGGCTATTTCTCCCAACCTTTCGTCTGCTTGGCGTTATGAATATAATCCAGCTTCAGGAACTTACAAGACAGTGACTTATAAGTTCCCTGAGAAGTTCTTCCCGGAGCGTACTGATTCATGGGAAGCCGGATTGACAGCCCGTCTTTTCAATAATGCATTATCCGTGGATTTGACTTTTTATCAGTCTAATACAAGAAAACAAACTTTGTTGCGTGACATAACTTCTGGAGCGGCAGGATTTAACAAGGAGTATATTCAGACGGGTAATATTCGGAATCGTGGTCTAGAACTCTCTTTGGGTTATAATCATGCATGGAGAGATTTTACTTGGAATTCTACTCTTACATACAGTATGAATAGAAACAAGATTATTGAATTGCTTGAAAACCCTAATGAAGTAGTTCGTCAGGCCGGATTGAGTGGTTGTGGAGTTGTGCTTAAGCAGGGAGGTACTATGGGGGATATTTATACATATACTGATTTTAAGCGGGATGCAGAGGGAAATATCGCTCTTGATGCTAACGGTAATGTAATGCAAACTAATTTGAATAACCCTCAATATCGTGGCTCTGTGCTTCCAAAAGGAAATATAGGTTTTTCCAATGATTTTTCTTGGAGGGGTTTGAATTTAGGATTTGTCCTGACTGCTCGTCTGGGAGGCATTTGTATGTCGCAGACTCAGGCTATTCTTGATGAATATGGAGTGTCGAAAGCAAGTGCTGTCAGTCGTGATAATGGAGGAATTGAAGTGAATACTGGCAAGATTCCGGCTGAAGGATATTATGCAGTGGTTGGCGGTGATAATCCAATCTGGTCAGAGTATATTTACAGTGCCACTAACATACGTCTGCAGGAAGTCCATATCAATTACACTTTACCTAAGAAATGGCTATATGGCAAAGAATTGTCGGTTGGAGTAGCGGCTAATAATTTATTGATGATTTATAAGCGTGCTCCGTTTGATCCTGAGTCAACAGCCTCTACTGGTACGTATTATCAAGGGTTTGACTATTTTATGCAACCAAGTTTACGTACGATGGGATTTAATGTCAGAATGAGATTTTAATGTTAATGATTTAATCTTGAATGAAAAATGAAATATATTAATATCATGAAAAATAGACGATTGGCTTTCGCTGTCTTTTGCATTGTCTTGAGTTCTTGTACTGCTGATTTTGAAGATGCTAACCGTCCGGGGCATGAAACTTCTTTAGAAGAACTGGGTAGAGATGATTATGCTGTTTCTTCTTTTATCACAGAACTGCAAAATTTTGCGTTTCCAGAACAGGAGAACGCATATCAGAATACAGAAGATTTGATTGGGAATTATTTGAGTCGATATATGACATACTCCAAGGCTTCTTTTTCTGTAAAGAACTATTCTTGTTTTAATGCTCCCGATGATTGGAAGATTGTTCCTTGGAGAGACATCTTTGCTCCTGCTACTTCTTCTTTTAATTCGGTGGCTTATCTTACCAAGAAAGAGGGGGCGATGTATGCACTTGCATTAATCTTGAGAGCCCAGCTGTTGTTGCGTTTCACTGATACATATGGTCCGTTGCCTATTGGCATTGAAGCTGATGCTAATGCATATTCGTCACAAGAGGCTGTTTATGATTACTTGTTCAAGTCTATCGATGAGGCCATAGGCATTATTTCCCCTTTGCTGGCCTCTAAACCTGATTTGGTGTTGAAGGCTGATGCTGATCATGTCTATCAAGGTCGTATGGGGCTGTGGATAAAGTTTGCCAATTCTTTGAAGTTGCGTATGGCTATTCGCATGCGCAATGTCAAGCCACAGCAAGCAAAGGAAATAGCAGAAGCGGCTTACAAGGCTGGTGTCATTGAGAGCAATGAGGAAAATTGTGCTATTGAATATATTCCCAATGGGCAGTACAAGACTTCCGTTCAGTGGGGAGACAGCCGTGCCTGTGCCGATTTGGAAAGCTATATGAACGGATTTAATGATGCACGCATCAACCGTTATTTTAAGCCGACGGTAGAAACTGGCAGTAGAACTGTCATTGGTTGTCGTGCAGGTTCCAATGTGACCAATAAAGATATGGCCATGCGTAAATACTCGGCTGCCAATGTGAATGAAACAACTAAAGGGGTTTGGATGACTGCTGCCGAAATGACCTTCTGTCGTGCTGAAGGGGCGATGATAGGTTGGAATATGGGAGATAGTCCGAAAAACTTGTATGAAAAAGCAATCCGGTTGTCGTTTGAACAGTGGGGTGTGGGTGATAAAGTTGATGAATATTTGAATGACTTCTATCATAAGCCATCGTCATATACTGATGCAGCAGGTGGATTTGGCGGAAATCATGAGCCAATGAGTGAGATTACTGTCGGTTGGAAGGACGGTGCTTCGGAAGAGGAAAATATGGAGCGCTTGATTGTCCAGAAATGGATTGCTCTTTTCCCAGATGGACAGGAAGGGTGGAATGAAATCCGTCGGACAGGATACCCTAAGGTGTTTCCTATCATGCAAGCTACAAGTGGATATAATTTGTCGGTTCCTAATCGTATTCCATTTGATCCAAGGGAGATGACAGGAAATAATAAAGAAAACTATCAAAAGGCGATAGGTATGCTAGGAGGCAAAGACGATTATGCTGCGAAAATGTGGTGGCAGAAGAATTAAGATGGAAAAATGAAGTATAATAAAAAACAAGTAAGGTAATGAAACGACTTTATATATATTTTTTAGCTTTTGTAGGTTGGTCAATAGCAATGACAGCATGCGACGACTGGTTGGATACAGAAATTAAGGACCCGGTCAATCTCAAAACTTCTATTAAGGATGAAGCTTACTATGAACGTTTGCGGGCCTATAAAAAATCAGACCATCCAGTTGCTTTTGGATGGTACGGTAACTGGACCGGTACAGGAGCATCCTATGAGAATTCCTTGAAAGGATTGCCTGACAGCGTAGATTTTGTTTCATTGTGGGGGAACTGGAAAAACCCTTCACCTGCTATGATGGAAGATTTGCGTTATGTGCAGCAGAAGAAAGGAACAAAGGTATTGTTCAGTTTCTTGGTGCTTGATATTGGTGATCAAATTACTCCACCTATGCCGCAGGAAGAGATTGACAATGGTACTACCTTGAAGGATTGGAGGCATAAATACTGGGGATGGGATTATCAGTTGGAGAACCGGTTGTCGGCTGTTGAGAAATATGCAAATGCTTTATGCGATACGATAGATAAATATGGATATGATGGATTTGACCTTGATGCAGAGCCTAATATTCCACAACCGTTCCCTACCGATAAGGAATTATGGAAGAATGACAAGCAGGTGATTCAAAAGTTTATTGAAACGATGTCAAAAAGAATTGGACCAAAATCAGGTACCGACCGTATGTTTGTCATTGATGGGGAGCCGGATGCGGTGCCAGCGCATTTGTTCTCAAACTTCAACTATCTTATTTTGCAGGCATATACATCTCACTTCAAACAGTATAACAGTCACTTGGATAATCGCTTTATTAAGCAGTATGAGCATTTTAATTCAGAAGCCACTGCAGAAGAGATAGCACGTAAGATTATAGTATGTGAAGATTTTGAGAAATGGGCCAAGACCGGCGGTGCTGAATTTGGGCTGCCTGATGGAAGTATTGTCAATTCGCTTACTGGTTTTGCATTATGGAATCCGGTATTGAATGGAACTCAGTATCGCAAAGGAGGTGTAGGGACCTATCATATGGAATATGAATATAAAGTAAGTGCTCAGGGTACAGAAACTTATCCTGCATTGCGTAGGGCCATACAAATTCAGAACCCGAGCAAAAGATGATTTTATTTTAAAGCGAAAACAAATTGCATTCTTTTCGGCGAATGCATAAAATCAATTTAATAAAAATAAAAGTATGAATAGTTTTAAAATCGGTATAATAGGATGTTTGATTGCTGTAGCTTTTATGGTGGGTTGTGATGATGCTGAATACTCTGTATTACGAAATCAGGCTTATATTTCACAAACTAATACTAATCCTAATACGGCACTGAAGGTTTTTATTGATAAAAATCCTGTGGATGTGAATTTGAATGTACGGATTTCTGACCCTGCGGTTCAGGATGCTAAATTTGAACTGGTAGAAGATATGGATTTGCTTGACAGGTTCAACAAACAGAATTTTACGGCATATAAATTTCTATCTTCGGAGCAATATAGATTGGACGGTAAAGATATAGAGGTTAAACAAGGGCATACTTTGTCTAGTTCTGCAGATTTGAATATTTTGCCATTGACAGATGAAATGAAGAAAAGCGGTGAGAAATACGCTGTAGCTTTGACATTGAAAAGTAAGGATGGCTCAACGGATGTCTTGAAGTCTGGAGGGAATATTTTATATCTGCTTGATCCGGCTATTATTACCTCTGTTCCAGTTTTTGATAAAAACACCAATGTGGCTTTTGAATTGAAAGAGGATTTGTCTTTGAATGAATGGACACTTGAATTTTGTGTGAACATGAGTAAACTGGGTAAGAAAATTGGTGAACTGAACAACCAAGCCTTGTTTGATGGCTCCAGTAATCTAGGAGAAGGAGATGGGCAAATCTATACCCGTTTTGGTGATGCTCCGATTGAAGGTAATCGATTGCAGATTAAGACTCAAGGCATCGTTATGGACAGCAAGATGCAATTTGAAGAGAATAAATGGTATCACATTGCTTGGGTATGTACGGGAAGCAAGGTGTCATTGTATGTAAATGGCAAACTTGACAATTCAAAAGAAACAACAGGAAAGCTTACTAATCTAGGCAAGAATCATTGTAAAATTGGTAATACGGACTATTTGAAATCGGATGTGAAGATGAGCGAACTACGTTTGTGGACCCGTGCTTTGTCTCCGCGAGAAATCAGCAATAATCCATATGCCACTAACCCGAATGCAAATGGCTTGTCTCTTTATTTCAAATTTAATGAGGGGAAAGGGAAAGATTTTGTTGATGCTACAGGGCATGGCAATAAGGCTTGGTGCAATTCGGAGGTTCGTTGGATTCCTGATGTTCAACTGAATGCTCAGTAATGACGTGATGATTGAGTTTTGTTTCATTATAACAGATAATCTAATTCATTAGTATTAAGAATATATAAACTTAAAAGATATGAGATTTCGTATAATATACCAATTGTTTGCTGTAGCACTTTCATCGTTGATATTTGCTTCTTGTGCCGATGAGATGGAAGTGGGAACAACTCTTTTCCCTAATGATGGGGAAGGAAAAGCAGTCAAAGCTTTTATTGACAATTATTGTTTTTATCCCAAAAACACGATGCAGAGCCATCTTGTACAAGCAGGGAATGGCGGTGCATTGATTATGGCTGATGATGAAGTGTCTCTTAAAGTTCATCTTACTTCTCCGGCAGAAACTGACCTTACATTTTCATTGGTGGTAGATAACTCCAATTCGCAGCAAGAGAATGAAGAAAAGGTAACCTTGACAGAAGATGCTATTGTATTTGGTACAAAGACAGTTGTTGTTTGTAGAGGGGAAATGGAAAGTCGTGAGGATATTACTTTCTCTTTAAATAAGGAATCGGCTTTTTTAAAAGGATTCGATTCTGAAGCGCTCATTTCCATGTCACTTAAATCGCATAATGATGTAGAGATTGTAAAGGGCTATGATAAGTATCAATGGAAAGTGACAAAAGAGATTACCAATATTGATACTAAAGGTGATTTTGGGGGAAAGACTCAAATGCCATTTAATTTGTATGATGTGATGCAGAATTATTATGGACAGTTCTCACCAACCCAAGATTTAAACGATAATAATATGGAAACATATTTGATGATTTATGCCAATACGGAAAGAAATGATATTATTCCAGTGCAGTTTCATGAAGAGCAAGAGGTTGTAGGCATTTCTATCTATCCGGCCGAATACTGGGGAGATTGGAATGTGAGTTGCTCTAAAGTAGAATTATTGGCGGGATCTGACAAGGAACATTTGCAACGTGTTGGTATTGCAACCTGGAAAACGAGCATGCCTACAGATCATACACCTTGGGAGATTGTTTTCTTTACTCCGGTGAAGATGAAGTTTATGGAGATTCGTGTGATTGACAATTATTCAAAGGGCGACAATAAGACTGCCATCACTTTTATCCCTGAAATAAGAATTTATAAATGAGTGCATCTTAATGTTTGTTTAAAAGAACAGGATTAACTGCGTTGATTTCAGAATGAAACAGTATGATTTTCCTGCTGGAGGAATTAAAAAGATAACGAGTTGATGCATAATATCCAGTTTCTTTACCTGTAAATTCATCGTGGCAATGACATTTCAGCACTCATCTCCACAGATTCTTGAGTTACAACTTGTGATTAATGAAACGGTGCTTGCGTTTAATAAAACGGTGGTTGTGTTTTATTAAACAGTGACGGTGACTTAAGTTTCAGCCGGCATAAAATACTATATTCAAGTTCTCTACTGGCAGAATTGGATATGCATCAATTTAATATCCGTCAGCAGGTATGCTTTATGAAACCGCAGGAATGGTTTGATATTTATCCTTGTTCTTTCAAAATGTTACAAAGTTTAGAAACGCCAAGTTCGAATTGAGAGCTTGGCGTTTTTCGGTTATAGCAGGTGTTGTGATTCAGGCAAGGTTAAAAGATTTTATTTTCTCATTGACGAGTTGCTATTTTTGACAATTTGCTTCAGTGTCTTCGCATACCATGTAAATCTTGGAGATAATTTCTTGTTTTATGCTTTTTTTCTTACTTTTGTAGCTTTGACAAATACATAGAATTATGGATAGTAAATTAGTTATTTATAAT
>RCNI01001732.1_pt1 | contig 11368 bp, 15 predicted proteins | sample 2041151 | NCBI WGS metagenome assembly RCNI01 (sample SAMN09708214, study PRJNA481090) | feces metagenome | isolation source: feces | place: Antarctica: Albino Rookery
GCCGGAACGCAGGCACTTTATCAGGACGACACGGTATTCTCTACCGCCATTTTGAAGATGGGTCGGGGCAATTCCGGAAAGCTGGTCAGCGCCGTAAAGCTGGCGCTTTTGAAACATGCCCCGGAATGTGACCTCGCTGTCTTTGATGGTTCTCCCGGAATCGGCTGTCCCGTCATCGCCTCCATCAGCGGTATGGATTTGATTCTCGTCGTTGCAGAGCCTTCTCTCTCCGGCATCAGCGATTTGGAACGGCTCATCCGCTCCGCTGAGGTATTCCAGACCGGCATCGCCGTCTGCGTCAACAAGTGGGATGCAAGCCCGGAAAACACCCGTGCGATTGAAGAATTCTGTCAGTCACACCACCTTCCCTTTGTCGGAAAAATTCCCTACGACAAAACCGCTTCTGCGGCAATCAATGCCGGCAAAAGCGTGGCGGAGCTGGACTGTCCGGCTCGCACCGCTCTGCTTGAGGTGTATCAAAACACCATGCAGCTGCTTGATTTATCTTAATTTGTTTGTTTTGGAGTTCATCCACTGCGCTATATTTAACTAAAAGGAGTCTTTACTATGAAACTGAAAATTGCCGTTCCCGCTATGGGCGATTCCATCGGTCAGCACTTCGGTCACTGCGAGTCTTTCCTCTTCTTTGATGCCGAAGATGGCAAGATTGTGGCTCAGAACCGGGTTCCCAACCCCGGTCATCGTCCCGGCTTCCTGCCCAACTTCCTGGCCGACAACGGCGCTCAGGTCGTAATCGCTGCCGGCATGGGCGGCGGCGCCGTCGACATCTTCAACGAGCGTGGCGTGGAAGTGGTTCTGGGTGCTCAGGGCGATGCTGCTGCCGCCGTTGAAACCTATCTCCGCGGCGAGCTGAAGTCTACCGGCTCCATTTGCCACGAGCATGAGCATGCTAACGAGTGCAGCGAGCACTAAAATTTCTCTCTACCCTTCTAAAAAAAGGACGCTGTTTCTGTGGAAACAGCGTCCTTTTTCTTCTTTGGTGATAATGTCACGGTAAATCCCTACCATTTTGCTTATAATACAGAAAAACAACGAAAGGAGCTGCTACTATGGCGGTTATTCATATCAACACCAACAACAAATACGAGACTTTGAACCACTCAGAGCTTCCCATCCTTGTGGAATACATGGCACCTTGGTGTGTCTACTGCCGCAGAATCGGTCCGGCGTTTGATCAGCTGGCGCAGCAGTACGAGGGAAAGCTGATTTTCGCCCAGATTGACATCGACGAAGAGCCTAAACTGGCGGAACAGGAACAGATTGAAGTAGTTCCCACGCTCATCATCTATCACAAGGGCAAGGCGGTCAACTCTATCGTTGCCCCGGAGTCCAAGGCGAAAATTGACGCCTTTATTCATGAAACTTTTACAGAATTGGAGGGTGACTTATGACCCACATCTATGATATGATCATCGTCGGCGGCGGTCCCGGCGGATACACCGCTGCTCTGTACGGCGCACGAGCCGGTTTTGACACGCTGGTGCTGGAAAAGCTGTCTGCCGGCGGTCAGATTGCTCTGACTCATCAGGTTGACAACTACCCCGGCTTTGACGAGGGGATTGACGGTTTTTCTCTCGGCATGAAAATGCAGTCCGGTGCGGAGCGCTTCGGCGCACAGACCGTGCTGGCTGAGGTCAACGCCCTGCACTTGGACGCCCCCATCAAGGAGATTGAAACCAGTGAAGGCACCTTCTTTGCCAGAACCGTAGTCATTGCCACCGGTGCAAACCCGAGAACGCTGGGCGTTGCCCGAGAAGCAGAACTGGTGGGTCGAGGCATTCATTACTGCGCTGCCTGCGACGGTATGTTCTACAAGGGAAAGACGGTCATCGTAGTCGGCGGCGGCAATACGGCGGCGGCAGACGCTCTGCTCCTCTCCCGTGTGGCGAAAAAGGTCTATATCGTTCACCGCAGAAACACGCTGAAAGCCACCAAGATCTACCACGAGCCTCTGGAAAAGGCAGAGAATGTGGAACTGATCTGGAACAGCGAGATCGACTCCTTTGTGGAGGATGGCAGAGTGGTGGGCGCTATGGTGAAAAACCGTATCTCCGGAGAAATCACTCAGATCGCCTGCGACGGCATTTTTGTCAGCGTCGGACGCAAGCCTGCCTCGGAGCTGGTACAGGGCATTCTGGACTTGGATGCATCCGGCTATGTCATTGCCGATGAATCCACCCGCACCAATCTTCCCGGCGTGTTTGTCGTGGGCGATGTGCGCACCAAGGTGCTTCGTCAGGTCGCAACTGCTGTGGCAGACGGTGCGATGGCGGTTCACTATGCCGAGGAATACCTCGCCGGAGGTTCCCTCAGTGACTAAGAAAAAATCTCTCATCCGCACTGCACTCTTTGTTCTGGGCGGTGCACTGGCCGGTTTTCTTTACTATCAGTTCTTTGGCTGTACCACCGGCTGTGCAATCACATCGAATCCCTATCTCACCATGCTCTACACTTCCTTTGTTGGCTGGCTGATTGCGGGTGCAACCAAAAAGGAGAACTCTGATTCATGCAATATTTAGTCTCTTTTCTGGAAGGCATCATCACCTTCCTCTCCCCTTGTCTGCTTCCCATGCTCCCCATCTATATTACCTACTTCGCCGGCGGTGGTGAGCGCAGCCGCAAGAAAACCCTGACCAACGCTCTGGGCTTTGTATTGGGCTTTACACTCGTGTTTGTGGCTATGGGCGCCTTGGCCGGTACCGTGGGCGGCTTCCTGAACGATCATCAGACCGCAGTCAATGTCGTCTCCGGCCTGATCGTGATTTTCTTCGGCTTGAACTTCCTCGGTGTGTTCAATGTCAATCTCTTCCACGGCAGCCAGAAAAATGTGGATCACACCGATATGGGCTTCTTCTCCGCCATTCTCTTTGGCATGGTCTTTTCCGTGGGGTGGTCCCCCTGCGTCGGCACATTCTTGGGCTCCGCCCTCATTTTGGCCTCTCAGCAGGGGCATGTGCTCACCGGAATGCTGATGCTGCTCACTTATTCTCTCGGCTTGGGCATTCCCTTCCTGCTGAGTGCAGTTCTTATCGACTATCTCAAATCCGCATTCAACTGGATTAAGAAAAACTACAAGACGATCAATATCATCAGCGGAAGCCTGCTGGTTCTGATGGGCGTTCTGATGGCAACCGGTCTCTTCGGCCGCCTGCTCATCCTGCTCAGTTAATGGAGGTACTATGAATAAGAAAAAAGGTTTGTTTCTCATCGCTCTGGTCATTGTTCTGGTCATCGGCGGTGCATATCTGCTCTACAACAAGCTGGGCAGCAATCTGACCCCCAATCAGCTGGTCGGAAATCCCGATGCGGTATCCTCTCAGAGCGAACCCGACGCCTCGGGCGCTTCTTCCTCTGCCGCTTCTTCCGAAGCAAGCGATCCCGCATCCTCTACGACGGAAGAACCTCAGAAGGCTCCCGATTTCACGGTCTACGACGCAGATGGCAACGAAGTGAAGCTATCTGACTACTTCGGAAAACCCATCGTTCTGAATTTCTGGTCCAGCCGCTGCGGCCCCTGCAAGATGGAAATGCCGGACTTCAACGAGGCCTACAAGGAACTGGGTGACTCTGTACAGTTCCTGATGGTTAACATGACCGATAGTTCCTGGGACACCAAGGAAACCGCCAGCAAGTTTATCTCTTCGGAGGGCTACGAGTTTCCTGTCCTCTTTGACACCGATCAGTCTGCCGCACGGGCTTACGGCGTCTATTCCCTGCCCACCACCTACTTTATTGATGCCAACGGTATTCCTGCCGCATATGCAAACTCCGCCATCAACCGGGATCTGCTGGAGCAGGGTATCGGAATGATTCTGCCTAAGGAATAATCCTTTTCTCAATCAAAAAAGCAGGTGCAGCCACATTGGCTGCACCTGCTTCTCTTTTTCGTCTATGTGCTCAGACCGGCGCTCCATCTCGGAGAATCTTCCGAATGTTTTTCTCGATTTTTCCCCGAGGAATCATCAATTCATGTCCGCACCCGGTACAGATCATTCGAAAGTCCATGCCGATCCGCATCACTTTCCATGTTTTGCTGCCGCAGGGATGGGCTTTTTTCATTTCCAGCACATCACCGACTCTGACATCCATCGTGGAAACCTCCTTGTGCATCGGTTAGTCAAAACACTACTACTTTACCATTGATAAGTCAAGCTGAACGAATCCCATTTTGCTGCATACACTGATAGTATCGCAACCAAACGGGAGGTTTTATCATGGGAAATTATTTGCCCGAAGGGCGTATTCTTACATCGACGGAAAACCGGAATGCAACCAAAGATTTGGACGCACTTGCAGAGACTATGCAGAAACGAACGATTGCAGAGGGCATGGTGCTTCGCTGCGACCGAAACCAGACCCTGTACATCAAGCTGGGAGACCGCATCGGCATCATTCCGAGAGAGGAAACCGCACTGGGGATTGAAGACGGCACGGTCAGCGAATTTTCCGTTCTGGCTCGGGTCGGAAAGCCGGTTTCCTTCCATGTGACGGCACTGGAAGCCAACAATGGAACGATCACCCCGATTTTATCCCGAAAGAGCGCTCAGCAAGAAGCGCTGTCCCAGCTCCGCCGACTGCCGGTAGGCTCGGTCATTCCGGCCACCGTCACCCATCTGGAGCAATTCGGCGCTTTCGTCGATGTGGGCTGCGGTCTGATCTCTATGATCCCCATTGCCCTGATCTCTACCTCCCGCATCCGTCACCCACGCCAGCGGTTTCAAGTAGGCCAGACCATTCCGGTGGTGTTTTTAGGCTACGATGAGGAAAGCAAGCACATCTTACTCTCTCACCGTGAGCTTTTGGGCACTTGGGAAGAAAACGCAAAAGCATTTCAGGCCGGGGATACGGTAACCGGTATCATTCGTGGAATCAAGGACTATGGCATTTTTGTGGAGCTGACCCCCAACCTGACCGGCCTTTCCGAATACCGGGACGGACTGGAGGAAGATCAGCTGGTTTCCGTCTACATTAAGGCAATCTTACCCGAAAAGCACAAAATCAAGTTGAACATTATTGATACGCTGGATTCCACTCCAGTCAATCTGCCTATGGAATATCCGCCGCTGCCCGATGTGGTACAGCCGTGGGCGCTGTAAAGTGCCTTATCCCTTGCCCTTGAGCAGATCCCAATAGGCCTTTGCCGCCTGTTCTACTTTGTTTTCGCCGTAGACATAGTAATGGCGGTCCTTCAGAGTATCCGGCAAATACTGCTGGTCTACATAGTGATTGGGATAGTTATGGGGGAACTTATAAGTAAGCCCGTGGCCCAGCTTCTGCGCTCCGGAATAATGGCTATCCATTAAATGTGCCGGAATATCACTGAACTTACCTCCCCGGATGTCACTCATGGCCTGATCGATACCTTGGATGGCAGAGTTGGATTTGGGCGCAGTTGCCAACAAAATGACCGCTTCTGCCAACGGAATTCGTGCCTCCGGCAGGCCCAGCATATTAGCACTGTCTACGCAAGCCTTCACGATTGCCACCGCCTGAGGATAGGCAAGCCCGATGTCCTCGCTGGCAATCACCATCAGTCTGCGGCAGACGGAAATCAGATCACCTGCCTCCAGCAGACGGGCAAGATAATGAAGCCCGGCATCGGGATCCGAGCCACGAATGGACTTCTGAAAGGCGGACAATGTGTCATAATGGCTGTCCCCGTCCCGGTCATACCGCATAGCAGACCGCTGTGCTACCACAAGGGCGTCCTCCATGGTGATATGCACCAGACCGTCCGCTCCCACACCGGCAGAGGAAAACAGCAGTTCCACCGCATTGATGGATTTCCGGACATCTCCGCCGCAGGCAGCGGACAGATGCTCCACTACGCCGTCTTCAATCACGGCCTTGGCACCGCTCCGCTCTTCCAGAATCGAAAACGCACGGCGCACGGCGGGGGCAATCTCCGCTGCGGTAACTGATTTGAACTCAAACACAGTGGAACGGGACAAAACTGCGTTAAACACATAAAAATACGGATTTTCCGTCGTAGATGCAATCAGCGTGATCTTGCCGTTTTCCATGAACTCCAGCAACGACTGCTGCTGCTTTTTATTGAAATACTGGATCTCGTCCAAATAGAGCAAAACACCGTTGGGCGCCATCAGGGTATCCACATCGGCAATCACCTCTCGGATATCGGAGATGCCGGCGGTCGTTGCGTTCAGGCGATGAAGGGTACGGTGGGTTCTCTGGGCAATGATATTGGCTACGGTCGTTTTGCCCGTGCCGGACGGTCCGTAAAAGACCATGTTGGGAATATTGCCGCTTTCGATAATTCTGCGCAGCACGCCATTCTCGCCGAGAATGTGCCGCTGACCCACGACTTCATCCAATGTATTGGGGCGAATCTCATCCGCCAAAGGTCGATAATCCATCTATTGTCACCACCTAACAAATGGGGTTGCCGCATTTTGCAGCAACCCCATTTTATCATAAACTGAATTAGCGATAAAGAGGATATTTCTCCGTAAGGGAAACCACCTGACGGCGAATTTCTTCCTTCTTTCCCTCAAAATCATGGGCAGTTTCGCAAATCAACTTACCCACAAGACGGAAGTCCTCTTCGTTCAGACCACGGCTGGTCGCCGCTGGCGTACCGAGGCGGACGCCGCTGGTCACAAAAGGCGTTTCCGGATCGTTGGGAATGGTGTTCTTATTGGCAGTGATATAAATCTCATCCAGCCGATGCTCCATTTCCTTGCCGGTCAGATGTGCCGGACGGAGATCCACCAGCATCAGATGGTTATCTGTACCACCGCTGACCAGTTCCAGACCTCCCTCGAGGATCGCTTCTGCCATAGCCTGTGCATTCAGCACCACCTGATGCTGATAGGTCTTGAATTCCGGCTTGAGTGCTTCGCCGAGAGCCACCGCCTTAGCGGCAATGATGTGCATCAGAGGTCCGCCCTGAGATCCGGGGAAAATGGCGGAGTTGATTTTCTTTGCAATGGCTTCATCGTTGGTAAAGATCATGCCGCCACGGGGACCACGCAGGGTCTTATGCGTGGTAGTGGTAACCACATCTGCATAAGGAATGGGAGAAGGATGCTCCCCTGCCGCCACCAGACCGGCAATATGAGCCATATCCACCATAAGGTAGGCTCCCACCTCATGGGCAATCTCAGCAAATACCTTGAAATCAATCGTACGAGGATAAGCAGAGGCACCGGCAATAATCATCTTCGGATGATTGGCCCGAGCCAGCTCACGCACCTGATCGTAGTCAATGCGATGCGTCACCGGGTCCACACCGTAGGACACCATATGATAGTGCTTGCCGGAGAAATTGACCGGAGAGCCATGGGTCAGGTGTCCGCCCTGATCCAGATTCATGCCCATTACGGTATCGCCCAGCTCGCAGAGTGCCTGATAAACCGCATAGTTTGCCTGTGCACCGGAATGAGGCTGGACATTGACATATTTAGCGCCAAACAGTTCCTTTGCACGCTCTCTTGCCAGGTTCTCCACGACATCCACATACTCACAGCCGCCGTAATAGCGCCGTCCGGGATACCCCTCCGCATACTTATTAGTGAGCACCGAACCGGCTGCAGCCAGCACCGCAGGACTTACGATGTTCTCTGATGCAATCAGCTCGATATTACGATTCTGACGCATGAATTCCTGTTCGATTGCCTTACCCACATCCGGGTCTGCAGCAGTGATGTAATCCATCATTTCCTTGACCATTGTAATCCCTCCGTTTTGCTCGTTTCGCAGTAATTTGCCTGCGTTACAGTATTGCCATGATTATATCAAATCGGTTTCTTCCGCACAACCAAAAAAGAGATAAAACTGATGCATTTTTACTTTCCCCGTGCTATACTTATCAGTATCAAAAGAACGAGGTTTTGTTATGAAACAACCGGAAGATGTACGCTTTATCGTGGAGGAGCTGAAAAAGCTCTATCCCGATGCACTTTGCTCTCTGCAATATGAAAAAGACTACGAACTGCTCTTTGCGGTTCGTCTTTCCGCCCAATGCACCGATGAACGGGTCAACAAGGTCACACCGGCTCTCTTTGAGCGCTTTCCTACGCTGGAATCCTTTGCCGAAGCCGATCCGGTCGAGGTGGGCGAATACATCCACTCCTGCGGTTTTTACAACGGCAAGAGCAAGGATCTGGTCAACTGCGCCCAAAAGCTACTGTGCGACTTCGGCGGAAAGGTCCCATCCAACATGGACGATCTGCTGAGCCTTCCCGGCATCGGCAGAAAGACCGCAAACCTGATTCAGGGTGACATTTACGGCACCCCCGGCGTTGTGGTAGCCGACACCCACTGCATCCGAATCACCGGGCGCTTAGGTCTGACCGACGGCACCAAAGACCCGGCCAAGGTGGAAAAGCAGCTGCGTGAGGTACTGCCTCCGGAGGAATCCAATGACTTCTGCCATCGGATGGTACTCCACGGAAGAGCCGTTTGCACCGCCCGGGTGGCTAAGTGCGAAATCTGCCCGCTGGCATCCCGCTGCACCCATTTTCTCACCGCAGGAAAAGAGGCTTAATCCTCCGCTGCCTGCTCTGCCGCCTTCTTCTGCGCTTCCCGCTCCATCTTGGAGTAGATACAGCCGCAGTAGTCCTGACGGTAGAGGTCATATTCCCCGGAAAGCTGAATGGAACGCTTATAGCCCTCTTTTTTCTTAAAATCCGAGGGAAGATATTTCACGGAATAGATAGGGCCAAGCTCTTCCATCATATCATTCAATGCTGCGGCATTTTTCAGAGGACTGATGGTCAGCGTGGTGGTAAAGTACTCGCACCCCAGCTCCTGTGCAGCTTTGGCCGCCTCTTCCATGCGGAGACGATAGCAGACCATGCAGCGCTTACCGCCCTCCGGCTCCTTCTCCAGACCCCGGACAGCCTGTCCGAACCGCTCCGGATCGTATTTGCCCTCTACCACGGTTACATCGGAATCCGGCAGCATTTCCGCCACAAGGCGCTTCAGCTCGGACACGCGGTAGCGATACTCTGACTCCGGCGCAATGTTGGGGTTATAGTAGAAGAGCGTGATTTTAAAGTACTTCACCAGATACTCCAGCACATAACTGCTGCAAGGCGCACAGCAGCTATGCAGCAGCAAGGTGGGTCTGCCCTCTAATTTCGGCAAAATCCGCTCTAATTCTTTTTGATAATTACGCTTATTATTCATGATTGATCACCGCTTTTTATATTACTACATTGCGGATACAGAATCAACTTAGGGAGGAAACACTTATGGATTTGGAACGACTGAGAGAATCCCTTTCAAACAGAACCGTAGGCCCCATTGACGGCGCATCCCCCAGCGCAGTACTGGTCCCGCTGGTCAAGCACAACGGTGAGCGCTGCCTGCTCTATCAGGTGCGCGCCTCTACCCTGTCCTTCCAGCCCGGCGAGGTCTGCTTCCCCGGCGGACGCATGGAACCCGGTGAAGATGCGCTGGAATGCGCCCTTCGGGAGATGGAGGAGGAACTGGGTATTTCCCGGGAAAAGATTGATGTGATCGGCCCCATGGACTACGCCATTCATTCCGGTGGGTTCCCGGTCTTCCCCTTCCTTGTACGGCTGGAAGATGACTGGGAACAGCAGATCAAGCTGAACCCGGCTGAGGTGGATTCCATTTTTACCATTCCCCTTTCCTTCCTGCGGTACAATCCCCCTCAGCAGGCCCGTGTGGAGCGCAGCTATCACCCGATGGACCACCTGTCCCAGAGCGATTTGGCTGCACTGGGCAAGCGTCCTCGCATGGAGACCATGCCCACCCTGTTCTGGCCTTACGAGGGCAAGATGCTTTGGGGGCTCAGCGCCCGAATCACCGCTTGGCTGCTCCACTGGCTGGATGAGCATCGCTGAGATGGAATATCAACTGATCCGAAGCAAGCGAAAAACGATTTCCATTGAAATCACCCGTGAGGGTGTTCTGGTGGTTCGTGCCCCTCTTCATTATCCTCAGAAGGAAATCGACACTCTGCTGAATCGCAAACGGCAATGGATTGAAACCCATCTCGCTCGGCAGCAGCTTCGCCAAGCGGCTCATCCCGAACCGGACGACCAACGCTGGAAGGAGCTTCGGCAGGCAGCTGAGAGATATATCCCCGATAAGCTGGCTTATTACAGCCGCATAATGGGGGTAACACCCACCGCCCTGCATTACTCCAAAGCAAAGACCCGGTTTGGCAGCTGCAGCAGTAAGGACTCCATCACCTTCTCCTTGCGCCTGATGGAATATCCGCCCGCTGCCATTGATTATGTGATCGTGCACGAACTGGCACACATTCGGCACAAGAACCACTCTCACGACTTTTATCAATTCGTCGCTTCGGTGCTACCGGATTACAAACAGTGTGAGCAGATGCTCCAAAGGTAACAGATCATGACCCCGCATAAAAACGGAGTGCATCCGAAATCGGTGCACTCCGTTTTTGCCATTTATTAAAAATTATTATATTTGAACAGCACCATATACGCAAACGACACGATAAAGATCAAAATAAACATGATATGTACTCTCTTTCAGCGGAGGATAAGCTCTCCTCTTCCATTTTCGGCAATGTTGGCCCATTCCAAAACCGCAGCCAATACAAAGACCGGGTCAAAGACCGAATCGCCGATCTGATTCCCTCGATCCAGTGCCACTGCTCCAACCACCGTATTTTCTTCACATCCCGACTCACCCAATTTGTAATTGCGGCCATTCCCTTTCCTTGCCCGTCCTCCCTGCCGTTGCAGCAGTTCGACAATCACATCGAATACACGATACGGATACGGAGGTTTGATAGGCAGCTTATTGGATATAAAGGATGTTCCGTCTGCCGATGCATAGATCTCACAAGGCAGCCCCCTTGCGGTATACACCGTCACATGGCCACCTGCATCCAGCAGCTTTGCCTTGATGATCTCTGATGCCTTTGTACTGGTTCGATCTACGGTCAATTTGTCCATATTTGCCTGCATGGATGTTTCACTCCTTTCTTCACTCAGTTCCAGCGCACACAACAATTCCTCCAGCTGTCTCTTTGCTGTCGGATAAGAAATACCTTTCTGGCTCTGCAGCAATTTCAAATTCCCTCTGCATTGTAAAAATGTCAGCAAAAACTCATATTGCTTGGAATCCAAGCGCTCAAACGGACTGAATTCGAACTGATTTTTCAATTCCGTCCCACACACGGCGCACTGCAAACCGGAAATATGAAGCGGGCCATGACAACAGGGGCAGGTATGAATGCGACGATTCATCTCGATCACCTCGAATTAGAGTATACTCTTTTCTTATCTTTTGTCAATATAGATTTTAATATTATTTATACTATTCTCTTTTTTCACAAATTAAAAGCGGACATATTATAGATATGCCCGCCTTCCGA
>RCNI01003730.1_pt1 | contig 11368 bp, 12 predicted proteins | sample 2041151 | NCBI WGS metagenome assembly RCNI01 (sample SAMN09708214, study PRJNA481090) | feces metagenome | isolation source: feces | place: Antarctica: Albino Rookery
ACCTTGTCAAAAGGCAAACCGGTACGCATTTCCGCCGGGATGATGTCCTCGTCCACATCGATTTCTGCATCGTCTTCTCCGGTAGCGGAGCGGCTGCTTTCTGGGCTGTCCTCGCCCTCCATAGCAACATATCCGCCAATGGGCAGAAGCCGCAGGCTGTACTGCGTTCCATGCCAGATTTTCTTTAACAGTGCAGGGCCCATACCAATGGAAAATTCATTTACCTGCACACCGCTCCACTTTGCGGTGATAAAATGTCCAAATTCATGAAACAGAATCACAATGCCGAATACCAGCATTGCGGCTACGATTGAAATGACAGTTGACATGGGACCTCACTTTCCGGGTCAGGCGAACGGTTCGCCTTGGATCACATCGTATCCTTACAGATTGGCGTGTACAAAGGCACGGGCCATCCGGTCGCACTCGTACACATCGGACAATGTATAGCTGCCGCCGAAGCTGTCGCTGTCCACAACAGCCTCCACCAGACGACCGATATCCAAAAATCCGATCTTGTCCTCCAAAAACAGCTTGACGGCTTCTTCGTTGGCACCGTTTGCTGCGCAGGGGCCCAAGCCGCCCTTATTGATGGCCTTTTTGCAGGCTGCCAGGCAGCGGAAGGTTTCCTCATCCGCTACATCGAAGGTCAGCTGCTTCAGCTGGGTGAAATCCAGTTCCGGTGCCGGGCAGGGCTTGCGCTCCGGCCAGGTCAGTGCATACTGAATGGGCAGGCGCATATCCGGCGTGCCCAGCTGAGCAATCACAGAGTTGTCGCTGAACTGCACAGCGGAATGTACAATGCTCTGTCGCTGCACAACGATCTGAATTTTATCTGCGGGCAAACCGAACAGCCATACAGCCTCAATCAGCTCCAGACCCTTATTCATCAAGGACGCACTGTCGATGGTGATTTTTGCGCCCATATTCCAGTTGGGATGCTTCAGTGCATCGGCCTTGGTCTTGCCAGCCAGTTCTTCTTTCTTCATGCCAAAGAAGGGGCCGCCAGATGCCGTCAGCAAAATTTTTGTCAGGGACTTTGCACTGTTGGCGTCCTGCAAGCACTGGAAGATAGCAGAATGCTCACTATCCACGGGCAGCAGGTGTACACCGTTTGCCTTGACAGCTTCGGTAACCAGATGTCCACCGGTCACCAGGCTTTCCTTGTTGGCCAGTGCTAGGTCATGTCCACTCTCAATGGCAGACAGGCTTGCACCCAAGCCTGCAATGCCAACCACGCTGTTCAGCACTACATCGGAGCCATCCATCGCAGCCAGCTGGGTCAGACCTTCTTTGCCTTTCAGCAGCTTAGGAGCATTTGCGGTGCCCGCTAGTGCTGCTTCGATTTTTTCATATGCCGCCGGGTCTGTCACACAGACATAACGGGGGTGAAATTCTTCGATCTGCTTCAGCAGCAGGTCGGTGCTGCGGTTTGCCGAAAGGCCGAACACTTCATATCCCTGTGCCCGTACTACGTCCAGGCTCTGGGTACCGATGGAACCGGTAGAACCCAGCAGTGTAATTTTTTTCGCCATTCGTTTTTCTCCTTTTTCTATTGGGTCAGCGGTAGAATACCACCGTGACCACCATTGTCACAAAGGGTGCAATAAACAGCACGCTGTCAAAACGGTCCAAAATACCGCCGTGCCCGGGGAAGATATCGCCGTAATCCTTGATACCGCACTGACGCTTGACCACGCTGGCGAACAAGTCGCCGTAGATGCCCAGCACCGCAGCAACCATGCCCAGCAGGGCCACCACGATGTACATAGACACACCGATATTGCTCTGCGTAAAGTATTCCACACGATCTGCTGCGTAAGCATAAATCAGGGTTGCTAGCACACCAAATACCATGGTGCCCAGTACGCCGCCAATGGCGCCTTCCACCGTCTTTTTAGGGCTGACCTTAGGGCACAGCTTGTGCTTGCCAAAGAAACGACCTGCAAAATAAGCGCAGGTATCGCCGCCCCAGGCAAAGCTGAGGATCAGCAGGATAAAGAACACAGCGTCATACCGGTAAATATCCACCGGCAGCAGCTTCTTCAAGTAAACCAGTGAGAAGAAGCACAGCACTACAATGCCGCCAAACATCATCAGACCTGCTACCTTCTGGTAGCTGACCGTGCCGTTGCGCAAGACCAGATAGATACACACGAATGCCACCAGCAGGTATGCCATGGGCAGCATGATGCCCCACACATGGGGCAGATAGGACAACATGACTGCCAACGTAAACGGCACCCATGCTGCCAGCAAAGGCCATTCTTTTTTGCCCATGCCCATGGCATGGTAGATCTCATAGACCGCAATCAGGGCGATACCTGCTACGATCAGATTAAAGAAGGGCGTATTGAACAGCAGCAAAACCAGTGCCAGCACAATCAGACCCACAATTGCGGTAATGATACGAGTTTTCATATAGTATAATGCTCCTTAAAGTCCACCAAAACGGCGGCTGCGGCGGTTAAATTCTTCAATGGCCTTATCCAGATCGTCCGGGGTAAAGTCAGGCCAAAGCACGTCCATGTCTACCAGTTCGGAGTAAGCCGCCTGCCACAGCATAAAGTTGGACAGTCGCTTTTCTCCACTGGGCCGCAGGATGAAATCCGGGTCTTTCTGCCCGGCGGTATACATCTGATTTGACATCATCTCCTCGGTGATATCCTCCGGTGCAATTTCTCCGCTGGCAGCCTTGCGTGCCAGGGCCTGTGCAGCCCGCACGATTTCCGGTCTGCCGCCGTAGTTGATTGCTACATTCAGTACCATACCGGTGTTGTTGGCGGTTTTCTGTTCGATGTCCGCCATCTGCTTTTGGTATTTGGGGTCCAGCTGGGTGCGATCACCGATAAAGATGACCTTGTTGTTTTCCTTTTCGTAATTGTAAGCCTTGATCAGATACTGTCCAAACAGCTTCATAATCATGCCCACTTCTTCCTCCGGGCGACGCCAGTTCTCGGTAGAGAATGCGTAAAACGTGGCTGATGCCAGCCCCAGCTCGTTGCAGTAATGTACAATTTCGTCGAACACCTCTGCGCCCCGCTTATGTCCTGCGGTACGGGGCAGACCACGTTTTTGTGCCCAACGGCCGTTGCCGTCCATAATGATACCAACAGACAGCCCTGCCGCAAAGGATTCCGGATGCTTTGCCATAGTTCATCCTCCTAAAAAAGATACCGCGCACCACATCAGCGCACGGTATCCATGTTCTTGCTTACAACAATCAGACGGACATGATTTCCTTCTGCTTTTCGTCCACTGCCTTGTCCACCTGCTTGATGAACTTGTCAGTGATCTTCTGGACGTCTTCTTCCAGCTGCTTCTGATCGTCCTCGGTCAGCTCGCCTGCCTTCTTGGCAGCCTTTGCCTTATCCATTGCCTCACGGCGGACATTACGCACAGCAACCTTGGTGTCTTCACCCATCTTGGAAACATCCTTTGCCAGCTGCTTGCGGCGCTCCTCAGTGGGTGCGGGGAAGGTCAGGCGAATAGCCACACCGTCGTCGATGGGGTTGATGCCAATGTCGCTCATCTGGATAGCCTTTACGATGGGCTTCAGCAGGGTGCGGTCCCAGGGAGTAATGGTCAGGATCCGGGCTTCGGTAACCGCCACAGAAGCCAGCTGTGCCAGCGGCGTGTCCGTGCCATAGTACTCCACCGTCACGTGGTCCAGAACAGCAGGGTTTGCACGGCCTGCACGCACAGCTGCCAGCTCACGGTCCAGGTGCTCCAGAGAATGCTTCATCTTTTCTTCGTATGCCTTTACCATGGGATTCATAATCAATTCTCCTTTAATCTATGATACTGCCTGACCAGCAGGCGATATTCCTCGAATCAGCTCTCGTAAACCAGAGTGCCCACAGCATCGCCCTGCACAGCACGGGCAATGTTGTCCGGGTCTGCCAGGTCGAACACAAAGATGGGCAGCTTGTTTTCGCGGCACAGGGTTGCTGCCGTGCCGTCCATTACGCCCAGCTGATCTTCCAGCACCTTGCTGAAGGTCAGGCTGTCATACTTAACTGCATCGGGATACTTGTGGGGGTCCTTGTCGTATACACCGTCCACCATCGTAGCCTTGAACATGATCTCTGCGTCAATTTCGATTGCACGCAGCGCACTGGTGGTATCGGTAGAGAAGAAGGGGTTGCCGGTGCCGCCGCCGAACAGAACGATCTTGCCGTCCTTCATGGCTGCAATTGCATCATCCCGGTTAAAGGGCTGTGCAATCTGCGGCATGAACAGGCTGGTCATAACAACAGCCTCCAGACCCTGCTGACGCAGTGCGTCTGCCACAGCCAGGCAGTTCATTACGGTAGCCATCATGCCAATCTTGTCTGCCAAAGTACGCTCCATCTTACCGCTGGAACGGCCGCGCCAGAAGTTGCCGCCGCCTACAACGATACCGATTTCTGCGCCCAGATCATGTGCCTTCTTGATGCCGCCGCAAATCTGCTCCATTACGGCTTCGTCAAAGCCCATGCCCTTTTCGCCGCCCAGAGCTTCGCCGCTCACCTTCAAAAGTACTCTATGATAACGCAATGCCATATCTATACACCATCCTATCTTTTTGCTTGCGAATCTTTCTTTATAACCTTTCTTATTTTACAATAAAAGACGGATATTGTAAACACGAAAAGCCCTGCTGTGCAAAAAAGAACCCAATTGGTCCCGTTTTGACATAAAAAAGAGGACAGACCTTTCTAACAAAGTCTGTCCTGTCAATCTGTATTTTATTATCTGGTCCAGTATGCTTCCAGTCCGGGTACACTGCCCAGCTCCAGCCACAGCCTTGCCTGACGTTCTTCATGCGCCAAGTCATCCTGCTGTTCAGGGGAATAGAACTGAATCTGGCTGTTCAGTGCCGTCTGTCTGTCCGGGATGCGCAGCGTGATGACACTGCCCTTTCGGTTGGTCTGTACCGCAGGGACCCAGTGCAGCAGCCTGCACAGTTCCCGGCACAAATGCAGTCCCAGACCGGTGCCCACACAGGGGAAATCATCCGGCTCGTCGGGGCTACCGCACAGGACCTGAATATAAGGCTCTGCCATTCCACCGCAGCAGTCCTTCACTTGCAGCAGCACATCCTGACCGTCCCGCTTCAATGCCAGCACCACTTTTTCGCCGGGCTGACTCAGCCGCAGTGCATTGGACAAAAGGTTCAGCAACACCCGTTCCGCCATAGCCGTATCCGTAATGACGCAGCAGCTTTCCTCTGGCATTTTTACTTCCAACTGTACACCCAGCGCACGTTCTACGAACGGTTTTTCCGTTTCGATTTCCCGCAGCAGTACACACAAATCCACCGGGCCCTGCTGTGCCTGCTGCTTGCCGTGAATACACCGAAACAGGTCGCTGCAATTGTTCCATACCCGTTCGATATGTGATTTGGCCAAGCCAATACTGTCCAAAGATTCCTTTACATTCTGGTCTGCGTCGGGCGCATCACACTGCAAGCGGGTCCACAGATATGCCCGATTCACCGACAGCAGGCTGAGCGGACGCACCACTTCCCGCGCCGTCATTTCCAGCATCATCTGATCGATCCGCTCCGTCTGTTCATGCTCCCGCATTGACTTTCTCCTTCTGGTACTTTCGTTCTGCCATACACTTGCCGCAAATTTCCAGCAGCTTTTTCACCGTTGGCTTTTGGTCTCCCAATCCATTTTCCACCTTGAACCGCAGATACTCCGGTGACTGGGTTTCTTCCAGTGTACGGATCATCCGGCGCAGACCGCTGTCCACTGCCGAAACCGATACGCCGCAGCTTGCGGCAACCGCCGGTAAAAGTTCTTTGCGAAGCGCCATACTTCTGCCTGCCCGTTCCATCAAGCCAACCGACAGGGAGAAGTATTCCGCCTGGCTTTGTTCCACCGCCGTGCCCCATTCCCGCAGCAGCGGATGCAATTTGGTTCCAGACTGTTCCAGAGCATCTGCGCAGAACAGCCGCAGCCGTTCTGTCAGGATCTCAGGGTTCACCGGTTTGCACAGAAACACGTCCACCATATCCGGGACCTTCTTTTGTACCCGGCAGAACACCTCCGGCACCGACAGTACGAATACCACCGGCCGCTGTTTGGGATGCAGCTTTTGCAGCCGGAGCAGCAGCTCCAGCGCATCCATATCCCGCATTACATCATCCAGTACCAGCCCGGTACAATCTGCATTTGCTTCCAGATCACGCAAAAGATGCTCGCCGCGCTGGTAAACAGAACAGCTGTCTGCCACGCCGCTCTCCAGTATGTAGTTGGACAGCGCCCGCATCAGCATCCGATCCGCAGAGCAAAGGCTGATCCGTACTTTTTTGTTGTCCATCCTTTTTTCTTTCCTTATCCTTGTATTGTTCCATCGGGAAGCAAGTCTTCCGCCACATCCCGCCAGTGTTCCGGCGGCATTGCGTTTTCATATAAAAAGCAGAGCAGCTGTTTGGCCAGTTGTTCTGAACAGTTCAGACACAGAGGGTCGCACTGATTTTGTTGTGTCCCCGCCTTTACTTCGGCCGAAAGTTGCCAGCAGTCTGCCGCACCTTTTAACTGGTACCGGATTTCATGCACCTGCTGCAGGTCCCCCAGCGAAGAAAATTGTCTTACATATTCGATTTTCTGTTGCTTATTCTCGATTGTTTCGACCACGTCATCACCGCCTGTTTTTTCTATATTCCATTGTACCCCCGCCGCCAAACTCTTGCAACCGAAAAAATGCGTCAAAATGCGTCACCAATCCGCACGCTTTGGCACCATTCGTCACAGCAATGACAAGCACGCAAAATCATCCTTGACTTTTTTCGATGGCAGGTATTTAATTACAGTCAGAATATCCATGGGCCTGTAGCTCAGCTGGGAGAGCGTACGGTTCGCATCCGTAAGGTCGAGAGTTCGATCCTCTTCAGGTCCACCATCACCATAAAAAAGCAGCTTACAAAAGTAAGCTGCTTTTTCCTTTTTGTTCTGCTTTCCAGCAGGTTTTTCCTTATAATCCAAACACCCCTCTTTCCTAAAACAGGAAAGAGGGGTGTTTGGGTAGAGAGAACATCAATCCCGCAGGAACTGCACCCAAAAGTGCTGCCCTGAACAGGAAGATAGCAAATTAGTTTTCGGGAATCGTCTTGATCCCGAAGATGAAGTACAGCACGTGGAACACCCAGACAATGCCCAGCACGATCCGTCCCACCACAACTGCGTGCATCATAATAAAGCCAATGCTCATCAGCAGTGTGACCATCGTCATAATACGGATCTTTGCTTTTCGGGTCATTCCCTTGCCCGCCACATAGCTTTCCAGATTATCCTTGTATAGCTTGGTACCAGTGAACCAGGTATGCAGCTTTTCAGAACTTCTGGCAAAGCAGTAAGCCGCCAAAAGCAGGAACGGAAATGTTGGCAGTAACGGAAGCACTGCGCCTACTGCACCCAGTGCTACACCAATGCAGCCGACCACAATATAAATCGCTTTTTTGATTTTCATTTTCGTTCTCCATGTTGGTTGTGCAGCAGATTATTTCTGCCGCATTTTTTGTTTTTCTTTCAGCATAGATACTGCATGGGAAATCGCCATACCCGGGCGGTGAAAAATCATCCGCGGTCCGGCGTATCGCATCACCTCGCGGATTTTTTCCCGCATTTCGGGGCGATAGCAATGCACCTTGCAGTTGACGCAAAAGCTTTTGGTTTCCATAAACGGACATTTATCCGAACGCTGCCAGGCGTAATCACACAGTGCGGCACATTCCGGGCACAGTCCATCTTCCTTTTTGGTGTGATGCTTGCTGCGGCAGTAAAGCCCCATCATTTCTGCAACGACCTGCTTTTCCCGTTCCCGCTTGCTTTCGATTTTTGCAGGCATCAGCTCACCCTTCCATTTTCTACCGAGTAGACTCGGTCTGCAATGCCCATGGTAGACTTGCGGTGGGACACCAGCACCACAGTCTTATCCGAGTGCTGCTGGTGCAGTGCCTTCAGGATGACTGCCTCATTCAGGCTGTCCAGGTTACTGGTAGGCTCATCCAACAGCATAAACGGTGCATCGTGGAGGAATGCCCGGGCCAGACCCAGCCGCTGGCGTTCGCCGCCGGACAGCGTATCGCCCAACTCGCCCACGTCGGTGTCGTAACCCTGCGGCAGACTCATAATGAAATCGTGGACCGAAGCCTTGCGGCAGGCAGCCTCGATTTCTTCCTGGGTCGCATCCTGCTTTGCAATCAGCAAATTGTTACGGATGCTATCCTTGAACAGGTGGGTTTCCTGTGTAACAAAGCTTTCCATATCCCGCAGCTGGTCTGTGTTGACCCGGTTGATATCTCGTCCCGAAATCTGCACACTGCCCTGATCTGCTTTCCAGAAACGCATCAGCAGCTTCAGCAGGGTAGACTTGCCACAGCCGCTGCGCCCCACAATGCCCACGATCTCGCCCTTGGGGAAGTCCAGGCTCAGATCACGCAGGATTTCCTGCTCGCCGTAAGCAAAAGACAAATCCTGCACAGAAGCACCTTCAAACTCCAGAGAGGCTTCGCCGGTCACATCTTCCACCACAGGGGTTTCTTCCAGAATATCCAGCACACGGTTGCCTGCTGCAAAGGTATACTGCAAGGTACCGCCCAGGTTTGCCAAAGATACCGTCGGTCCGAAAGAGCTCATCAGTGCAATGGTCGGAATCAATACGCCATCAAAGCCCACCAGACCCTTGCTGTACAGCATAGAAGCCGCAAACAGCATCAGCATATCAAATGCGATCAGAATGGTGCCCACAGAAGCGGTGCCCTCGCCTGCCTTTTTCTTCAGCAGTGCTTCATCCTCTGCCAGATCCATACTTCTGGCATTCATTTCTGCCAGACGTTTTTCGCCTTCGCCATACTGGATGGTTTCATCCAGACCACGCAGACTGTCCAGCACAAAACCGCTGAGCTCACCGGATTTAGTCCGGAAGGTCAGGCCCTTATCTCCGCTCTTTTTTGAAACGATGATAGGCACCAGCACACCAACCGTCAGATAAGCGGCAACTGCAACCAGACCCAGCAGCCAGTGATAGCTGCCAATCAGCAGGGTCAGCAGCAGCGAGAACACCGCTGCAATCACAATAGGCGAAATGGTATGTGCATAGAACACTTCCAGCAGTTCGATATCTGCGGTGATTACCGCAATCAGATCGCCCTTTTCCCGTCCTTCCAGCTTGGCAGGGGCCAGCTTTCGCAGGGCAGCAAATACCTTGTCACGAATCAGAGCCAGCAGCTTGAATGCAATAAAGTGGTTGCAGGCCTGTTCGCCATATCGAAGCAGACCACGTGCCACACCGAACACCACCAGCATCACGCAGATGGCCGTAAGGCTCAGCGGAACGGCAAAGCCCAAAAATTGTACAACGGCGTAGCCGCCCAAAATTGTAATAAAGGAAGCACAGAGGTTTCCGATCACGCCCATGGTAATGGCCAGCAGCATGTACCCGGTCAGGGGTTTCACCAGACCAACCAGCCGTGCCATAACGGTAAAACCATTTCTTTTCACGTTTACGCCTCCTTTACATACTGTTCCAGCTCTTGCTGGGCATTCCACAGCTTGGCGTAACTGCCGTCCTGTGCCACCAGCTGGAGGTGGGTGCCCTGTTCTGCAACATGGCCCTTCTCCATAACGTAAATCTGATCTGCATTTACTACATTGGCCAGACGGTGAGAAATCAAAATGACAGTCTTTGTCTTTGCCAGATCATAGATCTGCGCCATAATGTTGTTTTCGCTCTCCACATCGATATTGGAGGTTGCCTCGTCAAATACATATACCGGGCTGTCGTGCAGGATGGCTCGTGCCAGTGCCAATCGCTGGCACTGACCGCCAGAAAAGTTTCCGCCCTTTTCCTGCACCACGGTATCCAGACCGTTTTCGCTTTGCAGGAAATCGTACAGCTCCACACGCTTCAGCACCGCTTCCATCTGGGCATCATCCGCCGCCGGGTTGCCCATTTGCAGGTTCTCCCGCACGGTGCCTTTGAACAGATAGCTCTGGTGGCTGACATAGGTAAAGTGCTGCATCAGACTGCTTTCAGCAATGGTGCTCAGCTGCTGACCGCCCACCGTCAAGCTGCCAGTATAGCCTTTGTTTCGGCCCATCATGATTCCGGCCAGCGTCGATTTGCCGCAGCCGCTTTCGCCTACGATTGCAGTAAAGCTGCCCATGGGGAACCGAATGTCCACATTCTGCAAAATCGGGCGGCTTTCGTCATAGGAAAAGCACAGATCCTTTGCTTCCATGGTGCAGTCTGCGCCGATTTCTGCGGTACGGGCGGTTTCTTCGGGCAGATCCAGCAAACGGAAAATCTTATCCGATGCCGCCATACCATTCATAGCAATATGGAAGAAGCTGCCCAGCATCCGCATGGGAATGAAGAAATCTGCTGACAGCAGAATAATGCGCAGGCAGCCTGCCAGATCTACCTGATTATGGTTCATGCGGGTCACTGCCACAATGATACCCAGTGCTGCACCGCCGTATGCCACCAGGTCCATGATGGTGATGGAGTTCAGCTGCATGGTCAGCACTTTCATGGTGATTTTGCGGAAATTTTCTGCTTCCACGTTCATCTGGCGGTGCTTCATTTCGTCCGCCTTGTAAATTTTCAAGGTGGTCAGACCCTGCAAATTCTCCAGGAAAGTGTCACCCAGTCCGGTGTACTGGTCCCAATATTTCGAGAGCAGCTTTTTGGCCCAGGTCTGGACCGCTGCAATGGAAACCGGGATCAGCGGCACGCAAATCAGCAGAACCACCGCAGAGGGCAGGTCCACCGTGCTCAGGCAGACAAACAGGGTCAGCGGTGCCAGCATTGCATAGAAGAACTGGGGCAGATATGCGCCGAAGTAGGTTTCCAGCTGGTTGACACCTTCCACCGCAACCTGTACGACCTCAGAGGTCTGCACCTGTTCTCGGTAGCTGCTGCCCAGTCGCAGCAGTTTTTCATAAATCATCTGACGCAGCTTGACTTTGACCGTCTTGCCGGCTAAATAGCTGGTCTTTGCCGCAAACAGCGACAGTGCGTGCCTTACTATAATTACCACAGCGGCAATTATAAAGGTTCGCAGCCACACCTGCGTGGTCACGGTCTGTGTAAACAATGCTGCCAGGAAATCGGTAAGCGTCCACATCAGAAAAATATTTGCTGCCAGGGACAACCACTGGGCAACCACATTTTCCGCAATGTGCTTTTTGCTTTCTTCGACTGTTCCAATCAGTCGCTTGTTAATCATCATATTGCATTTACCCCGAATGTGTCGTGCCAGACGTTAGCTCAGGCTAACACCTGCATAAAAAAATAGCGTTTCCTGTCATACTTAGGAAACATTACTTATTATACGGATATCTCCTGTTCCCGTCAAGTCATTTTTCATTTC
>RCNI01001733.1_pt1 | contig 11367 bp, 13 predicted proteins | sample 2041151 | NCBI WGS metagenome assembly RCNI01 (sample SAMN09708214, study PRJNA481090) | feces metagenome | isolation source: feces | place: Antarctica: Albino Rookery
AAGATGTACCTATTATCTATGATTATCGTAACAATGAAATCTGCGCACGTTATCAGCGTGGACAGGTGAAGGAACTGAAAGAAATAGAGAACCTCGTTGCGAAACGCAAAAATGATGTTATTTCGGTCAGCGCTGATTTTATGCTTACGGTTGCGCTGAAAGCTTCCGATGAAATGGTGGGAGAAATTATTGTAATGCCGAATGATGGTTGTATCTCTCTCGGATATACATTTTCTTATAAGCATCATAGGAAAGGATATGCTTTTGAAGCCTTATCGATGCTTATAGAAAAACTTCATGCAACTTATCCTGATTGGGAATTCATTAGCTTTACAGAGCCTCAGAATGAAGCAAGCATGGCTCTTCTTGAAAAATTGGGCTATACACATTTAGGTTATTCAGAAAAATTGAATTCTGAAGTTTATGGTAAGTGGGTAAAAGAGATATAGAAAACCATCGCATCTGTTTGACTAATTCCAATTTATCTAACAGCTGTTGCCCCTAATAGAAATCACTCGTGAGCGGCAGCCCAATCAATCATTCAGGACGGCAAGCTTGTCGGCACTGTGACACATCGCACCAAATATGCGAATGTTAATATGCGTTGCTTGTAGCAACGGGACATTTCGCCGTATAATGTAGGCACTCGGGAAAGGAGTGTATGCTATGTTAAATGAAAATATTAAAGCAATCAGAAAGTCAAAAGGACTTTCACAGGAAGAACTTGCTATCAAGCTAAATGTAGTTCGCCAAACAATCTCAAAATGGGAACAAGGTCTGTCGGTTCCCGATTCTGATATGCTGATCTCCATATCAGAAGTACTTGAAACACCTGTCAGCACTTTGCTGGGGGAAACTGTTGCAGAGGAAAAGGCGGATGACTTAAAAGCAATTTCTGAAAAGCTTGAAGTCATCAACTTGCAGCTGGCGCAAAAGAAAGCAGCAAGACAAAAAACACTTCATTGGTGCTTTATCTTACTGTGTGCGGTTGTGGTGATTGCTTTTGCGGCCTTAGCTGTGTTAAACAGTTCTTATTTGGGCTGGGATTATAGCGCCCCTGAAACGGCGGTGATCGGTGTTGGCTTTCATGCGTTTGAGTGGCTGTTTATTCGGTTAGCGCCGCTTGCTCTGATTGCAGGCATCGTTGGTTCTTTTTTGACACGAAAAAAAGAATAAGATGACACAATTAAGTGTTAGATCTATTCCTAAATGCTGTTGCCCCTAATGAAAATTACTTGTTGTTTTTCAGTTTTATATGATATAATTCTGCCAGACGTGTGAAAATAGATATCCTAACAACCATGGAGGTACATATATGCTGAATAACACAGGATTTGATTTATGGGCAGATGGATATGACAAAAGCGTTGGGCTTTCCGATGAAAACGGGGTCTATCCGTTTGCAGGTTATAAGGATGTACTAAACAGAATTTATAACAGTATTCTGTCTGGCTCCGGGAAAACTATCCTGGATATCGGGTTTGGTACAGGAACTCTTACGACAAAACTTTATGAACAGGGATGCACGATTTTCGGTCAGGATTTTTCCCAAAGAATGATTGAGCTGGCACAGACAAAAATGCCGGAAGCAAAGCTGTATCAGGGCGATTTTAGCGTTGGTTTAGCAGACGCACTCAAATTACACCGGTACGATGCAATTGTAGCTACCTATTCCCTGCATCATCTGTCAGATACACAAAAAGTTGCATTCCTTAAAGACTTGCTCCCGTTGCTGAACAATGGCGGCGTGATTTATATCGGAGATGTTGCATTCCGGACAAGGTCAGAACTGGAAAACTGCAAAAAGCAGGCTGGCGATGAGTGGGATAATGACGAAATTTATTTTGTGTATGAAGAGTTAAAGGCAGCTCTGCCGCAATTAACTTTTACACAGTGTTCTTACTGTGCAGGTGTGCTGTCATTACAGAAATAAATTCAAATCTGTCAGATAGATTCCGGATAAAACGAATGGCTGTTACCTTGATGGAAATCACACATGAGCGGCAGTTCCATCATCCAAAGCGGCAGGCTGGTGGGTGCAGTCATGCATGTGTGCATCCATGATACCTACAAGACCATGTGTGAAATTATGATGCTTACAAGGAATTGAATTTTAGGAAGTCGAGGGTAGAGATCGATTTGGATCTTTCCATCGGCTTCCTTTTTGCATTCAATCCGATAGAGAATGCTTTGATCAACCATGTAAAAGGCGTTTTCTGGCCGCCTGTCGGCTTTTGGAGATCATGGTCGTATTGGGCCAAAGTTATTTCAAATTCTTCAATGTCCTTTGCATAGCCAACAGTTTGAATTTTGACTCGATAATCTTTCAGACTGGTTTTCAGTACGCCAATAATTTTTTTCAACAATTTCATAATCAGAGCTGATATTGTGATAGTTCCGGTCATTTACGCAAGAAAAGCGGGCAAGGCTCTGGCTTGAGACTGAGTGGTTCTGCGAATCTGCTTACCACAGTTAGCAATCTCTTCAGCTGATATATATCTCAGGGTATTAGTCACTTCGATTTTTTCACGATTTGACAATTTATCCAGATTAACTCCCTTCCCTTTATTATTACAATACTCGCTGCTTCCAGAATATCCCACTCCATCTGCAGACGATAGACTTCGTGCTGCAGATTTTTCTTAAGCGCAGCAAGCTGGCCCATTAATTTCTCAACCGTAGAGTTGTTGCCGCCTTGTTTTGCTTTTGTTCCTTTGAGTATTTATGGATTCTCTCGTAGCCGTGCTTGAGGTCACTGTTCTCCATGTATTCTTGTGCCAAAACTTAGCCATAAAGTTTGAAGGTGGGTAGCCCAGCTCACGTGACACAGCTGTGGAATGGTGTTTGCATTTGATATGGGGCCCAACAGCTTCCATCCTTTGCGTGGAAGTGTTTATGCACCCCCTGGGTCCGAAGTTGATCTAAGATTAATGCTTTTACAACAATTTTTACAAAAAAATATAAATACCTATTGACAATCTGTTTAAAACGCCGTATTATAACAATGTAGTTACAAAGTGATAATAGTGAATGCAGGGCGTATACTTTATGCTGTATTTCGCATTTGTGGCGTGAGAGATACCTTGCGGGCTATACGGTGCCTGAATCACTGATTATATCTTTGAAACTCAGTGATCATTTCATTCCAATTATGTCCAAAATATTAAGCTAGGGGGTTAATATGTTTAATTTCAATGTAAGCAACTCAAATATGTGGCGCGAGGTTCATGAACAGCCTGAAATCATCGCAGGTGTCCTCCAGAAAAACGAATCTGTGATTGTACCTCTTTGCGACACAGTTAGAAAAAGAAAAATTAAAAATGTTGTTTTAGCCGGAAGAGGATCCAGCGAGCATGCATTGATTTTCGCCAAGTATGCATTTGAAGTTTTTACATCGATGACAGCCACAATGTGCTCGCCTTCGGTAATTACCCAGTATAATGGTAATGTGGACCTTAGCGACAGTCTTGTTATTGGTGTTTCCCAGTGCGGTCAGGCAAAAGATGTATGTGCCGTTTTAAACCGTTGCAGGGCTGAGGGTGGCATAGCAGTTTCGATTACAAATGAAATTGACTGTCTCATGCGTAATGCAGGCGATTTCTACATTAACTGCGAATGCGGAAAAGAAACCAGTTTTACTGCTGCAAAATCATATCTGTCACAGGTTGTCATTCTTTTAATGATTGTTGCAAATCTGAGCGGAGATGAAAAACTGCAGGCAGATATCCAGACTTTCCCTCAGCTGATTGCTGAATGCCTAAACAGTCAGTTTGAAAATCAAGTCAAGGAGAGTATTCCTTTGTTCCGCAATGCACGAGACGTCCTGATTTTGGGCCGTGGCTTCAGTTATGCAGTTGCAAATGAAACAGAACTTAAAATCATGGAAGCAAGTTATACAAATGCTAAAGCATATTCGTCTTGTGATTATCCGCATGGACCGATTGCAACCACACAGCGCTACATACCAGTTATCTGCTTCCTGACCGATGAACGGACAGATGAGAGCACAGTTACTCTGGTGGAAAAACTGAAGCATAATTTTGATGTCAGCGTTCTAGTTGTTACCAATAAGCAGAAATATGAGTATCTTGGCAACGCTGTTGTCCGTGTACCTGAAACTGCAGATGGTGTGACAGGTGCTATTGCTGATGTGCTATTTTCACAGTTGTTTGCCTGCCTGCTTGCAATTGCAAGAGGTTACAATCCTGATGAACCAATTGGTCTTAGTAAAACTACGGTGACATTTTAACAATGTCATAAATTAAATGTGAAAGATATTACAAGGAGGAAAGAAAATGGAAATCTATTTGTGGCAAGGCCTCCTATTAGCAGCAATTGTTTTTGTTTTTGCTTGGGATGCTCGATGGGAATGTTTCTTTGCATTTCACCCAATTATTATTTGCCCTGTTGCAGGATTAGTACTCGGAAACCTCAACTTGGGTTTAGAAGCCGGTGCAATTGCAGAGCTGTCTTATCTGGGATTGAATACCGTTGGCGGTACTGTTCCACCTAATGCATTGATTGCAGGCTTGATGACCGTGGTACTGGCACATACGGGTGGGATTAGTGCAGAAGCTGCGCTTGGCCTAAGCTTGCCCTTTGCTTTGCTGATGCAGTGGATTGTTATTGCCTGCCAGTCTCTTTTTTCAGGCTTTAACAGCAAACTTGAAAAAGCGGCAACGGAAAACAATATGAAAGCATATCGTTTCTATGTATTCTTACCTGAGCTGATTTTGACCACTATTTACGCACTGGTTGCGTTTTTGAGCGTTTATGCTTTGCAAGGTGCAGTTGCAAAGTTTGTGCAGGTATTCCCAGAATTTGTATCCCATGGCTTCGAAATTGCCGGTGGCTTACTGCCAGGTGTAGGCTTGGCATTGCTTCTAAAGATTATGGTTAAGAAGCAGAATATTGCCTATTTAATTATTGGCTTTGTGCTTATGTCCTTGATTCCTATGAATAATGTCTTGCCAGTTGCTCTGATTGCTGTTGCACTGGCACTGATTGATATCTTTAAGCAAAAGCCTACCACCACAAAAAAGGAGGATGAATGTGATGAAGCAGGAATCTAGTAAATTGAGTTCCCACGATCTTACTAAGTTGGGCATGCGCTCAATGATGTACCAGACGGGCTTCAACTTTGAAAAAATGCAAGCAGGCAGCTTTGGATGGTGTCTCCTCCCCGGTTTGGAAAAGATTCATGGGAAAGGGAGCCCCGAAGTTGGTAAAGCAATTTCTGAATACGGTCTCGACTTTATCAATACAGAACAGCATGCAGCATCATTCTTAATGGGCCTTGTCCTGTCCATGGAAGAAAATCATACAAGCAGGAAGCTCATTGGCAGTATGAAAACCGGTCTGTTTGGATCTTTGGCCGGTATTGGAGACGCAATTTTCTGGTTCACATTACTCCCGATCAGTGGAGCTATTGCGTCCTCTTTGAGCGGCCAGCACTTGATTCTAGGGCCGATTGTATTCCTCTCGTTCTGGGTTCTTATGGGACTTTCCCGTATTATGTTCATGAAAGCTGGCTATCACCTTGGTAGCAGCGCTATCACAACGCTATCTCAGAATGTGGATATACTGACGCGCGCAGCGGGTATTTTGGGCGTTATGGTTGTTGGTGCTATGATCCCTTCTTATGTTTCCTTCTCTTTCGCGGAATCTTTTAAGCTATTCGACACGATCGGCGTTCAATCCATTTTTGACTCTATTTTCCCCAATTTGCTTCCTGCTTCACTGGTCGGTATACTGTATTTCTTATTTAAGAAGAAATCTATCAGCATTATTGCACTAATCTGCGGAATTATTCTGTTTTCAATTTTGATGTCATTCCTCGGCGTGATGTAACAAAATCCTAAGATAAGGTGGAATGAAAAATGAGCAAACCCAATATTGTATTTACAAGAATTGATAATCGTTTGATTCATGGACAGGTCGGTAATGTTTGGGCTACTAATAGTGGTGCAAATCTAATACTAGTAGCCGATGATGAAGTATGTAACGATCCATTGCAACAATCACTGATGAAAATGACTGCAGATGCAGCGGGAATGCAGGTCAGATTTTTCTCAATACAAAAAACCATCGATATTATCGGAAGAGCATCGCAAGCACAGAAGATTTTCATTGTGGCTAAAACGCCGTTTGCCATTGAAAAACTAGTCAATGGCGGAGTCCCCATTGATGTTTGTAACATCGGAAATATGCATCAGGCGTCAGGTAAAAAGGTATTTCACGATGTGCATGTATATGTTGATGAAGAGGATATAGCTTGCTTTGAGCGATTAAAGCAATTGGGGGTAAAGATGTATATTCAAATTACCCCTAACAGCATCCGCTCTGACTTATAAATATGCACTTCTGTAATAGTTTGCATTTAATAATATGAGCAAACTTTATCACAATTATATTTTTTATGGCCGCAAGTACGGTGGGGTAATTTGGTTTTCATCACAATTGTGAAATGTTTAGTCCAAAAGCAGAGCCATCGTTAAGATGGCTCTGCGATTTAAATCAAAATCAAGAACGGTCAATTGATATGCCGAAGGGATGTGCATGCGAATTATGACAGGAATAATAATAACAGGCCATGGTTTCTTTGCAACTGGCATTTACAGTGCAATTGAACTAATTGCTGGGCCTCAAAATCATTGTAAAACCGTTGAGTTTCATACTCAAAATTCTTTCGCAGAATTTAAAGCAAAATTTAATCAGACTATCAATGAATTATCTGAGTTCACTGAAATTGTTGTATTAGCCGACTTGCTTGGAGGAACACCGTTTAATGTTGCATCAGAGATAAGCGCAGGTTCTGAAAAGAAAATTGTCGTTTTAGGTGGTGTAAATGTCGGAATGATTCTGGGCCTGCTCGATGTTATAAACGCAGGCTATTCTTCAGAACAAGTGATAAAAGAAGTCATAGAGACTGGAAAGAGTCAAATTGCAGTTTTCCGGATGGCCCAGCAGAATCCCGATGAGTTTCCTGATGAGGGCATTTAATGTAATTAGTAGATCTCTTACTATGTGAGGAAAAGAATAAATGGAAAGATTATTGTGCCCGAGTATGATGTGTGCAGATTTTGGTAAAATAAGTAGTGAAATACAGAGCTTAGACGAGGCTGGCGCAGATATTTTTCACTGTGATGTTATGGACGGAAGTTTTGTCCCTAACATGGCTTTGGGCATCGAGGATATTTGCGCAATAAGAAAACACACCAATAGGCTGATGGATGTTCACTTAATGATTGAGAATCCTCTGAAAAAAATAGACTGGTTTATTGATGTTGGAGCAGACTTGATTTATATCCATCCAGAATCAGAGCGCTATACCGGAAAAGCATTACTTCATATTAAAAATCGAAATGTTTTAGCTGGAATTGCAATTAATCCGGATACATCTGTTGAAAGCGTCTCAGAGTTGCTATACTTGTGCGATTATGTTTTGGTTATGGCAGTGAATCCTGGTTTTGCAGGGCAGAAATTCATCGATTCCGTTAAGCGAAAACTTCTAAAATTGAATAAGTTAAAACAGGAATATGGATTTAAACTGATATTAGACGGTGCATGCTCCCCTAATATAATCAAAGAGTGCGGGCACCTTGGCGTTGATGGTTTTGTATTAGGCACATCTGCGCTGTTCAATAAACAAAAACCTTATAATGAGATTATGAAAGAACTTAGGTCACTATAACTGAAAATACAGCAGTGCAATTTTCAATAGGAATGTATTGTCATATCGTATAGCTGGCATTTGCATGTTAAAAGTAAGTACTTTTATGTACATCGTAAACTTTGCCTCGTAAATCTTAATGGCAATATAGTGGACAATATTCTAAATTTGTGTTAAAATAACACAAATTGACGAACAAATCACTTTATAAGTTTACGGGAAAACATATCAATACTTGTACAAGCTTGACATTGACCATATAGTGCAGGCACAATTTATATGTTTGGTTTGTTTGTCTCCATTATCTCAAATTATAGAAATTTGTTTTTGTAGCTTTATTTAAACCTATGTGTTTTGATGAACGCAAAAAATGATAAAGGAGAATTAATATTGGATACAAATCTAGACTATTTGAAGATTAATAAGCATTCTTCAATACCATTATATGTGCAATTGAAAGATTGTATCAAAACAGCAATATTAAATGGTGTATTGCAGATAGGTGATAAATTGCCGACTGAGCAGGAACTTTACAATATTAAGCAACTGTCAAGAACAGTAACCCGTCAGGCTTACAAAGAATTGTCGAGCGAAGGCTATATTGAACGTTTTAAGAGTCATGGTACATTTGTACGAAAATTGAATCCGAGTAATTTGTATTTTAAAGAGATCATGAGTTTCAACAGAGAAATGCAGATTAATGGATATACCCCTAAGACGGAGCTTATTTCTTTGAATTATGTTGAATGCGATAGTCAAATGGCACATACTGTTGGTTTTGAATGCGGTGAAACATTAGTCCGAATTCAAAGGCTTAGGTATAGAGATGATACACCTGTGGTGCTGGTAGATGCATATTATCGTGCAAAGTATGTTCCCGGCATTGAACAGTATGACATAGCAAACAATTCACTCTATGATTTGCTAAAGAAGCACTATGGAATCAGTGTAATGCACACTAAAAAGAAGTTCAAAGCTGCCATTGCCACAGATAGACAAGCGAAATACTTAGATATTAAGCCAAAGTCTGCTGTTCAGTATGTAGAAAGTATCGAATATGATTCTTTCGATGAGCTTTTGTCTTATGATATATCCGTATACGCAGGGGAACGAAATACATTTGAGGTTGAGATCAACAATCTTTCTAGATAATCTTTTCTATGTAAAGTCTAATATTAGAATACAGAAGAGGAATAGTTATGAAAGAATACACATTGAAAGATTTAAAGCTTCTAATCGATCACACCAATTTAAAACCCTCTATTGACGCTAATGATATAAAAAAATTATGTACCGAGGCCAAAGACAATGGCTTCCGGATGGTTGCAATTAATTCGGTCCAAACAAAGCTTTGCAGTACTTTGTTAAAAGGCACTGATGTCCATGTTGGGGCAGCTATTTCGTTTCCATTAGGTCAAACAACAATTGAAACGAAAGTGTTTGAGACTAAGAATGCAATAAAAAATGGTGCAGATGAGATTGACTATGTTGTGAATCTTACTGAACTTAAAATGAAAAACTATTCCTATGTTGAAAACGAAATGGCACAGATCGTTTCTGCATGCCGAGAGAATGGCGTTCTCTGTAAGGTGATTTTTGAAAACTGTTACCTGACCAAAGATGAGATCGTTACGCTCGCAAATATTGCCAAGAATATTCACCCAGATTTCATTAAGACATCAACAGGATTTGGTACTTCTGGTGCTTGCCTTGAAGATGTTAAATTGATGAAATCGGTTGTTGGAGAAGAAGTTAAAGTTAAAGCTGCAGGAGGAATTCGTACAGCTGAATCCTTCTTGGATATGATTCGAGCAGGTGCGGAAAGAATCGGCACAAGTGCAGGTATTCAAATTATAAATGAACTAAAAAAAGATTTTCTTCAGAGTGACTGTGAAACAATTCGACTTTAATGGCTTTAACAGCTGTTTGCCCGAAGAGTTTCCTATGCAGTTTTAAATGTTTTAATTATGATAGTAAGAGAGTGTGATGGCGTGAAAGTCAGTGGCTGTATTTTCGATATGGATGGCCTCATGTTCGATACAGAGCGTTTGGCACATGAGGCTATGGTGGAACTGGGACAGGAGTGGGGAATAGACCTTTTTGACGGAATTCCTGATTGCACCGGAATTAATGACAAGGAAGAAGAAAAAATTTATAAAAGACGCTTTGGCGAAGATTTTAACTATCTCGAAATGAACCGCAAACGATTGGAAATAGTTGATAGACGGTTTGCGGAAGATGGGATTCCTACGAAACAGGGCTTGTACGAGTTGCTAGAAGTACTGGAACACTGCCATATTCCGATGGCTTTGGCTACGTCCAATGACATTAGTGTTGCTGAGCGTTATCTAAAAGCAGCCGGTATTCAGCATTATTTCACTGCCGTGGTGAGTGGAAACATGGTTCCTGAAAGTAAACCAAATCCTAGAATTTTTCAGGTTGCGGCTCAAAAAATTGGAATAACACCTTCAGAAATAATTGTTTTAGAAGATAGCCCTAATGGAATTATGGCAGCAGCGGCAGGCGGTTTCTTGCCTTGTATGGTTCCAGACCTGACACCTCCAAACGAAGAAATAAAAAAGCTATTGTGTGCTCAATTTGATAGCTTACTAGAAGTAATCCCCTTTGTACAACGTTATCAGGGAGCTCCCAAAGAGACCTAAATACTGCTAACATCTGCACTCTGGGGCTATCCGAAATTTTATGTAACCTCTATTCTGGTGAACACAATGCTGGATCACGCCATTGGAGTATTAAGAGATCATCCAGTCATTCACTCAGATTGAGAATGTTACTATCACTGGCTTGGTTGGATTCAACGAATGAAGCAAGCAGACTTGACACGGTCTATGCCAAAGAAAGGCTGTTCAGCCGATAACTCAGCGTGTGAGGGCTTCTTTGGTCAGCTGAAGAACGAAATGCTTTGCAATCGCTCATGTAGCGCTTTTTAGAAAAGTGAGGAGTTGCAATTGAACGGAGAATATACCGAAAAACTTTCCACGGGAGGAGAGTTGAAAGTTACACCGTCTATGTGGTGCATCTCATACTATTTTAGCGGTCCCGATTTACGGTATAACGGTACATTTGTAAGCATACCAGGAAAAGAAATCGATGAATATATTCAGGCATGGAGAGATAATTTTAAAAAATACTTGGATCTAAAAAAAGCAATTCCTAAAGATGGTGAATATAATACATATGGCGAAAAAAATATGAGTATCCGAATTGGAAACTGGTGTAGCGGGGTCTGCCTGAAATCATACCATATGCCCATAAATAATGAAGAAGAATTGGAAGCTGTGCTATGTGATTATGAATACGCCAAAAAACGCGCACATCAACTTCAAACGGTTCTTAGCAGCCTCTAAATGGTGTTGCCCTGATGGAAATCACGCCTGGGCGGCAGCTCTATCATCTAAGGCGGCAGAGGGAATTTCCCCTCTGCCGCTTTTTACTTTTTCGTGGTATAATTCAGTCAGACATACGAAAATAAATATAATGGCTGATGAATGGGGAATAGCGTTGTGGAAATAGAAACAAAGCGTTTGATTATACGGAATTTTTCGCAGGGTGATGCACAAGACCTTTATGAGATACTCGGCGATGATGATACGATGGAATATTGTGAACCGGCGTATACCTTTGAAAAAACAGAAAAGTTCCTTGAGGCGTTTTGCATTGGAAGAAACGGTGCA
>RCNI01001734.1_pt1 | contig 11366 bp, 10 predicted proteins | sample 2041151 | NCBI WGS metagenome assembly RCNI01 (sample SAMN09708214, study PRJNA481090) | feces metagenome | isolation source: feces | place: Antarctica: Albino Rookery
GCGGTCACCTGGGTGCTGATCGGTCTGTATCTTCTGCACGAAAAGCGTCAGAAGAAAGGGAAATAATCCGTAGAATCCTCTCTTGATTTATTTTCCGGAAGGTGTAAAATAAAGATATCTTAAATACAAATTTAGGAGGAACTAACATGAAGAAACTTATTTCTCTTGTCCTGGCATGCGTGCTGGTCATGGGTCTGGTGGCCTGTGGCTCCAACGGCGCTGCTGAGACTACTACCGCCGCTGCCGAGGCTTCTACCGGAGCTTCTACGGAAGCATCCACCGAAGCATCCTCTGCTCCCGCTGCTTCTGAGCCCACCGCAAAGGTTATGACCTATGCTGAGTACGCAGCTGCTGAGCTGGATACCGAGGTTACCATCGAGGCTTATGTTCAGGCAAAGCAGTCCTGGTGGGAAGACAAGGCTACCGTCTATGCTCAGGATCAGGACGGCGCTTACTTCCTGTACAACATGGCCTGCTCCGAGGCAGACTACGAAAAGCTGGTCCCCGGCACCAAGATCCGTGTCAACGGCTTCAAGGGCGAGTGGGCAGGCGAGGTCGAGATCATGGACGCTACCTTCGAGATCGTCGAGGGTGCTGATACCTTTGTCGCTCCCGCTCTGGATGTCACCGAGCTGCTGGGTACCGAGGAGCTCATCAAGCATCAGAACGAGTTCGTTTCCTTCAAGGGCATGACCGTTGAGGCAATCGGCAAGGACGACAGCGGCAACGATGTTGCATTCATGTACAACTACGACGGTTCCGGCGAAGAGGGCGACGATCTGTACTTCAGCGTTTCCCTCAACGGCGAAACCTACACCTTCCTGGTGGAGTCCTACCTGTGCGACAAGACTTCCGACGTATATAATGCCGTCAAGAACCTGAAGATCGGCGATGTTGTCGATATGGAAGGCTTCCTGTACTGGTACGAGGGTGTCAACCCCCACATCACTTCCGTCACTGTGAAGTAAGAAACCAACAGAAACAAACCGGCACTTCGGATTTCCGAGGTGCCGGTTTTCTGTTTGTCTTTTTCAGGAAGAGGGCGCGTGAATGACAAAGCGGATGACTGAAGCGAAGTGTGAATGAAAACAGCCGCAGAATTCTCTGCGGCTGCAATGTTATTTTTCGGAGGGAATCCGCTCGAAGACCAGCTCTGCATCCGAAGAGAGATCTTCCCGGAAGTGAAAATCCAGCCGGTCGAAGGCTTTGGCGCCTTCCGGGGATTCGATCCGGTTTTCTGCAAGAAACCGTACCATTTCACCCCGGGCCATCTTGGCGAAGGTGGCTTTCTGAACAAGCTTTCCGTTGACTATTTCGCCGAAGGTGCAGCTTACAAGCCGGTCGCCGGGGGCAAGATACTTTTCAATGCATTTGCTGTATTCCTTGGAGGCGAGATTCAGGATCACGCCGTCCTCCGGATGGATTTCCTGATAGAGCGCATTGCCCCAAAAGCTGTACAGGTCCTTGTGACCGCCGATTTTTGCCTTGGACTGCATTTCCAGACGATAAGCCCGGACGCCGTCCAGCGGCTTCAGAGCGCCGTAGAATCCGGAGAGAATCCGCAGATGCTCCTGCACATATGCAAGGTGCGCATCTTCAAAGACGGCCGGGGCCATATACTGGAAGGCAATGCCTTCGTAAGCGAGAATGGCGGGGGTCAGATGCGTCCGAAGATCCATCTGGCTCAGCCGCTGGATATTCTGGGCGGCAATGTCATCGTTGCAGCCCCAGAGCTTTTTAAGCTCCTCTTCCGACTGCCCGCGCAGAAAGGAGAGAATGGTCTGCGTCCGATCCAAAAACACCGGCATACCACCGAAGGGCAGAGAATCGGGATCTTCCCGCATCTTTTTGGTAGGAGACAAAAGGATTCTCATTCGGCTTTCTCCTACTTATGCATGGGGATGGTTTTTGGGACGGTAGATGATTTTGGTGACATCGTAGACGGTGACGAAGGCGTTGGGGTCGGCCTTTTCGATGAAGCTCATGAGCTTGAGGTATTCGCCCTTGTCCACGATGGTGATGATCTCCCGGCGGTTTTCCATGTTGAAGGCACCGATGGTTTCGTAGATGCTGGCGCCGCTGTGCAGCTCGTTAATCAGGAAGTGACGGATGTCCTCGCCCTTTTCAGAGATGATGCAGACGCGCTTTTTGAGGGTGGAGCCGAAGATGAAGCGGTCGACAACGATTCCGTTGAGGTAGGTGCCGAGGACAGCGAGGATGACAAGTTTCGGCTCGGACACGAGGGCAGAGGAGAGGGCGGCAATCATGCCAACCAGAGACATGGCGCATCCCATCTCCATATGGAAGAACTTGTTCATGAATTTTGCTACGATATCGAGGCCGCCGGAAGAGGCATTGCGGTTAAACAGAATGGAGAGGCCGATGCTGACGACAAAGATGTAGCAGATCATGTCAAGGAAAGAATCTCCCATGATGGAATCGACCTGCGGGACAAGGCGCTCCAGAATGCCCAGCATGACGGGCAGGAGGATGGAGGTATAGACGGTTTTGCCGCCGAACTCTTTTCCGATGAAGACAAATCCGAGAATCAGCAATATGACATTGAAGATCATGGTGATTGTCGAGACGGAAAGCGGAATAAAATTAGAAATGACGATGGCCAAACCGGTCATGCTGCCGACGGAAACATGGCTGGGCATCATAAAGAAATAGACAGCAATTGCGACGATGCCGGTGCCGAGGGTAATCACGAGAAGGTCAATCAGGGAATTAAGGTATTTTTTCATATCGGGCCTCTTTCTGGAATCATAGAACTTGGGATCATACCCATACTATGATTCATATTAGCATCCTTTGAACGTGTTTGCAAGAGTCAGATTGAACGGTAAAATCAGCTGCGGTTTGGCAAAGCTGGATTGGGATGGGGTGGAAAAGCGCCGAAAAATATGATATGGTGGTCTTCAAAAGGAGGCGGCGGAATGCTGTACAGGAGTGAATATCAGGCACCAATCGGGAATATGCCGCTTGTGTGCGATGAAACAGCGCTGATCGGCCTGTGGCTTGCGGGGCAGAAGCACTTTTTTGCGGGAATCGACGAACCGGTGGTGCCGCAGGAAACGGAAATTCTGCTGCGGGCGAAAGACTGGCTGGACAGATACTTTCTGGGAGAGATGCCCGTCGGGCCGGAAATTCCGCTGAATCCCCGGGGAACCGTATTTCAAAAGCGCGTATGGCAGCTTTTGCAGGAAATTTCTTATGGAAACGTGTGCACCTACGGTCAGCTTGCAGGGAAACTCGTGAGCAAATCGGGCAGTGCAAAACCGTCAGCCCGGGCGGTGGGCGGCGCTGTGGGGCGCAATCCCATTCTGATTATGATTCCCTGCCACCGGGTGATTGGGGCGGACGGACGCCTGACAGGCTACGCAGGCGGCATGGAGAATAAACAGTGGCTGCTGCATCACGAGGGGGTGGATCGCAGATGACAGATCTTAGATGGAAGGACGGCAGGTGCCGCTGCAGATGGGCAAATCCAAACAACCCGCTGTATTTGAAATACCATGATGAGGAGTGGGGAAGACCGGTCTTCGATGATCGCAGGCTCTTTGAAATGCTGATTCTCGAATCGTTTCAGGCGGGACTTTCCTGGGAATGCGTTCTGAATAAGCGGGAGCATTTCCGCAAGGTCTTTGACGGCTTTGATCCGGAGCTTGTCAGCCGATACACAGAAGAGAAGATGGAGCAGCTGGCGCAGGATCCCGGCATCATCCGCAACCGGCGGAAGATTGCTGCGGCGGTGCAAAATGCCGGGGTATTTCTCACGATTCAGAGGGAATACGGCAGTTTCAGCCGCTATCTCTGGGGCTGGACAGACGGAAAGGTTCTTCACGAGCAAAACTTAACGCATTCGCCGCTGTCCGACGCCATTTCGAAGGATCTGAAAAAACGGGGGATGCGCTTTGTCGGTACGACCATTGTATATGCGTATCTTCAGGCGGTGGGTGTCATCTACAGCCACGAACCCGGCTGCTATCTCGAACCATAAATAACGCCCTGCAAAGTTTCGGCTTTGCAGGGCGTTTGTATGTTATTGTGCGTCGATTTTCTCTTTCAGCTCGGTCAGATACATCCACCGTTCGGTCTTTTCGTCCAGTTTCTGTTCCAGCTCGGCCTGTTCCTGCTGTAATTCCTCCAGACGGACATAGTCGCTGCCGCAGTCGGCCTGGGCTTTTTCACAGTCGGCGATTTTCTGTTCCAGATCCGCAAGATCCTGATCGATGGTCTCAAATTCCCGTTGTTCTTTGAAGGAGAATTTGAGCTTGCGGTTCTGGGAACGGCCAGGTGCAGGCTTTTCCGCCTTGGGCGCGGCGGGCTTTTCCTCCTGTCTGCGCTTGCGGGACCAGTCGGACCAGTTGCCGGTGAAGCGCTCCACTTCACCGTCCCCGCGGACCTCCCAGATGGAATCTGCCAGCTTATCCAGGAAGAATCGGTCGTGGGAAACCACAAGAATGGGACCGGGGAAGCTCTGGAGGTAGTCTTCCAGAATGGAGAGGGTCATGATATCGAGATCATTGGTGGGCTCGTCGAGCAGCAGCAGATTGGGGGCCTCCATCAGAACCGACAGCAGATACAGTCTTCTGCGTTCGCCGCCGGAGAGCCGTCCAATGGGCACGGACTGCAGCTCGGAGGGGAACATGAACCGTTCCATCATCTGCTTGGCGGTGAAGGTACCTTCGTTGGTGCGTACTTCATTGGAAATGTCGTGGATGAAGTCGTACACCCGCTGCTCCAGATTCAGCTCCCGGCCCTCCTGCGTGAAGTAGCCGATTTTGACGGTGGTTCCGGTTTCCACGCTGCCGCTGTCCGGCTGAAGCTTTCCGGCAATCATATTGAGCAGGGTGGACTTGCCGGCACCATTGTGACCGACAATGCCGATCCGGTCGTCCCGGAGCAGGTTCGAGGAGAAGTGGGAGATGATGGGACGGCCGTCGAAAGCGATGGAGATGTCGTGCAGCTCCACGATTTTCCGGCCCAGACGGCTGGATGCCGCCGCCAGCTGAAGGGTGTCGTCGTATTCGGGCGCATCCTGATTGAGAAGATTTTCATAACGCTGGATGCGCTCTTTGGATTTGGTGGTTCTGGCCTGACAGCCCCGCATGATCCATTCCCGCTCTACCCGGAGAATCGACTGGCGCTTGCGCTCGGAGGCCTCTGCCATTTCCTGACGCAGTTCCTTTAATTCCAAATATTTGGAGTAGTTGGCCTCGTAGTGGTAAAGTTTGCCCCGGGAAAGCTCCGTGATGTGGTTGACCACCCGTTCCAGAAAATACCGGTCATGGGTTACCATAACTACGCCGCCCTTGAACCGCTGCAGCCAGTTTTCCAGCCATGTGGTCATTTCAGCGTCCAGATGGTTGGTGGGCTCGTCGAGGATCAGAATATCCGCCGGATGAATCAGCGCAGCCGCCAGCGCCACCCGTTTGCGCTGACCGCCGGAGAGGGTGCCGACCTTCTGCTCAAAGTCGGAGATTCCCAGCTTGTTCAGCATGGACTTTGCTTCGTACTCGTTGATGGTGCGAAATTCCGCGGGCATATGCAGAAACACCTGCTCCAGCACGGTGGCGTCTTCCTTCATGACGGGATTCTGGGGAAGAAAGCTGATCTGTACATTGGAATTGCGGGCGAAGTGGCCCTGATCCGACTCGATGGTGCCGGAGAGAACCTTCAGAAAGGTGGATTTACCGGTGCCGTTGATGCCGATGATACCGATTTTGTCGCCTTCATTGAGATAAAAATTCACATCGTCGAGAAGCTTGCGGCCTCCGAAATCGATGGTCAGATGTTCAACAGATAAGAGCATGACTGCCTCCTTGTGACAGAGAATACAAATTTAAGTTCATTCTACCATAATTTCAGTTGTTTGACTATATCAAATCCTCAAAGCGACGGCAGAAGCGGCGTATCGGAGTAATTGACATCCGCACAAAATGCTGCTACAATGCAAGTTAGCTAAGACTAATTGAACGCGAAATTGGATATTCAAGACAGATTATGGGGACCCATGGTAAGATCTGCGGGTCATCCATCGGGAAGGAGAGTTCCTATGAAAATACATGATATCAACCCGGAAAGAACGGACGTCATTTTGCTGCTGCACCCGATGTTTGCTACAGCAGAGCTTATGAATATTCTGCTTGCCAAACCACTGGGGGATGGCTACCGCTATTTGATTCCCGATCTTGCGGGGCATGGGGAGGCATCGGATCAAATCTATGAGAGCGCAGAGCAGGAAGCAAAGATGCTTTCCGAATACCTCATGGTGCATCATATTACGAAGATTCATCTTGCCTTCGGTGCATCCTTGGGCGGCGCTGTGCTGATGGAGCTTTTGCAGCAGCCCCAAATCGAGTTCGGGCAATTGTTCTTCGAAGGCGTCAGCTTTTTGGAGCATGCGGGTTTTACCGGTACCTGTGCGAAAAAGATTCTCGTGAGCAAGCACAGAAAAGCGGTTAAAAATCCGGACATTGCGGTGAAGCGAATGGGAAAGCTCTATGGAGCGCAGGCCGCACAGATCATGGCGCAGCAAATGGTTTCCTTGCAGGAGAAAAGCATCGAGCATATCACATGGGACTGTGCCCATATCAGACTGCCGGCTTTGTCGGAGGAGCAGCAGAAAAAATGCGTGTTTGCTTATGGAGAAAAGGACAGCGACGGGAAGACAGCCAGGAAGATCCAGCCTCAAAAGTATCCGTATGCCCAAATTCTGATCTGGCCGAACTACGGCCACTGTACCATGATTACAGAGAATCCGCGGGAGTATGTCCGGCAGTTAAAGAAGTATTTATAACCCCAAAAACGCGATCCTTTCGGGGATTGCCCATAAAGGCAGAAAAAGGGAGAATCCAAATCGGATTCTCCCTTACTTTATCTGCAAAGACGAGAAAAGAGGTGCAGGAAAAGACAATCCGGCCCGTTGCTAGTCTTTCAGCATCTGTACGGCTGTTTCGAGCATCCGGATGGCAGTATCCCGGTAGTCACCCACCAGGTCAAAGATTCCATCTTCCGTTAAAACCCCTCGGGGCATCTCATCGGGAATCAGATGAGCAGAATCGTCCTCCAGATCCCGGGCGCGCTGCTCGCTGTAGTAATAGTTCAGAAGCTCTCTGTATGCGTCCCGATTCTGTTCGATGGAGCCCAGAAGCTGATTCATATTCCGGAGCATTTCCTCCTGCTGCACCAGAATCTGTTCCATGTGCGCAATATGTGTGTATTTCTCCATTTTTCATGTCTCCTGATGATAGGATATCTTATTATACCATAGAAGCGCTGTCGGTGTCCATGTCCGATTCAGAAAGCGCCATCTCTTTTCCGGGACTCGGGGCCGAGCTTCCAAACAAAAGAAATCCCCCATCTGCAGAAGCTACAGATGGGGGAGGGCAGAAGGAAGGAGAGAAAATCAGGCAGCCTTCAGCTTTCTGTTTTCCTTCTTCTTTTTCATCACAAAGTACTTTCTCAGCCGCAGCACCGCATACAGACCGTAGATGACGGTATAAACGACGATGTCAAAGATATGATCCTTGGCATTGGGAGCGTACAGCACCATAACGTGTGCGTAGATGAGGAAGTAGAACGGATAGGCCAGACGCTGGAGCTTTTTCCAGGATTTTGCCTTCATCTTCCGCCGGATGCACTGGAACGAGGTCAGAAACAGCGGAATCATCAGTGCCAGCAGAATCAGCGTCAGATATGCGGCAATCAGCTTCGTTCCGTTCAGCGCCTGACGGTTCAGGATCAATGCGGGGAAGTAGACGACACCGAAAATGATGTTGTGCGCGAAAGCCAGAATGCATCCGATGATGGACAGCTCTCCGCGGATTTTCAGGAGTCTGATGGTAAAATCATTGTGCTTCGTGATGGCTCCGAGGTACATCACGATGATGAATGTGGCGGTGGAAAATGCGCCGCGCTGGAACAGATTCATGCCCCATTCATTGATGCCTTCGGGAACGCTCCGGTTCCAGCCCAGCAGGTAGTATGCAACGACGAAAGCTGTCAGCGCATAGGTTCCGGTATAGAACGCAACGGCTTTCTGTTTAATCTGATCCGACAGGACACTGAAAAGCAGCAGCGTGATTACAAGTGCTTCAAGTAATATCATCTTTTAGTTCCATCTCCTTTTCAACCGGCTGAGACTGTGCGTCGGAAACGACGAGATCTTCCGAAGACTCTGCCGGGGAATTCTGATCGTTCTCAGCTGCGGGGACTGCCGGTTCCGTTTCAGCTTTTTCAGGCTCAATGGAAGCTGGGGCCTCCGCCGGAACGGCGTTTGTGTTTTCCTCTGCTGTAACAGGGGCGGGAGCTTCGGATACCTGATCGACAGGCGCAGCGGCAGGTTCTTCTTCAGGCTGCGTTGCGACAGGGGTGATGACATTGATCTTGATGGAGATTTCTCCAATATCCTTCAGTCCATCCACCTTGAATCCCAGTTTTACAGAAGTGGTTCCCTCCACACTGAGGTCCGGCTGCTGCAGAATCTGAACGGTGACGCCCTTTTCGGGAAGGTTCTTGATCTTGGCGGAGTAGTCCTTCAGGGTCGGGGCGGTTCCGCGGACTTCAATGGGACTGTAGTCCGTCAGACGGGCGTTGAAGCGGGTCTGATCCTTTTTGGACTCGTTGTAGTCTGCGATACCATCGCGGTCACGGTCTCTGCGGATTTGCAGACTTTCGGTTTTCACAAGAAGAACGTTGCCCTTTTGAGCCTTAATGCGGATCTCGAACCGTGCGTGGAGACCGCCGTAGTAGTCGGGATTCCATGCGCTGTCGTCCAGCTCGGGTGTGCCGGAAATTTCCGAGCCGTTGAAGCTTAGACCATTGGGAAGGTTATCGACCTCCAGCAGGAACTGGGCCTCGGGATCGTGGAGCTCGAACTTGATGGGCTTGATGCGCTGGCCGTCGATGTAGTCGATGTCCTTGGAAAGGTCCAGATCACTGGAAATGATGTTGCTGTCAACGGGGACTTCCTTGTAATCATCGCCGCTGTCGGGCTTTTCGGGATCAGGAGGAGTGGTTCCGGAGCCGGGTACGACTTCTTTATCTGCTTCCGTTCCGGAGAAGGTAAACTGGACGAAAAGACGCTCGGGAACATTGCTGTTGCCCTTTGCATCGGTTACCCGATAGAGTGCGTCCCGTCCGGCACCGGCCAGCTGAGAGGTGGTGTAGTCGTACATCTCGCCGGATTCGGAAACAACCCGGACCTTGATGTTTTCGTACTGGAATCTTTTGGGCGCGTCGATCACCTGCTTGAGATAGGAGATGTTTTCCGGATGCTCCGGATCCATCGCCACATCCTTGACCCGGTACCAGGTTTTTCCATCGCGGCTGTAGTGGATCTGATTTACATAATCTGTGCTGAAATTGCCGATATCCAGGGTGAAGCGATCCTGGGTGATTGATGCCATATGCTTGACGATGACATCGACCTTGCATTTCGCGGGGTAGTTTTCAAGGCTCATGCCATTGGTAATGGGAGCGTTGGTCTCTGCGTCAAACATTTCGATGCCGTGGGAGGCAAAGTCCTGTACGGACACCAGTTCTTCGGTATCGTCCTTTTTGATCAGTCGGACTTTGAGCTTCGAGAGATCCAGAGGATTCTTGCGGTTCGCCTGAATCACCTTGAATGCAGGCTCTTGAATGAGGGTATCCTTGACGTCGTTTTTCTGGGTGGCATCATTGACAGCCTTGTACATGGCGTCTTCAACCGACTGTGCAATGCCGTTGGCGCTCAACGTGGCACCGCTGACTGCATCAAACATCTCGCTTCCGCCGTAGTGGTCGCTAACATAAGTCTTGATGACCTTGGAAATGGCTTTGATCTTAGTGCTGGCCAGCGACATGTTGGCCTCCTTCAGAATCTGCGCATACTCTGGTCCGAACAGCTCATATGCAGTTGCGTAGGCGTCACGGGAATCAAAGAGCTTGTCCTTGTAGATCTGGTACATGTTGGCCAGAGCCACCGTCCTGCGGGCATTTTCACCCTTCAGATAATCCACCATATTCATGGCTTTGTCCCGGAAGTCGAGATCGTCGGCGTAATCGGAGGTGTTTTCAGCAACCTGAATCGCGGAGACCTCTCCGTCTGTGACGGTGACGGTGGTCTTGATGGTTCCCCAGGGGTGGAAACCTCTGCCGTATCCGATATATTCGCCGTCGCTCATGGTGCCTTTGACGGAGAGGGCATCCAGCGTGTCGGGAATAACCGTAGAATCGCCGGAACCGGAGTCGCCGCCGTTGTTTCCGTGATCTGGGAGAATGCCGTTGCCGGAATCAATATCGCCGTGGTCGGGGGAGTCGGGCTTGGAGGAATCGGAACCGTCCTGATTCTGACCGATGTCTTCCTTGGCCTGTCTCAGGGCATCCTTGACGGCGTCGATGATGCCGCGGCTGGAATAGGTCGCACCGGAGACCGTTTCGACATTGCCGTTGCCGCTGGACAGGATCCGTCCGATGACGCTCATTGCGTTTTCAAAATAGGGAGAATCCTCGCTGTGGCTGAGGACCTTGATATCGGTGAGCACGTGATTCTTTACGGTCACGCGCACCCGGATGGTACCGTTGAGACCGGTTCCGGTGCCGATGTAGGTTCCGTCCACCAGACCGCTGGTCTGCACGACGGTGCTTCCCGGAACGGCAGGTTTCTTGGAATCGGAGGCGGGCTCCTCATCAGTTTCCTCCTTCTTGGGAGGCTCCTGCACCAGATTCTTTGCCTCGGGATTTACCGCCTTCAGCAGGGCATTGTATACGGCCTCCTTGATGGCGTCCGAGGTGATGGTTGCACCTGAAACGGAATCTACGTATACGGAATTGGCGGAGACGATCTCGTCAATCACAGCAGATGCCTGCTTGTAGTATTCCGGAGTCTCGGAATTGGACAGCACCTCCACCGATTTGATTTTTCCGTTCTCGATCACCACACTGACACGCAGCGTTCCTCCGAAGCCTTCGGCTTCGCCTTCGTAGGTACCGTCCAGATAATCCGCTGCCAGATTACCATGCGGAACATTCGGCTTGTCACTGTTTAGAAACGTGCTCGGGGTGCGATCTTTTGCTGATTGATGTATGTTAAAATTCTGGGTGCTGACCGAATAAACGATTACGGCCGTTGCCAGAGCACACACAACACTCGTTAAGACTTTCTCTTTGAGTCCCATGTCTTTTCTTCCTTTCTTTGCACGTTTGAAAATTTAGAAAGATACCTCTCGCTTTTTCGTGCAATATATGATAAAATTAGTTAGTTCGACCTAACCGACGGAATCATATTACAGAAGCGACCTGTATAAGTCAACGCGATCGGTTAAGGTTTAGCTAAGACCATCTTTTTATGATCTGAAAGAGGATATGCACGGATGTCA
>RCNI01001735.1_pt1 | contig 11359 bp, 7 predicted proteins | sample 2041151 | NCBI WGS metagenome assembly RCNI01 (sample SAMN09708214, study PRJNA481090) | feces metagenome | isolation source: feces | place: Antarctica: Albino Rookery
GGAGTCACCGTGGATCAGTTGATGCAGGGCGAAAAATCATCGTCCCCGATCAATAAAAAAGTGCAGGAGATCACGGCATTGATTTTAAGAGCGGTTCCTCTTGCGATGGGCATCGCAGTGACTGTACTTATGATTTGGAATCAGCTGGACGCCAGATCTGGGATGATTATGCTGGGCATCGGCCTTGCGTCCATATCTGTTTATTTGTTGCAGGATCAAAAATAAGCATACTTTGCTTTCCTCTTGGATCGTGTTTGAACTCTTCCAATAAATCGAACAATATATAAAGAAAATGGAGTGTATCAAAGTCTGATACACTCCATTTTGCTTTTCGGTATTGCCAAAACATCCTTAGTGGGCATAGCCATTTCTGTTCCGGCCCTTTTTATACATACTGTTGGGTATTCACATCTAAAACGCCGCGGGTGGTGATGCGCAGTGAGGGGATCACCGGCAGCGCCATGAAGCTGAGGGTCATGAAAGGATCCACACCGGGGGTCACACCCAGCTGGTAGGCCTGTGCCTTAGCCTCTTCCAAATCGCGGTTCACATTCACGAGGCTGTCATCACTCATGATGCCGGCGATGGGAAGAGCCACCTCGCCCAGAACAGCGCCGCCACGCATTACGGTGATGCCGCCCTTGTTCTCCACGATGCGATTCACTGCAGCAGCCATATCCTCCTCATTAGCGCCTACCACGATGATATTATGGGAGTCATGGGAGATACTGGTAGCCACGGCACCCTCGCGCAGGCCGTAGCCTTTGATATAGCCGATACCGATGTGGTGGGTGTTCTTATGGCGCTCAATAACAGCGATCTTCAGGATGTCTTTTTCCACATCAATGTGATCGGCATACCCCTCGTCCTGTGTGATGATCTCGCCGGGAATCATGCCGATGACGCCACGGGGGCGGGGATCGGCGAAGTCATTAGCGGTGAGGGTGGAGACATGGAAGGTATTGTGGGCGCGCTTGACCAGATAGGGATCTACCTCCGGTGTGGGGAAGTCCCGCAACTGACCGTCAAACATCAGCTGGCCCTTCTTAAAGACCTTCTCAATGTGGAAATTCTCAAAATTGTCGATGACCACAAAGTCACCCAGATAGCCCGGCGCGATAGCGCCCCGGTTATTGAGCAGGAAGTAGCGGGCAGCGTTGTGGCAGGCAGCTTTGATGGCGGTGATCGGCTCCACGCCCAGAGAGATAGCCTTTTTCACGATGTAGTCGATATGGCCTTTCTCCAAAAGATCGTTGGGGTGCTTATCATCGGTGCAGAACATACAACGCTCCACATACTGATCGCACAGCAGCGGCACCAGCGCCTCCAGATTCCGTGCCGCCGTGCCCTCACGGATCATGATGAACTGACCGCGGCGCAGCTTCGCCAAAGCGTCCTCCACATCGGAGCACTCGTGGTCGGAGTAGACACCGGCGGCAATATAGGCATTCAGATCCGCACCGCTCAGACCGGGCGCATGGCCGTCGATCTTCTTGTGGTGTGCCTGTGCTGCCACGATCTTTTCCACCACCTGGGGATCTGCATTTACCGTACCCACAAAGTTCATCATCTCCGCCAGACCCTGGACGCGGGGATGGTCGTAGAAGGAGTCGATGGCGCGATAGTCCAGATTGGCACCCGATTCGTCCAGCGGCGTCGCCGGGACGCAGGAGGGCAGCATAAAGCGCACATCTACCGGAAGATCCTCGGTGGCCTGCAGCATATACTCAATGCCGTCCGTGCCCATCACGTTGGCGATCTCATGGGGGTCAGTGATGACGGTAGTGGTGCCGTGGGGCAGCACCGCCTTGGCAAATTCACTGGGGGACACCAGCGAGCTCTCCAGATGGATATGGGCATCGATGAAGCCGGGCAGCACGATCTTGCCGGAGACATCCACCTCCTCAATGCCGTGATATTCTCCCATGCCAACGATGAGCCCCTCGGCAACGGCGATATCCGCGTGACAGATCTCGTTGGAGAATACATTCACATAGGAAGCATTTTTCAGCACTAAATCGGCGGGCATCTTTCCAGCGGCCACTTGGATCACATGGAGTTTCTTGTTCATTTTGCGGTTGATCTTACCGGCATAACTCTCTTTAACGGACATAGTAGACTCCCTTCTTACATAGGAAAATATTTACCATTTCTTATATTAATTTCTCATATTAACACAACTTATATAGAATGTCCATAGAAACTTATGCAAAAAAAGCGGCCACCCGGAAAGGGTGACCGCTGGAGATGCTTATTCTTTGACAGTGCCGTCTGCATTGAACAGAGGCAGGGGAGCCAGGAACTTGATATCGGGGCGATTCTGTGCATCACCTTCTGCCAGAACGGCGATGCGATCGACCACAGTACCGCCGGCGGCGGCTACCAGAGCCTCCATAGCCAGCAGAGAGCCGCCGGTGGAGATCACATCATCCACCAGCAAGATACGCTTGCCACGGATGAGATCGGCATCATCGCGGCCCAGATATAGCTTCTGGACGCCGGCGGTGGTGATGGACTGATCCTCAACGCTCAGCGGATCGGGCATATAGGCCTTGGGACCCTTGCGGGCGATGAAATACTTGGTGGCACCGGACTGGCGTGCCATCTCGTGGATCAGAGGAATGCTCTTGGCCTCGGCAGTGAAGAGATAGTCGTAACTGTCAGTAGGTACCAGCTTCAAAAGCTCACGGGCACAGGCCACTGTCAGCTCTGCATCACCAAAGCAGACAAAAGCGCCGATATACAGATTTTCGTTGACCTTGCAGATGGGAAGGTCACGCTTAAGACCGGCCACGTTCATAGGATAAGTAGGCATAAAAACTCCTTCTGCCGCTATTGCACGATATGCTGGGCACTTCTCCGCCTAGCGGCAGGCAGAGGCATATGCACATATCGCACCGCCGCTATTCGGTCGGCGAACCGTGTTTGTACAAGATATAAAAGGGGAAAATACTACTCTCCCATTATATAGGATGCGGCGAAAAAGTCAAGGGAACAGGCCATTTGACGCCGTATTGCAGCGACAAAAAATATCAGTACCGGCAACAAATGCACCATAACTGAACCAAACAGATTTTGAGCATATCGCACAAAAAATTAGGGCGTAATTCTATGCCGCGCCGGTCAAATGTTGACGCTTTCCGCTTGAGAAACGGGGGTGGGGGTGTTATGATGCAGATAGATAAGATATACGGTACAGCATTAACAGGAGCAAGTGAATAAAAATGGAGGGAAACGCGATGAATGCATATCTGGAGAGAGTCCTTGCGGATGTGAAGGAAAAGCACAGTCATGAACCCGAATTTGTCCAAGCTGTGGAGGAAGTCTACTCCTCGTTGGAACCCGTAATCGAAAAACACCCGGAATATGAAAAGGTGGATCTGCTGGGGCGCATGGTGGAGCCGGAGCGTATGTTCACTTTCCGTGTGGTGTGGTGCGACGACAGCGGCCAGTGGCACACCAACCGTGGCTGGCGCTGCCAGTTCAATGGCGCAATCGGCCCTTACAAGGGCGGCTTGCGGTTCCAGAAGAATGTGTATGAGGGAATTATCAAGTTCCTGGGCTTTGAGCAGACCTTTAAAAACTCTCTGACCGGCCTGCCCATCGGCGGCGGTAAGGGAGGCAGTGACTTCGATCCCGCCGGTAAGTCCGATGCAGAGATCATGCGTTTCTGCCAGAGCTATATGTCTGCACTCTACCGTTACATTGGGCCGGATGTGGACGTGCCTGCCGGTGACATGGGCGTAGGTGCCCGTGAGATCGGCTATTTGTATGGACAATATCGTCGGCTGAAGGGCGTATGGGAGAATGGCGTTATCACCGGCAAGGGCTTCTCCTACGGCGGTTCCCGTATCCGTCCCGAGGCCACGGGATACGGTGCGGTGTACTATCTTTGCGAGGTGCTCAAGCACGAGAATGACACCATCGAGGGCAAGCGGATCGGCGTGTCCGGCTACGGCAACGTGGCTTGGGGCATCATGAAGAAAGCTGCCGAGCTGGGTGCCAAGGTGACTTACATGGCGGGCCCCGACGGCTATGTCCATGATCCCGATGGTATCTGCGGGGAGGAGAAGCTGAACTTCATCCTTCATATGCGTGCCACTGACCCCATGCACTGCAAGCCCTACGCCGACAAGTTCGGATGCAAGTTTGTGCCCGATACCAAGCACTGGGGGGCTAAGGATGTGGATATCCTCATGCCCGCGGCCATGCAGAACGATGTGACGCTGGAATGGGCGGAGCGGATCGCGGCTTCCGGTGTGAAATACTACATCGAGGTGGCCAATATGCCGACCACCAACGACGCACTGGCGCTGCTGCGGGCGCAGAAGCATATGATCGTGGCACCCTGCAAGGCGGTCAATGCCGGCGGCGTAGGCGTGTCGGCACTGGAGATGAGCCAGAACTCTGAGCGTCTGGTTTGGACGGCGGAGGAAGTGGACGCACAGCTCAAGAAGATGATGGCAGATATTCACCGCAACTCTGCCGCAGCAGCCGAGGCCTATGGCTTGGGCTATGATCTGGTGGCCGGTGCGAACATTGCGGGCTTTGAAAAGGTGGCAGACGCCATGATGGCCCAGGGCTGCTTCTAAGGGAAAGCGAGAAAACAGGCAGCGTTTTCTAGTGACGCTTACAAGAAAATAGGTTAAAAAGGTACGATGTCCCACAATAAGGGGACATCGTACCTTTTTGCTCGATAGAGCGCGATTTTTGTAGTTTTTTGGAGAAAAGTACCTTCCTTCCATAGAAAAAGTGAGCAACCTACCAATTACGACATAATGCTCGGTGGGTGGTGCATATAATGGTGCTTGCTTTAGAGATGGGAAAAGAGCAGATAGGCAAAGGAAAGGAAGGTACAATACGATGAAACCATCAAAGTGCAACAGATTTCTCAGTTTAGCACTGGTGCTGCTGATGACGCTGAGCGCGATACCGATGACGGTGTTTGCCGCAGGCAGCAGTTTAAAGGTAATAACCGTAGACAAGAGCGGCGAATACCAGACGATCCAATCGGCAATTGACGCCGTTGCGGAAGAGGAGGACCCCACGGGATGGACCATCGAAGTGCAGGAGGGCGAGTACGAACGCTTCACTGTGTTGGATGGACTTGACGGCTTGACGGTCAAGGCGGCGGAAAATGCAGTTGTCCATGTTTCGGTTTTGGACGGCACGGCAGCCCCAAGCCCCGACAGCGCAGGCTATCCCGATACTTCCGGCATCAGCGTCCGGGCGGCCAATCATGTGACCATCGATGGATTGACGATCCACATGGGTACGGCGAAGAAGGCGTGGTTTGCCGCTGCCATCTCAACGCATAGCCAAAGTGGTCATAAGGGAAACGACCTCACCGTAAAAAATTGCGTTCTGGACGGACAGGGGGAGGGGTACGGCGTATTCGTGGATGCCGGTGTGGATCGGTTTTCTGTGGAAAACTGTATCTTTCATCATGTCTTTGAAGCAGTCAGCATGATGTGCGACGGCACAGTGCTGGCGGAGGGGCAGATTACCGATAGTGTATTCCAAGACTGCTCGTTTGCTGTCCACGGGTACTATGGTGGTAGCTCTGAGAACGCCGGGACGCTGCATATCACCGGGAATACCATCAAAGGCACTTCCTCTCTTTACAGTAAGGTTGTCTTGATGGATCAGTGCAACACCGGGGCCATGAAAGTCAACGTGGCGAACAACAGCTGCACCAACGCGCTCATTGGCAATGTCAATCTCCGGGAGGCAGGAGAGGCCAACGACGTGCTGGCGGACAATACTTTTGATACCAACAGCTTCTATGTGGAAGCCATCGAACCCGGCACCATCGAGTTTTACTCCACCTACCACGCACCGCAGGCCGGGTATGGTCACTGGGAGCTTCGCAATCCGGAAGGATTGGACCATCTCGACATCATCAAAGAGGCAATCAAGGAAGCCAATCAGACGGGTTCCCACACCCTCAGCATCACCGGGATTCCGGCGGGGGAGCTTATCAAGACGTTCACATGGTTTAAGGACTGCATTTACTGGATCACAGATCCCGAGCCTGCCGATCCTGTGGTGCCGGAATCGCCGGCAAGTTCCGATTGGGATGTTTCCAAATCTAAAACAGCCACCAACCTGAATCAGAATTTCATCTCCGATATTACCCTTTCCCTGCCTTCGGCAGAGGAAAATCTGAAAACGAACATTGTGTTTGTTTTTGACGAGTCCAGCTGCAGCGCACCTGTCAAGGCAGAGGTTTCTGCCATGCTGGAGCGGCTCTATGCCCAGGAGGAAGAGAGCGGCGCGGCTATTCAGATCGGCGCTGTGCAGTTTCGCGGCGAAGTGACAGAATTCCCGCTGACCCTTTTGAATAGCGACACGAAGGACACACTGGCTGATTTTATGAGTAAGCGCCCTAAAGTCGGCGGTTCCAATATGTCCATGGGGATTCTGGCGGGGGAAAAGATGCTGGATGAGGATTCCTCCGTCGACGCAGGGCGCAAGTATCTGATCCTTGTCAGCGATGGTATCACCTATATCTGGGACGACCCGGCAACGCAGGAACGTGAGAATATCGGTGTGAACTTTTCCGGCGGAGATACCCCGAATCAGCCGTTTTTGGCAGGCCCGGACGGCTGGGATGTGCGATATGGCCAGAAATATGTTCCTACCGATTGGAACGAGCATCTGACCGAGGTGGGGATCTCTTTGACCGATACCATCACCCAAAAGGCCAGTGCCTATGTCCGGGGCAGGGATATTTCCGGCAATCCCTTCGTAAAGCCCGATGAGCAGTGGCGGTATATGTCCACGGTAGACATTGCTCTTTTTATGTCCAATCAAGTGTATCAGCGCGTTGCCGGCAAGTACCACACGTTTGCCTGCATGGCCGGCGTGGAAAGTGAGATGGAGAGCTATCCTTACGGCCCTGCGTTTATGGAATATCTCGCCAATGGCAAAGAGGTCACCTTTGACAATGTGGAAAAGGAGATTCTCTACCTGCTGGATGCAGGCTCGGAGGTTAGGGATTATATGGGCTATGTAAACGGTGAGTATAATTTTGACTTTGTCGAGGATACCGACCGTCTTTTCCTTACGATTGGCAAGGAGAGGTATGATGCCATCTGCATTGGCACCAATCAATATGGATTCAAGCCCGTGGGGGACGACTGGGCGTATACGCTGCGCTATGTTCCGGGAAATAAACCGGAGGAAGAGCATTTTGTCTGGACAATCCATGAGCCTATTGGGAACTTTACCACGGTGCAGCTCCACTACAGTGTAAAACTGATGAACCCCCAAGCGGAAGCGGGGGTGTACGGTGAGTACGACAGAGATGGCAGCCAAAATAAGTTGGCGCTGTATACCAACAGCAGGGCGACGCTGTACCCGGTTGACTCCAATCATGTAAAGGGGGAGCCGGAGGATTTCCAAAAGCCCACCGTATCGTATATGGTAAAGACGACCGATCCCGAAAAACCTGAGCCTCCCGTACCTCCTACGCCAACCACGCCTTCCACACCTCCTATGGCGCCTACTACGCCGAAGACAGGTGACGACAGCCATATGATACGCTGGATCACACTGGGGACGCTGGCTCTCTGGGGCGTGGCTTCTGTCGTGAGTCGCGAAAGGAAAAAGAAAAACAGCGTAAAGTAAGAGCATGGCACAAGCAGCCATAGGAAAGGAAAAAGGCGGTGGCAGGATGGATTTTGCCACCGCCTTTTTCTTTGCGGTAAAAGCTGTCCTACGGAGCAGAAATGTGGTATAATAGCTGCAAAATAAAGTATATGCGGCGAGAATGTTCACTGCAAGACGTGATATTACCGTCAAGGAGGACGAAAAGATGAAATTAACACTGCTGCGCCACGGAATTACGGAGGGAAATCACAACAAGCTCTGCTATGGGAGTACGGATCTCCCTCTGCTGCCGGAGGGCATCGCGGCGCTACGGGAAGCGGCGCAGACAAAGCACTATCCTAAGGCGGAGCACTATTACACCAGTGGGATGCGCCGCACGGAGCAGACGCTGGAGATGCTGTATGGCGCGGTGCCGCATGAGGTGCTGCCGGGATTGCGGGAGATCGACTGCGGCAAGCTGGAGATGCAGCCCTTTGATGAACTGGAGGAATTGCCGGAGTTTCGCAGCTGGATGCACGATGCTACCGGCGATACGCCGGTACCCGGCGGGGAGAGCTTTCGGCAGGTGCTGGAGCGGGGACTGGAGGAGCTCGATAAGCTCATTGCGCAGGACGAGGACGCGGTGTGCGTGATGCACGGCGGAATCATGGGTTTGATTCTGGATCACTGGTTTCCGGGTAAGCCCTTCGGCTACTATGTACCGCATCCCGGTTCCGGCTATCAGATCACAGTGACGGCGGGCAAGCCGGTGGAGCTTCATCCTGTTCCGGAGGAGTGAAAGCCTAAATGTGGTGCAGGCGATCGGTAAAAGCATAAATAAAAAAGGCGGTGACAGACGAATGTCTGTCGCCGCCTTTTGGCGTTCGGGGATATTGCGATTAAGCCCAGTATAAGCTGCCGTCGTTGTCCACATGGAGGGACTTACTGTAAAGGGTGGTCATGGCTTCTACCAGATAGGGGAGATCTGCGCTGCCCATGGTCTCGTAGGCCGAGTGCATGGCCAGCTGGGCAAGACCGATATCCACTGTGCGCACCGGCACATGGGTGTTGGCAATGCTGCCCAGTGTAGAGCCGCCCGCCATGTCGGAGCGGTTGGCGAAGACCTGCACCGGAACGTCTGCCATGCGGCAGATACTGCGCATCAGGGCGGTGGAGACGCCGTCGGTGGTGTAGCGCTGGTTGGCGTTATATTTGATGACTACGCCGCCGTTGAGTACGGGCGCGTTTTGAGGATCGGCCAGCTCCGGATGGTTGGGGTGCTTGGCGTGGGCGTTGTCCGCAGAAACGAGGAAGCTGTTGGCAATGAGCCGCTGATAGCCCTCCTCGTCCATGCCGAGGGCAAAGACAGTGCGGCGCAGTGTGTCGCGCAGCAGTGTGGAGGCCGCACCCTGTTTGCTCGCGCTGCCTGTTTCTTCGTTGTCGAAGAGGCAGTAGACGGTGATGGCATCACTGCTGTCGGCGTTTAAGAAGCCCTCCAGACAACCAAAGGCACAGCCCAGATCATCCAGCCGAGGAGATAGCAGCAAAGAATCGTTACAGCCTGCCACCGTACCACGGCTGCGGCAGGTGAGGTAGAGATCATGGCCGAGAATATCCTTTTCAGTTACGCCCACAACTTCTGCCGCCATAGAAAGGAGAGAGGGGGCGTCACTTCCTACGCCGTAGAGGGGCAGGGTATCCACGGCGGCATTATACTTGAAGCCGTCATTGACACTGCGGTTCATATGGATGGCGACGCTGGGAATCACTGCCAGATCCTGATCCAAATGGACGAGGCGGGAGACAATGCGCCCCTGCTCTTCTACCAGTACACGACCGGCAACGCCTAAGGGACGGTCCAGCCATGTGGACATCAGCATCCCGCCGTAGGGCTCCGTTTGCAGCTGTACATAGGCATTGCCTGCGGCGGAGGACTGGGGGTGCGCCTTCAGCTTAAAGGTGGGGGAGTCGCAGTGGGAGGCGGACATCGTGAATCCGGTGGGCGTTCCGTCCGGGATATGCAGGGCGATGAGGGAGGAGTCGTTAACGGTGAAGTAATAGCGTCCTCCGGGCTGCAGCTGCCATGGTGCGGCGGCGGAAAGGGGCACGAAGCCGTCTTGCTCCAATAGGGCAGAGACAGTGGCTACAGTGTGAAAAGGACTGGGAGAGGCGGTGATAAACTCCAATAGCCGCCGGTTCAGTGTTCCGAGCATGAAAAGGTCTCCTTTCAACCAAATGCGGGTCAACAATCATTCTGTTGCGATATTCACGTCTATTATACCCGGTAGGGGGTAGTGTGTAAAGGTGAAATAAGAAAAGCCTCCCGAAGGAGGCTTTTGCATCTGTCGAAAAAGCGGCATAGCCGTTTTTTCGAGTCAGTTACGGCTCCCTGCGCGCACGCATGATCCGCCCTGAGCGAATGATGCGCACACTAGGGAGCCGAGAAGTGTTTTCCGTGACGTACACGCCGCCACGGAAAACGGATTTTATATTTTGCTCCTGTGGGCACAAACGCAGTGAGACACGCAGACAAGTGAAAAAGCCTCCCGAAGGAGGCTTTTTTTATCGATGTTGAAGATATTCTTTTAAGTAGAGAATGGCCTGACGATAGCCCTCAAAGCCGAGACCGGCGAAGGTCTTGATGCAGGCCATCCCGGCGTAGGAGATATGGCGAAACTCCTCCCGGGCGTTAATATCCGACAGGTGTACCTCTACCGCCGGCAGTGCCACGGCCTTCAGTGCATCCAAAATGGCGATGCTTGTGTGGGTGTAGGCAGCGGGGTTGATGATGATACCGTCCGCCGTGCCGTAGGTCTGCTGGATGCGGTCTACGATGGCGCCCTCGTGGTTGGACTGGAACAGTTCCACCTCGACGTCCTCTTTTGCACAGACACGGTGGATAAAATCTTCCAGTGCTGCGAAAGTGCCGGTACCGTAGATCTTCGGCTCCCGGAGCCCCAACAGGTTCAGATTGGGCCCGTTAATGACGACAAATTTCATAAAAAGCCTCCTTGACAGCTTGGGCGGTATCCGCCGGTGTGTGGCAGTTTTCAATGGTGCAGTGGGCAAAACGCGCATAGAGGGGCTTGCGCTGTTGATAAAGTGCCCGCAGATTTTGCGGAGCAGAGAGGGGACGGCCTTCGGTGGGGAGCGTTTCCACAGGGCGCTGCAGCCAGACAAGAACACCGTTTTGACGCAGCAGCGCGTAGTTTTCCGGCTGCGTAACACAGCCGCCGCCGGTGGCGAGGATGATGCCGGAACGCTTGCCCAGCTGCGTCAGCGCCTCCGTTTCACGGCGGCGGAAGCCTGCTTCGCCCTCGGCAGCAAAAATTTCCGGGATAGACTTATGGGCCGTCTCTTCAACCAGTGTATCGCTGTCCCAAACCTCACGGCCCAGCATAGCGCCCAACTGAGCAGCTACGGTGGATTTTCCACAGCCGGGCATACCGATGAGCACGATATTTTGCATTTGGCTGCGGAGGGAGTGTTGAATAGATAAAAGCACATCCTCACCGATAGAGGTATCCTGGAAAAGCTCACTGCTGCGCCGGGCCTGCGCCACCAGCATGGCAAGCCCATCAAAGGCGGGAATGCCCAAGGACTCTGCCTGCAGGAGAAGCGCCGTGCGTGCCGGGTTATAGATGAGGTCATAGACCGCAGCAAGGTGGGGGAAAAGTGTCAGATCCACTGCCGCTGCGCCATTGTGGGGGTACATTCCTACCGGCGTTGTGTTGACGAGGAGCTGGGCATCTTTGTGGCGGGGGGG
>RCNI01001736.1_pt1 | contig 11350 bp, 7 predicted proteins | sample 2041151 | NCBI WGS metagenome assembly RCNI01 (sample SAMN09708214, study PRJNA481090) | feces metagenome | isolation source: feces | place: Antarctica: Albino Rookery
CTTAAAATCGCCAAAAGGAACATTACCGATGACACCATCAAAGAAGGAGTCCGGCAGATTTGTTTCCTCATAACCCTGTGCTGCAATGGAGCTTTGCTGATACAGCTGCTGTGCAATGCCGGCAGAGATCTTATCCAGCTCCACACCATAGACCTTGCTCTCCTTCATTTTTTCGGGGAGCATACCGATAAAGTGACCAATGCCGCAAGATGGCTCCAAAAGGTTACCTTGCTGAAAGCCCATATTTTCAAGAGCCTTATACACAGCAGAAATAACTTCCGGAGGGGTATAAAAGGCGGTCAGCGTGCTTTCCTTGGCAGAGGCATATTCGTCTGCATCCAGCACTGTTTTCAGTTCCAGATACTCGGTTGCCCAGGCTGAGTTATCAGGATCAAAGACTTCAGGGATTCCGCCCCATCCGACATATTTTGACAAAACAACCTGCTCATCAGGCGTCGCCAGTCGACCCTCACTTTCAATTCGTTTCAGCAGTTGAATTGCCGCTACATTAGCAGAATATTTCTGCCTCGGAGTACCGTAGCCTAGTTCTGCATCGGTTATATGAAAGTTATGACGTTCCTGAGGGTCCCATACAGACTGCAACCATTCTTTTTCTTTGATCAAAGGTGGGGTGCTGGCTTCTATCTCAGGCTCAACTACTATATCTAAATCTAAAAGTGAGAGTTGATCTTCCACTGATGCCGGAACATCGGGCATGAAATCTATGGTATCAAAAAAGGCAGTCAGTTCAGCACTGTCTGCCTTTTTTGATGCATTTATCTGTAAATCAGCTCCCTCAGCAAAGTTTCTTCCGCTGAGGCCTTGATGTTGTTCATGCGGCCCGTCCATTCCATCGGATTCTGTTCCTTCAAGCTTTCCGTTACTCCCATGTTCTGTGCTGTCTGCTGAATTATCTGTTCCAATCTTTGTCTCACGGTCCTGTCGACTTCCAATAGATGACTGTTCAGCCTGCCACTGGTCAGTAGGTTCGTGTACAGCACGGGTCGGTTCTCCCTCAGAAAGTTCAGCCTCATTGTGGCGTATCTGCCTGGCAGAACTTCCTGCTTCTGGGGCGCTAGCAGATTGGGGAGTTCGTAATCCCCCCTCTGGCTGTAGCTCAGATTTTTCATATTCGTCGCTCCTTTCGTTATTATCCTTTTCTCGTTCATCTACAGCATACGCATCGAACGCAGTTTCTGCAATGATGCGATTCCGACCTTCACGTTGCATTGTCTGGGCAATCTCAGCAAGGCAGACCTGGGCAATCTCTTTGGTAGCAACACCCAGAGCGTTCATCGCTTCAGGCGTGTTAAACAGCTCCACAGCATTGAACACTTTCGGTACAAAACCGGAAAAGGAACCGTCAGACAGACGGAATTCCATTCCCGAGATACAGCGGCTTTGGAGCATATAGCTGACGCTGTCTTGCACTAGATTGTGGTAGATCTGAACAAGCTCAGCATCGCTCAGATTAGCAAAGGTACTTTCTTCTCGGCCATCTAGCAGCTCAGTCAGATAACCCTCATATAGTTTCTCCGTAAGTGTCGCTGCAGTGGTGTTCAAAGCTTCTTGCAAGCTTTGAATCTGCGTTGAAACTTTGAATTTATCATGGAGTACAGCAAGAACAACGGGAATATCTTCCTCCTGAATTTCCCAAATCGGTACAGGCTTGGCGTACTTACTTGCATGGGTATCGGAGATATCGAAGGCGTACTTCAGCTTCGTCTGTCCGGAAACTGTATGGTCAAACAAAGCAATACCTCTAGCCCCTCGGTTTACCCATCGTCCAAACCGCCTGTTCCAGCCTTCCTTTCCGCTAATGGGCAGGACGGCAGTTGCATCAGGCCGTTGAGCAAACAGCAGTACCTGGTCTTCAAAAGACAGTCCAAAGTTTCGCCCAGCCGTTTTAAGAAACTCTGTCCATATATCCGGATTTGCAAGTTCTGTCACAGTTTCAGCATACAGCTCAGTCACGACATCGAACTTAGCTGCCATCTATCTTCCTCCTATCATACGTGTTCTTTATGTTTTGCTTTCTTCAGTTAGTGTTTCTCTATGTAATCCTGAAAGTGCGTTCAGTGGAATCCTCTAGTAGTCTACTCTGCAACAAGTACACAGCATAGGCTCATCCAGCATAGTTACCAAGTCAAAGATTTTCTTCTTGACATCAATACCATAGCCCGTCTAGTATCATCCCCCTGTAATTCGTTCGCAAAATACTAAATATCTCTGCCGACCGCCGCTTCCCACAGGGTGGCAACTTAGTAATGTAATAAGGTCGCGTCCCTCTTGGATGAGAATCGACTCCACATCATTAGGCGCTATAAGCTTTATTTCTGTCACCTCATAAATTAGGGTTTCCCAAAGATTGGTTACGGTTACAATGTCACCTCGCACTAACTCATTAATGTGCAGAAAATATGGAGAACCATACCATCCCCGATGACCGGCAATCACCGCATTGGTGTTTTTTCCGCCGATTGGGATACTGGTCTGTCCAAGCTGTGCAGCACCTGCCGCCATATTCTGTCGGGTTGCCCCCAAATACAGTGGCAAGCTTACATCCAGCTTCGGAATTGAAATGACGCCAAATATCTCATCGGGTAGGCCGTAATCTGTGAGATTAAAAAGAATCTTCTGGTAATCAGTAGCATCCTGAAATTCAGCCTGGCTCGTAAGATACAGTTTCTCGTTATATGCGTTCATAGCTTCCCTGAGCTCAGTGTAAGCTCGTTCTTCAGTTTCGGTGTTCTGCAACTCTTCCATGAAGCTCTCTGCATCTGCCTTCAGTCTATGGTCTACCAGATTCCCGTGAAAATTGGGATAAAGCATCATGCCTAAACCTATGCAGAAAATGAGGACAAACACTGATTTAAGGGTTTTACGATGCATCTTTATTCCTTTCATAGTGGATATAGCTCAAGATAATAATATCAATCAGCAGGAATAGTCCAATGCCCCAGAAAATGCCTTCCTTATATTTTTCTTTCCAGGTTGAGTAGGTTTGTTCCTCATTTTCCTGCTGTTTTACAATTGCTTCAGCTTCTTCGTCAGGAATTCTCTGACCTCGCACCAATAGTCGGTGGGTATTCACGCCGAAGGGGGTACAAGTAACTAGCGTACAGTAATCTTTTTCCGGAACGATTGTCAGCTGATCCGTTTCATGCGGGAGAACTGTATGGATGCTGTCCACCTGATAAACCAGAACCTCGTCCAGTACTTCCAGATAGAACACATCCCCTTTTCTCAGAATGTCTATATCAGAAAACATCTTCCGGCTTGCCATTCCGGAATGAGCAGTCAGGACAGTATGGGTACTTTTACCGCCAACAGGTAGAGAACTGCCCAACAGATGGCCTACACCAAGCTCAAGGGTATCGGTATTAGTGCCGTGGTAAATAGGCAAAATAGTGCCGATCTTAGGGACGGATACATACCCCATAATGCCATTCTCCATAATGTTCAGTTGCTCAGCATAATCTAGGGAAGCACTCAGCAGAGCCTGACTGCTGTAGGCATCCTCGGTTTGCACACCTGGACGGATGGATTCGTTATAGGCCATGGCGCTCTCCTTTGTCTTGTGGAGCTTTTCATCAGTAAGTTGCTCCACTTCTTTCCAGTAAACCGTGTGAATCTCGGATTGATGCTTTTCGTTGTATACATTAGAGACTAACGGATATATAGTCATCAGCAGTGCCACAAAAAACAGGACAAATGCTGCGTAAATCATCTTTTGTTTTTGATTCATCTCTTCTCCTTATAGTATCCTGCCCCAAAAACTAAATTTGAAGTAGAACTAGGTTTACTCTTCACTTACCTTGCGGCAGAGGACAAAAATTACAGTTATAGCCACACCCATCAGCAAGATACCGCCGACAGTAAACATCCATGTGCCGTAATCCCCGGTCTTAGGTAAATCAAAGCCGCTTGTGTTCACGACAGTCAACGGAGTCTTTGCGTTCAAGGAGCCGTTATCTGCTTCCATAGTCACTGCATTGCCATCTACAGTGGCAGAAGCAGTCATGAAATTATGAGCTAACTGTACCTGGGGAATATTAGCCAACTTCAAGTCTTGCCCACCATCAAAGAAGTAATGAGGGTCGTTTTGCAAAACACCCAGAATATCTTCACTATAGATATCGCATGGACGTGAATGATCATCAGAGGCAATAATGTTCACCTTGATGCCATTCTTCAGCAGAGTGTAGCCATCTGCAGTTTCCACTTCTGTTATGATGTAAGTATCATCCTCGCAACCCTTAACCACAACATGACCGTATTGGCCGTTAGTGGTCATGGGTATGAAGATAGTTGCATCCTTTTCTTCAGCAACATGGTCAGTGACATAGTAAACGCCCTCACCGCTGTTGTAATTGGCAGTTAGCCAGGTCTTATCGGTGGTGTTGTAAATCTTAAACTTTACATGATTAAACATGCCTTTCTGCTCAGCCGTCTGCGAATCCTTTTCGCTGAATAGCTTAGTAATATCAATGCCGAAGCTGTATACATGGCAATCATCAATGAGGGTATCGTAATGTTCGGTGTTGGTACGTTTCCAGGTCAGAACAATCTTGTTGTCGTTCCCATTCTGACCATAGATGAAACTGTTATCAGAGTTGATTCTTGCAGTATAGGTCAGTCTTGCGGTGTAGTTGGAGTAGCTGGTATAGAGCTTGCCGTTAATGTTTTCAGTTGTGCCATTAATCTCACCCAGACCCTCTTCAGTTATATCTACAGTCATATGGTGATTATCTTCGGAGTAGGATACAGTAAACTTGCCGTCGTTCTGTACCCAGGTTGCTACCTTATCAGCACAACCTTTGTCAGTAAAGAACTCAATCTTTACATCAGCCAGATTCTGGTTGTAGGTCAGACCTTCACACAGACTATCGTAGAAGTTATAAGTAGTCAGAGCAGTTGCCTGAGAGGTAATGGTGGGTAAAGTAGTCAGCACTTGGTATTCCATGGTATCACCGCCAGAACCGGTTGCGTTGTGTGCAAAGCCGTCATTGATGGAGTCAGTGCCTTCGTTCTTACCAGTGTCCTTGGATGCCTCACGGACTTCTTTGGTCAGAGTGGGAATGCCTGTTTCGTTTTTAGGGTATACAACGACATCGTAGTTCCACGCATGGCCGCCTTCGGGAGAAGCGCTGTGTTCATTGCCGGATACTGTAGTCATGGGCAGGCTCACAAAAAAAGCGTTGGTGGTGCTGGTAACCATTTCGGGCACAGCGGTTTCAACGCAGAGGTACAATCCGGTGTGCAGGTCAGTCTGAGTGGACCTACCATTTTCATCAGTCTTTGCCATCTTGATGTCCTCACCGCTGGATGCGATGTATGTTTCCAGGGCGTTCTTCACAGCGGTTGCGTTATCATTCAATGCAGATGCCAGTGCCTTGTTGATGACATCGGAGGTATAGTAATAATTGGCGTGATCCAACTTGTCGGTAGCATCGGCATTTTCGTATCTGCCTGCACCGTCTGTCAGGCCGATGGCCTTCAGCAGATTGGTGGCCTTGACCTTATCGAAGCCGTACAGGACCTGGGTCATGTTGTGGTCGGGGTGGCTGTCGTTGGCAGACTCAGTGAGGGTCACAATGTCTGCAACTCTCAGCAGAGTAAATTCAACATCCTTAATGGCATAGCCTTTGGAGGTCTGGCCGTTGCCCAGAGTCTCACCCTGCAGGCCGTCGGCGTCACCGTTACGGATAGCACCGCCCAGGGTTTCCTCCACGTAGCTTTCACGCCATCCGGTGGAGATGAAGGAATCTGAGTTCCAGATACCGTCCTTCGCCGCGTTGGTCCAATCGTACTTCCACAGTGTAAACGAGCAGAGCTTATCGACATCAAGTGTCGTATCAGGGGCTTCGGTTGCGCAGGCCTGAATGGGGCAACCAATTGACACCAACAGTGCAAGACACAAGCTGATAGCTTTCAATACTTTTACTTTCATAAATCGGATCCTTTCTGATAAATGATTTGTTTTAGGCAGTAAAAAAGCAAGGGTTTATCCCTTGCCCGGTAAGTGGTAAATTTCTCTATTTTCATTAACAGTCTCTCTTGCGTAGGTGATTCAGGAGTAGTGTAAGACCTGTAACTTCACAAAGCAGACTACCGATCATCAGCAACGATTCCCCACCAGCGCCTGTCTGGGGCAAGGTAAATACTTCGCCGTTCACCACTTTAAGGGTTACAATCAGATCGTTCTCGGGAAGCTTACCTTCAAAAGCATAATCTGTGAGCTTGCTATACCCTTCTGGTGCTTCCAGCTCAGTTGCACGATACAACAAACCGGGATGTAAGTTTTCCCATCGGATAAATCCTGCATCCGTGGTGGTCAAGCAACCATTTACGATATCTCCATTAGAACATCCACCTAGCACAGGATCAGGCAAATCAGAGTAGAATACCGGTGTCCAAACATTACCGTCTTCGCTCCACTCCAGCAGAAACTTAGCACCTGCCAGGTGCTCCTGTCTGCCGTTAATTTTCTCCACAACGAGTCTGCCAGGTTTCAATGCATTGGTGAAATGAACTGTTGTAGTCGAGCCCACATGTACTTCTACATTCTTCGGATTTTCTTCCTTGCAGTAGTACAAGCTGTCAGCAGGAATCAGTTCTTCCACAGTATAGGTACCGGCAAGCAGGTTTTCAACGGGTATCATACCGTCAGGGCCAGTAGTAAACGGCGAGCCTTCGATTTCAGCACCAGAAGCATCCATAATCTTAAACTGCCATCCCTCGGGACTGCTACCGTCTGTCACCATCTTGTATAGTTCCAAATTGCCAGTATTCAGCTTGTTGTAAAAGCTGACCTCAGCAGTGGAACCACCGACGATATTCACTAACAATGGATTCGGTCCATCGCAAGCATATTGGGAATTAACAACAGGGTCTTTGTGACCCAATTCTTTGACATAAACACTGCCTTCAGGAAGTGTACCCACATGAATTTGACCTGTGCTGTCCGTTTCGTAAGGGCCAGAAATGAGTTTCGAGCAGGAAGCATCAGAGTAAATACCGAACTGCCAACCTTCTAGGTTGTTTCCGTACTCAGTGGTTTTCACAAGGTCTAAGTCACCGTTGGAAATCTTCAAATGAAAGTAGCCGGTCACATCGCTTACACTGGGACTGTACAGAGAAATACAAGTCTGGTATTTGGACAGATATGGACTGTACCAGAGGGAGTACGTACTGCTTTCTGCAGAAGGCATGCTACGAGTGCAACTATATAGGGTATCCGAAGATACGCTGCCATTCTGGGTGATGATCAACTCGTTACCAGACTTGGAGAATGATACTCCATAGCCATTGGTAAAGCCAAATTCAGACAGAACACCATTGGAGTCCAAAACCTTAGTATTCAATTCGTTCAGTTTAATGGTAGGAGCATTACTGGAATTCTTGGAAGTAAAGCTCGGTACCTGCATAGCATTTTTCACCTTGTTAACCACTGCATCATACTTCCAACTGAAGTCCGGAAGTGCTTTGCAACCTCCTACATAAAAGGCATCACCGGACATATATCCATTTGTGGGAAGCTGGTCAAACGTGCTTGCATCACGGCACCCGGTTACTATCTCAAAAATAATAAACTGCATAGCCAAACGCAGGGATAAGTTCGGGTTGCTGTCCTTAGGCGTAGTCTTGGCGTCGATGGAATGATTCCACAGCTGATCACCGCACAGCAGAATCATACCCACAGCCTCACGCCGTTCTCGGGGAAGGTTGTACCACACTTCCATGCCGTGAGTTTCCGGAGCACCATCTATGCCAACGCCCTTATCGGAAGCATTGTAAGAAGTACTCTCACCAAAGTTCTTACAAGGTTCAATACAGAACAGCGTATGGTTTGGATCACCGCCACAGTAGTGCCAGCCAAAGTTACGCAAGGTAAAACTCTTCAGCTCACCGTTGCCATTTACCTGATACTTTACGTTGATGGGGTTCGACAAGCGAATGGTGTAGTCGGGTTTAGACAGGTTGAAGAACATCAGGTTAGTAACGGTGTTTGCAGCCACCATGATTTCTTTATGCGGGTCAAACTCAGGATCTTTCGGTGCCAATGCCTGCATCAGCGCAAGTTCTGAATTCATAGGCTTCGGTGCATCTTGGGAAGGTTCTGTAGGTTCCGTTAATTCAGTGGGTAGCGTAGCCTCCACAGTAAGTTCCGGTGAGGCTGTAGGTATTGCGATGTGGGCAATAACTTCAGGTGCCACACTCTCATTCACTGCTAGGATTTCAGGCGCTATTCCAGTCAACACCGTCAAAACAAGTAACAGTGACAGACAGCGCTTGAACGTAGATTTCATGTAATCAATCCTTTCATAAAAAGTTCCCTGCTGTTTCCGGCAGGGGTAAAGGCTTACGGGTACGGAGATAATCTCTCCTTTTCGGTTAGTACGGATAGTTTAGAGGGGGTGAGGTATGGAGAGGGGGAGAAACTTTTGTAGCACTGTCCCCTGTCTGACAGATAGACTACCCCCTTGGTTGTACATGTCTACCTTTCCATGTCCCTTTGTCGCTTTCTGTACAGTTCCAATGCCTTAACAATCGTGTCTTCCATCTTCTTTGCGGGCGTCCCCGGAGAGAAGAACCTACTGATTCTGTCTCTCGGCATTTTAAACTGTTCTACTTGGTTTGGCTTTTCTTCACGGAGGATTGACAGAATAACATTACCATCCAATCTCCCTTCCTGAGAGAATTGACGTAGCTTAATACTCTGTGCATGGGAAGGACTGCACTCTTCCGTCTGCATGGTTTCGTATAGATCTACCTGTTCGTCATAGGACAGATATGAAAGTTCCACTGCAGGACGCATAGCCATTTGGAGCTTGTTTTTGTCTTTGATTACGGAATTATCTACCAAGTCAAGGAGTTCAGGAATCAGCTTTGTTAAACGAACATACTTGCGAATCTGCTCATGACTTTCACCTGATTGTTCTGCCAAAATTTCTCTGGAAGTCCTTCTATCGAACTTCTGCAACAGTGTTGCAGAAGTTAAATCAGACCTACTTCCCTGTCGTTTCATGGCATCCAGCTTCATCTTATAGGCAAAAGCTTTCTCTGACGGCAAAATCTGTTCTCTCTGTAAATTCGAATCAACCATAATAATGGTCGCTTCTTCGTCTGTGAGGCTTCTCACAATGCAGGGTAGTTCTGCCTGATGGGCTAATGCGCTCGCTGTCTTTCGTCGGTGACCCGCGACCATTTCGTATCGGCCATCATCCTTCTGTCGGACAATAGCAGGAACAAGGACACCGTGTTGCTCGATGCTTTTCATCATCTCTGCCATGCTGTCGTCCATACGAACTTTAAATGGATGGTCAGGGAAATCATCAATCAGCTCAATGGGAATTTCTTCTACACTAGGGCGATGCAGAGCATTCCGCTCCTCCTGGGTGGTGAACAAACTATCGAGTGAGGTCAGAAGTTCTGCTGCGCTGTTTCTCGCCAATTTCCATCACCTCCTTTACCAACATTTCATAAGCCTGCGATGCACGGCCTCTGGGATCATGCTTGAAAATACTACAGTCGGATGTACTGATTTCCGCAAGTCGGACTGTGGATGGAATGACAGTTTCCAGTATAGGGATGTGTCTGCCATAGTTAGCTTTGACGGATGCCACAATGTCCTTACGGAAATTCGTTTCGTTGGACATTGTCATAAACATGCCTCCGATTTTGAGGTTCGGATTAATCTGCCGCTTAATATTCTTCAGTGTACTGATTAAGTCAGTCATATCCTCTGCCGCCAAGTAATCCGCCTGAACTGGAATAAGCACATAATCCGAAGCTGACAGCGCATTGATGACCAACATACCCAAGGAAGGACAGCAATCCAGAAGCACATAATCATAGTCTTTCTTTACTTCGTCCAAATAACGCCTCAACACCGTTTCACGACTCATAACATTCACCAAACCTACCTCTACCGCAGACAAGCTACGGTTGGCAGGAACAAAGTCAAAGCCCTCTTGATGTTGTAAGATTTCTGGATGGCTGGCATGCTCCACCCCAGATACGATATCATTCATAACGTTACCAAGGGTAATCGGTAAGTCTTTTGGCCGTCTCTCCCCCAGCATTTTGGTTAAGTCGCCCTGGGGATCAACATCCACAACCAGGACCATTTTACCGTGCATCGCCAACCCTGCCCCCAGGTTAAACACAGTGGTGCTTTTCCCTACACCACCCTTTTCATTGGCGACTGCAATTACTTTTGTTTGTTCCACTATGGCTCTCCTCCTCTTATGAATTCAGCCGCTTTTTTCACAAACGGCTGTTTCTATAATAAAAAATCCACCTACTGAAATTAGTAAGTGGATTTATTTATTGCGTATTCAGTTTATTATCTGCACTTATCTGGAGCAGATGATACCTTCAGAATTACATCGTCAACAACATTTGAAGCGTACCTGGATAGCCTCAACTTAATCCGATTGTCGCACAAATGAAATACCTTCATACATAAATCGAATCTTCCATATGAAGATATTTTCTGGTAATCTATCGCCATCGGCTAAGCATCCTATGTATGTCACATTTAAATTAATGACATTATACCAGAAGCTGTTATCAAATAAGACTCCTCTATTTTGAAGTATGCGCCAAACTAATATGTTCATGATTAATTAGGTGATAGTGCATAGTTTCATATACACTTTTAACTTATACCAAAATTGGAGGACTCGATTATGTACAATTACACATGGACTGCTTTGACTAATTTACTTACGGGATTAGTTCTGAAATACTATTCCCACCTTGATTTGGAGGACGAATCCGAAAATCGCATATTTGTCGCAGATTCTGACGAGTAATATACTTTAATTGTTCAAAACTTAATCAACAGTGATTTATTCATTTAATATCAGAAAGGTGAAATCATAATGAAAGAGCAAACAAAAGTATATATTTACACCAGAGTATCGACAGCGATGCAAACTGACGGATATTCACTAGACGCACAGAAATCACGAATGAGAGCATTTGCTGAGTATAACGACTTCAAAATTGTTGGTGAATATGAAGATGCCGGCAAATCGGGTAAATCCATAGAAGGACGAAGCGCCTTTCTTCAGATGATGACAGATATAAAGACTGGCAAAGATGGAGTATCTTATGTTTTAGTCTTCAAGCTTTCAAGATTTGGTCGCAATGCTGCTGATGTTCTATCTACGCTCCAAGAAATGCAAGACTTTGATGTTAATCTAATTTGCGTTGAAGATGGAATTGATTCATCAAAGGATGCGGGTAAGCTTATGATTTCTGTTCTATCTGCTGTTGCAGAAATAGAACGTGAAAATATTCGAGTTCAAACAATGGAAGGCCGCATTCAAAAAGCACG
>RCNI01001737.1_pt1 | contig 11341 bp, 5 predicted proteins | sample 2041151 | NCBI WGS metagenome assembly RCNI01 (sample SAMN09708214, study PRJNA481090) | feces metagenome | isolation source: feces | place: Antarctica: Albino Rookery
GTGTTACGATTGTGATTGTGAAGAACGTATTTGTAATGCATTGGTTGTTCATTATAAAAAAATAAAATCAATGGATATGGAAATTGTGCTGATCAATGAAGAATTAGGATATTAAAAGTAAGAAGAAACGTTTGGAATGGAAAAGCTCATTTCAAACGTTTCTTTTTTAAATAAATAAAATCCATATTGAAAATAAAGCGGATTGCTTTTATAATTATGTTGGAGTTTATTGGTCTGGCAGACGATATAAATTGTCTGTAAGTGAAAAGGGAAACCGGTGAAAATCCGGAACAGTCACCTCTGCTGTGATGTGGACGAGAAAGCACAAAGTCATTGAATATATGAGAAGTATTCGAGAAGACGCTTTCGAGGATGAAACTAAGTCAGAAGACCTGCCAATAACGATACATGCGTTTTCAGGATGAGGAAACAAGCGTGCATAAAGAAGGAATTACTATGCCTTTTTTAGTATGACACGACATTCCTTTTCCAAATATGGAAAAGGATTTTTATTTGGAAAGAAACGAAGGAGAAAAGGAAATGAAGAAATTGAAGAAAAAACAGAGAAATCAGTTTATCAGTCTGATCCTGACACTCAGCCTTGTCATTACGACTGCATTTTCGCCGCTTCCGGGATTTATGCTGGATACATTTGCGGCAGAAAAAGTAATTACAACGGTAGAAGAACTGCTTCAGGGAGTTCCGGAAGGAGAAACATATGAGCTTGGAGCAGATATCACATTAGGATCAGGACAGCAGATTCCATTGATTGCTGGTACTCTTGATGGTAAAGGTCATGTTGTTACTCTTACGGATAAGCCGATGGTAAATGAAATATCAGGAACACTCCAGAATATCGGAGTAGCGGGTAATGTTGAAGAAGGAAAACATGGTACAATTGCGGTTGATTTAAGTGGAAAAATATACAATTCCTATTCAGTTGTAAAGATGAATTCAATCTGGATCAGTGGTGCCGGTCTGGTAGGAAACATGAAAGACAATGCGGAAATTGCCAACTGTTATTTTGCAGGAGAATTAATGGATTTTGACAATTTCGGAATTGCACTAAGCATATCAAGTGCTACTGCTGTAATCCGCAATTCTTATTCATATTTAAGTACACAGTGTCCAAAAGGTAATGGAATCATTACAGATTCGGAAAAAAAATCAAAAGTGGAAATGAAAAGTCCTGGCTTTGTAGGTGACTTAAATAAGAACATTACAAATACTGGGTTTAAGTGGGTTGTATCAGAAAATGCATTCCCAATTTTGAAAGAAAATAGTTCCGATTCTGGAAGTGAGACACCGATTGTAGCTGATAAGACGTCTTTGAATGCGAAGATTAAAGAAGTTGCAGCATTAGACAAAACAGAATATACACAAGATTCCTGGGCAAAAGTAGAAGCAGCACTTTCTACAGCACAGGCAATTGCTCAAAAAGAAGGAGTATCTCAGACAGAAGTAGATACAGCACTTCAGAATTTGACTACTGCTGTAGGAACTTTGGAAAAGGGATTGCCGACAAAGCCGGTAAAACTTCCAGATGATGCTAGTCAGATTATAAAGGTTACGGAAGAAAGTCAGCTTAGAAATACAGAACCAGGAAAATATTATCAACTCCAAAATGATATTACTTCTAACGGAAGTACAGAAGATTTTAACGGGATTCTGGATGGAAATGGACATACCATTACATTAAATGGAACAAGTCTATATAGAAATGTAGGGAAAAACGGAATTGTTCAGAACGTACATTTTGAAGGTACGGTAGGTTCTTCAGATCCTGGTGCTGGTCCGCTTGGAAGATTAGTTAAAGGAGCAATATTAAACTGTTCTTCCGCAATTTCAGGACAGGATGCAGCTGGTTTTACAAAACGTATTGAAGGTGGAGTTATATCAAACTGTATTGCTTATGGAAAAGCAGGAAGTGGTTCGATCGTAAAAGCTTATGGTGGAACGGACTGGGAGACTATGGGCGAATACAGGGGCAAATTATACTCAACTTACTGGGTGAAAACATCAAAAGATCCTGTCATCAATGCGGAAGATTTATTAGATGGTTCTTCTAGTAAAACGGAAGATGAGTTAAAAACCAAGGAAATTGTAAATCTTCTGAATGAAAAAAGAGGAACCTGTGGAGTTGCATGGGGACAAAATGGAACTACAGGATTTCCGTATTTTGGAGAAGATCAGAATTATGATCCGGGAAAGGTAGAACTGCCGGATAGTAAATATACGGTAAAATTCGGGAAAACTTTAGAGCAAGCATCTGTTGTAGAGGGGAAAAAACTTGAAGTCTCAAGATATAATCTGAAACCATCAGACAATCGTGCAATTGGGAAGATTTTTATTGAAGGATTGAAACCGACAGATCAAGTTACCTGGCAGGTATACGATGTAGTAAATAATGCCATTGGAATCAGTGAAAAAGGTGAGATTCTCTTATTTAACGAGGGAGAAGGTATTGTGAAAGCACAGGTAAACGGACAGGATGCTGTTTGGATCAAAGTGATTTCCAATGCAAAAAAAATAGAAGATTTAAAATTATTTATTGACAACCAAGAGGTCACAGGAAAAGACTATACAGTGAAAGGGTCTGCGTGGACGAAGCTTACGGTAAAAGCAAAATTCCAAGGGGAAGAAAATTATAAGGAGGCCTATTTCGAAAAATTCAAGTTTACATATGAAGATAATGGACTTGTGCAAAATGGGGGAGGACCGGAATTTTCTTTCAATCAGCCGGGAACTTCAAAGATTACCGTAACATCGAAAGATGCTCCGGAAAAGAAGGCAGTTGTTACTGTAACATCTAAGTATGTTCCAATTAAAAGTATTAAACCAGACATTTCAGATGTGAATAGACTGCATGCGCGTTCTTCAATGGGAGATGGAAGAGCATTTGATGCCATTGAAACAAATGGAGTGATTATTTTACCAGAAAATGCAAGTAATAAACAAGGATTTCATGTAACAAGCAGCAATCCTTCTATTGCAGAATTTTCTCCGGCACTTCCGATTGGATATCTGCCATTTGCACCTGGTGAAGTAACATTCACAGCAACAATCGATGATAAAAACCCAATTACAGGGGAAACAAAAACTGTTACAGGAAAAAGAAAAGTTGTATTTGAATATAAAAATCCGCTGACAAAAGTTGAAGCAGCTACTAAGAAAATTGAAATAAAAGAATTTGAAAGTGCGCCATTAGATCTGAAATTCACAGGTGAGATTTCAAAAGATGGATGGAGTATAACAGAACCAGAGTTGATTTGGACATATGAAGGGGATGGAGCAGTAGAGATCGGAAGAGAAAATCTATGTGCACAGAACAGAGAAGATGAACATCCAAAAGATAAAGGATACTGGATGGCATCTACGGACTATACCGTAAAAGGTTTACAGGCAGGTACAGTCGTTGCAACAGGTACCCCTCTTGATCAGACAAACAAGATAGCACCGGTAAAAATTAAGATTACAGTAACACCAGGAGAGGCACAAGAATTAGATATTTCCGGTATGGTGAAAAAAGGAAAAGATGCTTCTATCCAATACTTTTTAGACAAACATGCGTCAAGTGGATATAAATTTGGAAATGAATGGCAGGTTTATGGGCTTCTTCGTGCAGGACAAAAGATTCCAGAAGAACAATTAGAAGCTTATTATGCTACGGTTGTAGAAAAAGTAAAAACGTGGGACGAGCATGTAAAACCGACAGATGCAGAAAGGGTTGCACTGGCACTTTCCGCTATGGGAAAAGACATTAAAGATATAGAAGGTGTCAATCTGGCAGAGCTGATCTATAATAGTCCGAATTTAAAAAATGGATCAAATGAATTATGCTGGGCACTGATTGCGTTGGATGCAAGAAAAACAGAAATACCGAAAAATGCAACATGGACTAGAGACAAGATTATTGAAGAACTTCTTACATGGCAGAATAAAGATGGAGGGTATTCATTATTTAAAACATGGGGGTCAGATGTAGATATTACAGCGATGGTACTACAGTCGTTAGCTGCGTACAATGATAAACCAGAAGTTCAAGAATCCATTCAAAAAGGATTACAATATTTAGCAAAATCGGTCGGCCCTAAATTTGACTGTGGCAACGCAGTGTCAAATGCACAGGTGCTACTTACTTTATCTGTCTTGGAAAAAGATGCAGTTACAGAAGAAGGGTTTTCTACAAAGTACAGTAATTTGATTACTGAAATAATGAAATACTTTATAGATGGTCAGGGATTTAAATTTAAAAAAGATGAAAAGAAAGTGAACCTGATGGCTACAACTCAGGTGTTACAAGCATTAGATGCATATGATCATTTTATAAATAGTAAGGAAAATTATTGGGATCTTTCTAAAGTAGATGCATCGACAAAGCCTGATCCAGAACCACAACCAGAACCGCAACCAGAACCACAACCGCAACCAGAACCACAACCACAGCCAGAACCATCACCAAAAGAAGGAACAGCCGTTGTGACGGTAGAACGATTTACGATTGGTCAAGGATATTTTGTGGAACCAGTTCGAGTACCATTTAAAGCAGGAGACACAGGGGAAACTTTACTGAAAAAGGTGGTCGGAGACAAAAACTTTATCGGACAGCCAAATTACATTCAGGGTATTAAAAAAGCAGATGCAGGAGTAGATAAAACCGTAATTCCAGAATACATCACTAAAATGGGAAAAGATGCACCGACAACGAAGAGTGCAAGAGAATATTATGAATCTGATGGAAAACATAATTTTGAAAAAGGAACACTGGGAGAACGTACTTATTCTCGGACAGCCGGATGGTTTTATTCTGTAAATGGAAAAACACCAAATTTTGGAATCAGTGAATACCATCCACAGGATAATGATGTAATCCGTTTCCAATACACAGTATATGGATATGGAGCAGATCTTACAGGATATATTTATGGAAATGAAAAACCTTCCGCAATTATATCTGATAAAAATCCTTTGACAGCGGTACTTGCAACGGTAAACGCAAATAAAACAAATTTACTTCAGAACATAAACATTAAAAAAGCATACGAAGATGCAATGAAGATCATGCCAGATATGACAGCTCCACAAAAAGAAGTAGATGCCTGCCTAAAAGCATTAGAAGAGGCGATGAAGAATACGGATATACCGGTTGTTCCAGAAAATCCGGATAATGGACCAGTTGATCCTGAACCACAAAGACCGTCAGGACATCAGTATTTCAGACCGGTAGTACTTACAGATAAGACAAGTGGAATTATCATGACAGGAGAAAATCTGGATCGGGCAATGAATCTTAAAGTTACCCCACTTAGAAAAACAGACAGAGCGGTAACTTTGATGCAAGAAGAAGTAACAAAAATGCAGTGGATTGTACGTCTTAATGACATTCAATTAATGAAAAATGGAGCAGAAGTTACAAATCACGGAAAAGTTACACTGTATCTCCCGTTAAGTAAGGTATATACAGGTGGCAATATGACTGTATTGCATTGTGTAAATGGAAAAGTAGAGCGTGTGAAAGGACAAGTAGTGGATGGATTTGTAAAAGTTGAAGTTTCAGATCTTCATGGATTTGGAATTGTGATCATGGCAAATCCAAGCGCAGCGGTTTATAAGAAAATCGCATAGTTTGATCACAGGGGATGTTTTATGCAAGGAGTAAAGAGAATGAAGAAATTAATACACAGAGTGCTTTGCGTAAGTCTGGCAGTGGTGCTTTTCTTGTCAGTTCCGACTGTAGGATATGCAGCAGGAACTGATACGACTACTGCATTAAATAAAGCAGAAGATTATTTGACTTCTAATATAGTAGATCCAGTAATAGGAAGTGTTGGAGGAGAATGGTCGGTCATAGCAATGGCACGGGAAGGAAGATTGACCGAGGCGGCAAGAGCAGAATATCTGAAAAACTTACAGTACGTTTTAGAGAAAAATAAAGGTGTTCTGCATCGTGCAAAATATACAGAATATTCAAGGGTTGTCCTGGCGCTTACAGCAATTGGAACAGACCCTGCCAATTTTAAAGGATACAATCTATTAAAACCACTGGCTGATTTTAATAAAGTAACAAAACAGGGAATCAATGGTGCGGTATTTGCACTGATCGCTTTTGATTCCAGAGATTATAAAATTCCAAAAACAGCTTCAGGAAAGCAGACAACGAGAGACAATCTGGTTGATTTTATCTTGAAAGCAGAGTTGCCACAGGGTGGATGGGGACTTTTGGATCACCCGGATGACATGACCGCCATGGCCATTCAGGCATTAGTTCCGTATAAAGAAAGAGCTGATGTAAAAGCGGCAATCGAAAGAGCTTTAAACACATTAAGCAATATGCAAAAAGAAGATGGAGGATTTTCTACGCAAAGTGGATCTGAGTCAATCTCTCAGGCCGTGATTGCTTTGTCATCCTATGATGTTTCTCTTTTGTCAGATAAGAAGTTTATGAAAAATGGAAAAAGTCTTTTAGATGCACTTTTGCAGTATCAAAATGCAAACGGTTCTTTCATACATACAAAAGGAAATGGCGAAGACATCATGGCTACAGATCAGGCAACACTGGCACTGATCGCTTATAAAAGAGCATTGAATCATCAGAATTTATTGTTCGACATGTCAGATGTAACCTTAAGAAAAGATATCCCGGAACTGGAATATATCCCGGGAGTACAAGGAAATGCAAGTTCTGTTAAGATCCCGGATCTAAGTGGTCAGCTGTCTGTACAGGGAACAAAGACAGAGATCACTTCTGATGGAGAAGGAATAGAATCAGCCGGAAAAACAGAAGATAAAAAGGACAAAAAAACCAAAAAAACCAAAAAGACAAAAAAGACGAAAAAAGTTGTTCGAAAAAAACGTGTTAAAAAGAAAAAGCCTGTAAAAGGTACACAGAAAATCAAAAAGAACAAAAAACAAAATGAGACTACACAAAATACTTCTCAGCAAGTAAAAGAACACAAATCTATGGTTCCGGTGATTGTAGGAAGTCTGATCGCATTATTTGTGGTCATCTGTATTATTACGAAAATAGTTCTTGAAAAAAAGAGAAGTAAATTACGAAGGAGAAGAGATGGCAAATAGATGCAAAAGAGCCGCAAAAACCATTGCAGTGTTTCTTCTATTAGCGATGACTTTGTCCGGTTGTAAAGAAAATGCAAAAGTAACAGAAAAACCAGCAGTTCAGACGGAAAACAAAACGTCCAAAAAGCAAGAAAAAAAAGCGCAAGAGAAAAAAACGCAGAAACCGTCAGAAGCTCTGGAAGACGCAGAAGAATATGAAGAGGTAGTAGAAGAAGTCGTAGAAAAAGAAGGACAACAGACATCAGCTTCTAAAGATGAAAAGTCTTCTGCAAGTGCAACTAGCCAGCCGGAAGAATATGAAGAAGAAACTTCCGAGGAGCTTACCTGCTATCTTAGTATTTACTGTGATACGATTCTAGATAACATGGATAAACTGGAGCCTGGAAAAGAGGTACTTGTTCCAACAGATGGAACGATTTTTGCAGAAAGAGAAGTGTCATTTCAAAAAGGGGAAACCGTATTTGATGTACTTCTTCGAGAAACAAGAAATAATGGGATTCATATGGAATATAGTTTCACACCTGGATTCAACAGCAACTATGTAGAGGGGATAGCAAATCTCTATGAAATGGATTGCGGTCCGAATTCAGGCTGGATGTTTAATGTAAACGGCTGGTATCCAAATTATGGGTGCAGTCTTTACAAGCTGGAAGATCAAGATGTGATCGAATGGAACTATACCTGTCACCTGGGAAGAGATTTGTAATTATGAGACAAGACGTTTTTTCGTCTTATCATCCATGGATTAATTTTATATATTTTTTGACGATTATCGGGTGCTCCATGTTTGTGATGCACCCGGTATTCCTTTTTCTATCTTTATTTGGAGGATTTTTCTATTATCTTTACTTAAAAAGGTGGAAAGCAGTCAAAACAGCATTGTGGATGATGGGACCTGTATTTTTAATTTCTACATTTGTAAATCCATTGTTTAATCATAAAGGGGTTACCATTTTGTATTATTTCAAAACAGGAAATCCATTGACTTTGGAGTCGATCTTGTTTGGGGCAGCTACAGGAATTATGCTGATCAGTGTATTAAACTGGTTTGCCTGTTATCAGGAAGTTATGACTTCCGATAAGTTTATTTATTTGTTCGGAAAAGTAATACCGGCAATGTCGCTTATCTTGTCTATGGTATTTCGATTTGTTCCTAAATTTAAGATACAGATTGAAAAAGTTTCGGATGCACAAAAATGCATTGGAAGAGATGTAACCAATGGAAATGTCCTGGAAAAAAGTAAACATGGACTTCAGATTTTATCGATCATGATCACCTGGTCACTGGAAAACTCTGTAGACACTGCAGACTCTATGCGGTCGAGAGGATATGGATTTCGTGGAAGAACAAATTTTTCGGTTTACCGGTTTGATACAAGAGATAAACTACTTTGCATACTTATTGGAATTTTAGGAGGAATCGTATTTATCGGAATGTTGACAAAACAGATAACAAGTCTTTATTATCCGATGTTTATAATCAATCCTTCCTCTGTCATTTCCGTTATCGTATATGTATGCTACGGAATACTTTGTTTTTTACCATGGATCATGAATATTGTTGAGGATATAAAATGGCATTATTTGAAATCAAAAATTTAACATTTACATATCCGGAGGCGGAAAAAAGTGCACTTCGGAATATTAATCTGGAAATAAAGGCCGGAGAATTTGTTGTCATATGCGGAAAATCCGGCTGCGGGAAAACAACCCTTTTGCGACATTTTAAATCGGTTTTAAGTCCGTATGGAAAAAGAGAAGGGAAAATTCTTTTTTTTGGAAAAAATCTTGCTGAAGTGTCCATGCGGGAACAGGCAGGAAAAATCGGATATGTTCTTCAAAATCCAGATAATCAGATTGTGACAGATAAAGTCTGGCATGAACTTGCTTTCGGAGTGGAAAATTTAGGTCTGGATCAGCAGACCATAAGACTTCGCGTGGCAGAGATGGCCAGCTTTTTTGGAATACAAAACTGGTTTATGAAACATGTAGAGGAACTATCAGGTGGACAAAAACAGCTTTTAAATCTGGCATCTGTCATGACAATGCAGCCGGATGTCCTTGTTTTGGATGAACCTACTTCACAGTTAGATCCGATTGCTGCGAGTGAATTTTTGTCGACCATAAGAAAAATAAATCAAGATCTTGGAGTTACCATTATTTTGATTGAACATCGCCTGGAGGAAGTATTTCCAATGGCGGATAAAGTACTTGTTCTGGAGGATGGAAAACAGATATTTTATGATACCCCGGAAAAAGTGGGAAAAGCACTTTCCGATCATGAATTATTTCTGGCAATGCCAAGTCCGGTACAGATTTATAATAAAACAGGACAAAAAGGATGCTGTCCTTTGACAGTGTGTGAAGGAAGAAACTGGCTGGAACAATATTATGGTGAAAAGAGGGGAAGACTACTTCCAAAACCGGCTATCTCAAAAACAGAACGAAGTCAAAAAGAAACTGTGGTGGAGGCAAAAGAAATCTGGTTTCGCTACAGCAAAGAAGATAAAGATGTGGTAAAAGACCTTTCTATGCAGGTGAAAAAAGGAGAACTGTATTGTATCCTTGGTGGAAATGGAACGGGAAAGAGTACTACATTATCTTTACTAAGTGGTATTCGTAAGCCTTACAGGGGAAAAATCTATTTAGATGGCAAAGACATTCGAAAAATAAAAGACAAAGACTTGTTTCAAAATTTTCTGGGAGTACTTCCACAAAATCCTCAAAGTCTGTTTGTAAAAGATACACTTCAGGATGATTTAGATGAAATGCTGGCCGGTCTTTCTTCATCCGAGAAAAAGAGAAAAAAGGAAGTCCAAAAGCAGGTAATAGAAGATACCCAGATTGGACATTTGTTAGCCATGCATCCATATGACTTAAGTGGTGGGGAACAGCAAAGAGCGGCTCTTGCAAAAGTACTGTTGCTAGAACCAAAGATTTTGCTTCTGGACGAACCGACGAAAGGTCTGGATGGATTTTATAAAAGTAAACTTGCCCAGATTTTTAAAAGATTGCAAGAACGTGGAATTACCATCGTAATGGTTTCCCATGATATAGAATTTTGTGCTTCCTATGCAGATACCTGTGCATTGTTTTTTAATGGAGGAATTGTCACTTCCGGGAATGCACAAGAATTTTTCACGGGAAATAGTTTTTATACAACAGCAGCAAACCGAATGGCGCGGAATATCTTCCCGAATGCCGTAACAGTAAAGGATGTGATCAGTTTATGCAACGAAAACAGCCATTAGGAATAGATACAAGAATGCTGCTTCCAGTGTATGTGGGAATTTTCTGCATTTTTAGTTTCTGGATGCTCCCTGTTTTTTCTTCACCGCAACTTCGATACGAAGGAGTAGCCGAAACATACCGGTTGATAAATACAGAGATGTTCGTGGATAACCTTCAGAAATTTTTTATGAAAGGTGGAAAACTTTCCATAGAATGGTTGCAGATCGTTGGAATTATAGGTGCAATCGTAGTATCCATTGTATTATTTTTTTCCATGTTTTCGATTTTTCGGAAAAGTAACAAGAAGCTATTATTTGTAAAAGCAGCATATATTCTTACATTTATTTTTTCGGCAGCGATAGTGATCATTTCTTTTTATATGAATGCAGTTGTAAATAAGGCATTGGGAATAGAGAACAATTTTTTTAATCTGACTGTTCGTGCTCTTTTTCGGCCAACCTTTGGTGTTTATGCGGATATACTGTTGTCAGTTTTGATGCTTATGACCACAGACAGGCTTTTAAATGGGACAAAAAATCAGGAAAGTGATGCAGTTACAGAAAGAGTCTGGAAGGAAGATAAAAAGATCGGGAAAAGAACAATAACAGCCGGTCTTATTCTAGTGATCGGCATCCCTTTTGTCATCTTTTTTGGAATTTTTTTCTTGAACGACAGAAGTAATGTGTTTATCGGATTATGTATTATTTTATTAGCTTCCCTGCCGTTTATTATGGTGTTTGAAGACCGAAAACCTCAGGCGAGAGAGCTGATTTTAATTGCAGTTTTAGCAGCAATTGCAGTTGTGGGACGTGTGGCGTTTTTTATGTTTCCACAGTTTAAGCCTATGACAGCCGTCATCATTATTGCCGGGGCAGGACTTGGAGCAGAAGCCGGATTTTTGACCGGAGTAGTGGCCGGATTTGTATCCAACTTTTTCTTTGGTCAGGGACCGTGGACACCATGGCAGATGTTTGCACTTGGAATCATAGGTTTTCTTGCGGGAGTTTTGTTTTATAACAAAAATCATTCCCAC
>RCNI01002555.1_pt1 | contig 11341 bp, 9 predicted proteins | sample 2041151 | NCBI WGS metagenome assembly RCNI01 (sample SAMN09708214, study PRJNA481090) | feces metagenome | isolation source: feces | place: Antarctica: Albino Rookery
TTGTGGATGCAGTCAAATAAAATCGAAGTAATCGACACTTGCCCTCAAACTTTAGAGGATATGAAAAAGGAAGCCGAAGAACTCCAAAATAAATAATTTCTAGCAAATAAATATTAGCGAAAAATTATTTATACATATTATAATAATAAAAGGACAACCATTGCGGTTGTCCTTTTTGTTTTAGCTATTCACGGCTGTGTTGTGCCGTGTGATTATTTTTATATTTATTTTATGCAAACTTACTGAGCGTTTGGTTGTTTATTTTCACTAGGCTTTTCGCTTGGCTTCTCGCTAGGTTTTTCACTAGGTTTGTTGCTAGGCTTTTCTGTTGGCTTAGGTTTTTCACTTGGTTTCTCAGTAGGTTTTGGCTTTTCTGTATGCTTCTCAGTTGTTTTTTCAGTAGGTTTATTTGATGGTTTCTCACTTGGTTTTTCGCTAGTTTTTTCAACTGGCTTTTTGCTTGGCTCGGATTCTGGCTTATTTACCGCTACATAGTCCGGTCTTTCAAAGGTTGAAACCTCGCCGTAATGCTCATTTTGAATAACTGCTTTAACTGGAGAAGAACCCTTATCGTAGAAGCCATCTTCCTTACAGTTGATTACATCAACTCTAGTTTTAGCTAACAAGATATTTGTTCTGCCATAGATATAATACTGCAAATCATAAGCGTCTTGTGGGAAGTCAGATTTCCAACACCAAGCACCATAATAGCTACCGCCAGCGCCCTTTTCGTTGATACGATAATTTGGAACAGTATTTAATCTAATCTCATATTGTAGCCAACCCTCTGAAAGTGCACGGCTCATAATATCTAAAATCTGATTCTTAGTGAAACCAGTCTTAACATAAGGGAGCAACTTAGTAATTACATTTACTAATTGAACACTTGATGAATCTTTAAGCTGATTAAAGATTTGAATTAAACAAGTCTTTTGACGATTAGCTCTCATATTATCGCTATCAAGGTGTCTAATTCTGCAATAAGTTAACGCCTCAATACCATTGAGCTTCATCATACCCTTACTGCCCTCGAAATCTTTTCTGAGTTTAACGCCACCATAATACTCTGGATGATTATTAACATGGTTTACTTCAGTTTCAGTAACTTCAAGAGTTACACCACCGAGTGCGTCAATAATTGACTTAAATGACTCGAAGTTAACGATTACATAGTTATCAATATTTATCTTATATAATCTTTCAACTGCATTGATATAGGTATGAACATTACCTGCTGACATAGCGCCGTTGATTTTACTGAAAGTGCCAGTTTTCTTATTGCCTGGTTCAACTTCAAAATATGAATAAGTATCACGCAATACAGATGTGAGCGAAATTTGCTTTGTCTGTCTGTTAACACTAACAATAATTACTGAGTCGGCACGAACACCGCCCTCAAGAATTTCTGGGTCGCCACGGTTGCTTTCATTAACATCTTCACCGATAAGCATAATGTTTAATACATCGGATGACCTAGCTGGCTCGCCGTTGTAGTACCATTGCATAATCATATCTTTGAATGACGCAATTTTTGAGGCGTCAGTTTCTTCGATAGTTGGGAATTCGTTAATGTTTTCTTCCAAAGCAATTTCATACTCTGGGCTTGGCTCGTCGGTTGAAATTTGATTGAGCATATTATTAAAATACACACCACAAATTATGCCAATCACAGCCAAAATCGCAACAATTATAAGCACGATTTTTAATACTTTGCTCTTTTTAGTCTTGCCAAGTGCCTCTTGGTCAACCTCATCATACTCAGCGGTTGAAAGGTCGCCTAGATTATATTTCTTAGCATATTTTGTAACATCTTCAAAAGCCTCTTCATCGGTTATTGAGCTGTCGCCGAGTTCTTCTTTTGAATCATTATTGTCAAATTCAATAGACTTTTCTTCATCTTTTTCGATGACTTTTTCATCATTTATTGATTCATCAACAGCTTTATCTATATCTTGAGCTATTTTTGTATCATCAACAATTTCTTTTTCTTCAGCCTTAATTTCTACCTTTGGTAAATCTTCGACTTTATCTTCTTCGATTTTTTCGACCTTTTTTGCAATCTTTTTTTCTTCGTTTTCTTTTAATATACTATCTATCTTTTCGTCTAAACTATTATCTTCGTTAAATATACTATTTTCTGTAACTTCTTCTGCTTTTTGGTCGTTTGTTTTTATTTTTTGTTCATTTTCGATTCTTCTCTTTTTAACCTCAGAGAGTATATCGTCAATATTGTAGCTGTCTTTTGCCAAAACAATCACTCCTCAATTAACTTTTAACGGGGTCATCACGCCCCGTTAAAAGTAAGCACAAAAGTTTATTATTCAGTAGCTTTAGTATCGTCTTCTAAGCTCTCTGTGTTTTCAATTTCTGTTATTTCTGCCTCATCCTCAGCCTTGTCAACAACGCTAAGTGTAGCAAGTTTTTCATTTTCATTAACACGCATAACCTTAACGCCCTTACCGGTACGGTTGATAGTTGAGATTTGCTCAGCGTGTGTACGAATAACAATACCGTCTGTTGTAATCATAATTACATCATTGCTATCATCAACTGGTGCAATCATACTAACCTTGCCATATTTTTCAGTATGGTAGTTAGTGATACCCTTACCGCCTCTAGCTTGAACACGGTAGTTATTGAACTCACTCTTTCTGCCATAACCAGTTTCAGTAACAGTCAACAATGTCTTATTTTCATCAACAACTGCAAAGCCGACAACATAGTCGCCCTCTTCAAGCTGAATAGCCTTAACACCTCTAGCAGTTCTACCAATCAAACGAGCATCGCTCTCTTCAAAGCAGATTGCCTTACCGTCGTGAGTAGCAACAATGAGTTTTCTCTCGCCGTCAGTAATATCAACCCAGCTAAGCTCGTCATCTTCGTCAAGATTGATTGCGATAATACCAGTTTTTCTAATATGGTCATATTGATTGAGTGCTGTTCTCTTGATGATACCATTCTTAGTAACCATACATAGATACTCGTGGTCTTCATCCTTAGGCACTTTAACCATAGCAGATACACTCTCGTCCTGATCAATAGGAAGGAGGTTAATAACATTCATACCCTTGCTAGTTCTTGATGATTCAGGTACTTCGTAGCCCTTCATCTTGAATACTTTACCCTTATTAGTGAACACAAGTATAAAGTCATGAGTTGAGCAAGTGAACATAGTTTTAGCCACATCCTCTTCACGTCTACTCATACCAGAAATACCTCTGCCACCACGGTTTTGTGCCTTGTAGGTATCAATAGTTTGACGCTTCATATAGCCTTTTTCAGTCAATGTGAGCATACATTCTTCAACTGGAATTAAGTCCTCATCATCAACATCGCCACTAAATGCGCTGATTTCAGTTCTTCTCTCGTCGCCAAACTTGTCGCCGATTGCACGAACTTCTGTCTTAATGATTTCATCAATCTTAGCTTCGTCAGCAAGAATAGCCAAAAATTCTTTAATCTTTTCGTGCAATTCTTCCAACTCGTTCATAATCTTTTCGATTTCAAGACCAGCGAGCTGACCAAGACGGAAAGCAACGATTGCGGCTGCTTGAACGTCGTCAAAATCAAATTTATCCATAAGGGCTTGTTTAGCTTCAGCCTGTCCACCCTTACAAGCACGAATTGTTGCGATAACATCGTCAACAATATCAATAGCTCTTGCAAGACCTTCCAAAATGTGTGCTCTGTCTTGAGCTTTTTTAAGGTCAAACTCAGTTCTTCTGCGTATGATTTCTCTTTGGAAATCAATGTATTTGCCCAACATTTCTTTAAGGGTTAATACCTTTGGCACGCCCTCGTCGAGTGCAAGCATAATTACGCCGAAAGTAACTTGCATTTCTGTCATTTTGTAAAGATTATTGAGTACAACTTGAGCGTTTGCATCTCTCTTAACAACGATTTCGATATGCATACCTTTACGGTCAGAGTAGTCTTGTATATCAGCAACGCCCTCAAGACGCTTGTCCTTAACTAATTCAGCAATTTTCTGAATAAGTCTTGCCTTGTTAACGGCATAAGGAATTTCAGTAACAACAATTTTAAATCTATCGCCACGGCTTTCAACGATTTCAGCCTTAGCACGAACATAGATTTTGCCCCTACCTGTTGAGTAAGCCTCTTTAATACCACGCTTACCCATAATAATGCCACCAGTTGGGAAATCAGGACCTTTGATATATTCCATAATTTCGTCCAATTCGGCATTAGGGTTATCAATATAATAGCACATTCCGTCAATAACTTCAGTTAAATTATGAGGTGGAATGTTAGTTGCCATACCAACGGCGATACCTGATGAACCGTTTACTAATAAGTTAGGAAAACGAGCAGGCAAAACCTCTGGTTCTTTCAAACGGTCATCATAGTTTGATGTCCAGTTGATAGTGTTTTTATCAATATCTTGGAGCATTTTCATTGAGATTTTGCTCATTCTTGATTCTGTATATCTATAAGCAGCTGCTGGGTCGCCGTCGATAGAACCGAAGTTACCGTGACCGTCAACTAGCATATATCTCATTGAAAAGCTCTGAGCAAGTCTAACCATTGCATCGTAAACTGATGCGTCGCCGTGTGGATGGTATCTACCAAGCACAGCACCAACTGTATCGGCGCACTTACGATATGCTTTTTCTGGATAGAGGTTGTTTTCGTACATTGTATAGAGAATTCTACGGTGAACTGGCTTCAAACCGTCACGAACATCTGGAAGAGCACGGCTAACAATAACGCTCATTGAGTAGTCCAAAAATGCTTTTCTAATTTCGGTAGTAATCTCTATATCTTTAATATTTTGATTGTCATAACGCACAATATCGTTCATTATTTCTTATCTCCTTTTGCTAATTCGTTTAACAGTTCGTCTAATAATGTTTATATATCAAGTTATATATCAAGATTTTCAACGAATTTAGCATTTTTCTCGATAAATTCTCTTCTTGGCTCAACATCTTCGCCCATAAGGATTGAAAATGCCTCACTTGCAGCTTGTGCATCCTCAACGGTTACACGAAGCATTGTTCTATATTCAGGGTCCATAGTTGTTTCCCAAAGTTGAGTAGGGTCCATTTCACCAAGACCCTTATATCTTTGGATGTCACATTGACCGCCAAATTCTTCAATAAGCTCATCTCTTTGCTCATCACTATAAGCGTAGGCACTCTTTTTGCCCTTTGAAATCTTAAATAGTGGTGGCTGAGCAAGATATATATGACCACCTGTAACAAGCTCTGGCATATAACGGAAGAAGAATGTCAAAAGCAATGTTCTGATATGCGCACCATCGACATCGGCATCCGCCATAATTACAATTTTGTGGTATCTTAGCTTTGAAATATCAAATTCGTCGCCGATACCAGTACCGAGTGAAAGAATGATTGGCAATAATTTTTCGTTGCCATATACCTTGTCCATTCTAGCCTTTTCAACATTGAGCATTTTACCCCAAAGTGGGAGGATAGCTTGGAACTCTCTATCTCTGCCTTCTTTAGCAGAACCGCCAGCAGAATCACCCTCGACGATATAAACTTCGCATTTTTCTGCATCTTTACTTGTGCAGTCAGCTAATTTACCAGGGAGTGTATTGCTTTCAAGTGGAGATTTTCTTCTCGCACTTTCTCTTGCTTTTCTTGCAGCTTCTCTTGCTCTTGAGGCGTCGAGTGATTTATTTATGAGTGTTTTAGCAATTTGTGGGTGCTCCTCAAAATAAGTCATAAGTTTTTCATAGACAAGTGATGATACAAGACCAGTAATGTCTGTATTACCTAACTTACCCTTTGTTTGACCCTCAAATTGAGCTTCTGTCAATTTAACACTAATAACGGCTGTGATACCTTCTCTAACATCTTCGCCAGAGAATTTTTTGTCGCTGTCTTTAAGAATACCAAATTTCTTACCGTAGTCATTAAATACTCTAGTAAGGGCAGTCTTAAAGCCAGTTTCGTGAGTACCACCGTCAACTGTATTTATATTATTTGCGAAAGAACGGATATTTTCATCATATTTTTCTGTATAGCAAAGTGCAACCTCGGCTGAACGGTCATCCTTTGTCTTAGAAATATGGATTACCTCGTCGTGAATAGGGTTTCTACCTGTGCTTTTATTGATAAATTCAACGAAAGAACGAATACCACCCTCATAGCAGTAAACTTCTGTATGCTCTTCGTCATCATATTTATCATCTTTGCTTCTCTCAAACTTTTCTCTCTTATCAGTTAAGCTGATTGAAAGTCCAGCGTTTAAGAAAGCCTGCTCACGAAGTCGTCTTTCAAGAATTGAAAAGTCATATTTAGTTGTTTCTTGGAATATTTCTGCATCAGCTTTAAATCTGATTAAAGTGCCGTGACCCTCAGCGTCGCCAATGATATGTAAATCATTAACTGGCTTACCACGCTCAAATCTTTGGCTATAAATATGACCATTTTGTGTAACTTCAACTTCGAGCCACTCACTAAGTGCGTTAACTACTGATGAACCTACACCGTGTAGACCGCCAGATACCTTGTAGCCTGAGCCACCGAACTTACCACCAGCGTGAAGCACTGTAAGTACAACTGTAACTGCTGGTAAACCAGTTTTTTCATTTATACCAGTTGGAATACCACGGCCGTTATCACGAACTTCGATAACATTGTCTGGCAAAATGCTTGTTTCAATATGAGTACAAACACCAGCTAAAGCCTCATCTATTGAGTTATCGACGATTTCGTAAACCAAGTGGTGCAAGCCTCTTGGACCTGTTGAACCGATATACATACCTGGTCTTTTTCTAACTGCTTCTAGTCCCTCTAATACTTGAATATCTTCGGCACTATACTCGTCAGTTACGACAGTATCCATATCCTCTTCTTCAAGATTTGTTTCTTGTAAATTTAAATCTTTAATTTCTTCAGCCATTTAAAAAACTCCATTTTTGTTTATTCTTCGTTTTTATTTGCTTTTTATGTTAATTTAATTAAATTCTGTTGTTTTTTGCTCGCTTATTTAATGTGCTTGTATTTATTGGACTGATAAATATTTTATCGTCTGTCACAATAAAACTTTTTGGCAAATCATAATTCACATATATTACTTTTTTATCTTTTTCAGCCTTGCTCAAATAATCACGAGTAGCCTTATTGACAGTTGATGTATCCATATCAAATATGCCAATAATTTTATCATCCGTGATTACTGTATCTTCGCCTAAATGTAAATACATATCAATTTTCTACCATTTTTCCGTTGTCTATATGAAAGGTTTTACCTTTTTTAAGCCTTAAAATCGTATTTGCATCGCAACAAGTTATAAAAACTTGCCAATTTTTAATATGGTTTAAAATATAGTCCTGCCTTTTTTCGTCCAACTCGCTCATAACATCATCAAGTAGTGCTATTGGCTCGTTGTTCGTCATCTCTTTTAGCAGTGATGCCTCAGCCAGTTTCATTGCTAACACACAACTTCTTTGCTGACCTTGGCTACCATAAGTCCTAGCGCTCTTGCCGTTTATGAGTATTTCAATATCATCACGGTGTGGGCCAATGGTGGTAATTCTATTTATAATGTCAATGCCTTGATTATTGATATAAAGCATTGATAATTTGTGTTCAATATCTTTAATATCAGCCTTATAATCAGCTTTTCCGAGATATTTTAGTTCTATTTTTTCCTTGCCACCACTAATTCCGTCAAATATTTCTTCAACGAATGGACTAAGTGCCTCTAAATATTTTAATCTTTGATAAATAATCTTTGCCCCAGCCTTAACTAACTGGTCATTCCAAACATAAAGCATAGATTCTAGCGACGAATTTCTAGCAATGTCCTTTAGCAAAGTATTTCTTTGAGTTAAAGCCTTGTTATATTCCTTTATCAAATTGCGATAATTGTATTTTAACTGACACAATGCGCCGTCTACAAAATTACGCCTTTCGATTGGCCCATTTTTAATCATACTTAAATGGACGGGACTGAATATAACAACCTTGATTTCTTCGCCCAAGCAAGACGCACTTTTCTTTTTTATATCATTTAATAGTGCGTGACGCTTGTTATCAATAATGATTTCGGCAGTTTGCTCTCTATCATTATTAGTAAAATCAATTTTTAGGTCGCTTTTGTCACAATTAAATTTGATAAGGTCTTTATCTTTAACGCCCCTAAAACTTTTAGCACCGCTAAATAGATAAATTGCCTCTAACAAATTTGTTTTGCCTTGTGCGTTTTCGCCCCAAATAATATTTACATCATCAAAGGTTAAGTTTAGATTTTCAATGTTACGATAATTTTTTAAGCTAATACTATTTATTTTCATTTTGAATTAAATAATCTGTTCCAAAGGCAGTAACAACATCGCCGTTACGCAACTTCTTACCCCTTGCAGTACAAATTTCATTATTAACTGAAATGATACCGTCTTGGATAAACTCTTTTGCTTGACCGCCTGTTTCACTAATGCCTTTAAATTTTAAGAATGATTGAAGCTGAATAAAATCAGTATCAATTTTCACTATTTCTTGATTTCTTTTGCCAACCTTAACCTTAATTTTCATTTTTTAACCTCATAGGTAATACTAAGAATAAATAGTTATCTGCATTCATTGGTTGTACAGTAACTGGACTTACTGGGCCGTTTAATTCAATCTTTACTTCGTCAGTATCTGCTGCATTAAGTGCGTCCAATAAGAATTTTGAGTTAAAGCCAATTTCAACTCTAACACCTGATGTGTTTGCGTGTGTATAGTCAACAACTCTACCTAAAGTTGATACTGTTGATACTCTCATTTGGTCGCCGTCGAATAGGCAACGAATAGGGTTCTTTTGGTTGTTTTCGATAACTGGCAATGTTCTTTCGATACAATCAATAGCGTCAGTTGTGTTGAATTAAAACTGTTGTGGTTGCAGTCTTAGGAACAGCAGCTTTGTAGTCGATGAACTCACCGTCCAAAAGTCTACTAATAATGCTATAATTATCAACTTCAAAAACAATGTGTCTTTTACCAACTTTAATAGATATAATTTTATCTTCTTCTATATTTATAAGTTTCATTAACTCTCTAATAGTTTTCTTAGGTACGATGAATGTAAGCTCTTCGCCTGCATAGCTAACCTTTTCTGTTCTAATAGCGAGTCTGTAACCGTCAACACCGATTAAGCGGAGTTGATTTTCGCTCATTTCAAATTTAAGACCATTATATACTGGCTTTGATGATTCATTCTCAGCAACAGCGTATAATGTTTGGTTAACCATAGAATGTAATAAATTCTGTGGTAACTCTAATGGGTAACCATTATTAACTGATGGTAATTCTGGATAATCGTCTGCGTCAATACCAGTAATGCTGTATTGAGCAGCACCGCTGATGATTGATACTGATGTGCCATTTGTTTCGATAGTTACATCTTCATCAGCTAACTTTCTAATAATATCGCAAATAACTTTTGCGTTGATTACTATTGCGCCAGGTTCAATGACATCAACATTAAATATAGTATTGATACCAAATTCAAAGTCATAACCTGTAAGACTTAAAGTGTCGCTACCACATTCAATTAAAATACCTTCAATAGTAGGAATTGTAACCTTTGAACTAACTGCTCTAATAACATTATTACAAGCGTTGCTTAATTCTTTTGTGTTACAAGTAAATTTCATAGTCTTTCCTCCAAACTGTCATCATAAACATTCAACTTTTAGTAGTAATATTTAAGCGTGTGTAAAATGTTGAAAACTCTCAAATCTCTTTAATCAAGCCATTTTTTATCAAAAAGTTTTTAAAATCATTTTGTGTAAAAAATGTTAAAAATGTGGAAAGTTTTAATTTTCCACATACCGTGTTTAAAAAATCATTGTGGAAAAGTAAAACTTTGTTGAAAAAATTATTGAGAATCACGAATATTATTGATAATATCTGATACCTGTGAATTTAATACTGAGTCCTTTTGAAGCATTTCTTCAAACTTCTCTGTGTTGTACATTACAGTTGAGTGGTCTTTGTTAAATTCCTTGCCGATTGCGGCATATTTCATATCAGTAACTTCTCTTAATATATAGAAACACATTTTTCTAGCGTCTGAAATATCAGCAGTTCTCTTGTTACTTCTGATATTTTCAACTGATACGCCAGTTGTTCTGCTAACTTCTTCAATTACTCTGTTAATTGTAACTGGAAGAGGTTGAACATCGTTAAGTACGTCTTTAATAACATTTTGTGCTGATGCTATTGATGGCTTTTGATTGCTGAGGTTGTATAGTGCGTGGAGCTTATTAACAATACCCTCTAATTGACGGATGTTAGATTTAATACGCTCTGCAATGTAGCTAATAATATCATCATCAATTTGGAAATTGAGAAGTTCTGCTTTTCTCTTGATGATTGCACATCTTGTTTCATACTCTGGTATTTGAATGTCGGCTAATAGACCCATATCGAAACGAGTACGAAGTCTGTCTGTTAAAGACTTAATCTCTTTTGGTGGTCTATCACTTGTCAAAATAACTTGCTTGCCGTTATCTACTAATGCGTTGAATGTGTGGAAGAATTCTTCCTCAGTTTGAGTTTTACCAGCGATGAATTGAATATCATCGACTAAGAATACATCAATATTATTTCTGTATTTTTCTTTGAACTCATCAACAGTCTTTTTCTGCAAGCAAGAGATAAATTCGTTAGCAAACTCCTCAGCCTTAACATAAACTACTTTCATATCTGGGTAGTTACGCTTAATTTCGTAGCTGATTGCGTTTAATAAGTGAGTTTTGCCAAGACCTGAATTACCATATATAAATAGTGGGTTGTAGTTTGTGCTACCACTTCTTTTACCAATTTGTCCACCTGGGTCTTGAGCTACTGCCTTGGCTGCTGCATAGGCAAATTTGTTAGATGGGCCAACGATATAGTTATCGAATGTGAATGTTTCGTTCTTAAAATCCTCTAAGTCAATTTGATTTTTTTCTTCTTCGGTTAAAAAGTCCTCAGGACAAAGGTATGTTACGAATACTGGGAAACCACACACAGCCTCAAATGCTTCCATCAATAATTCGCCATACTGACCTACTACTGTATTCTTCTTAAATTCGTTTTCAAAAGTTAATTGAACTACATTGTTGTTGAAATTCAAAATTTCAATAGGTTTTAGCCATAGGTCAAAACCAGTCTTTGTAATTCTCTCTTTACAGTAGAGTAAAACGCTTTGCCATAGGTCATTAAAGTTATCCATTTATTTCTCCTTTTTTTCATATTCTCTATTAGAAAAATGCGCAAAAGCGCATAATAGTCCATTTAATAATATTATATATTATTATAATATTTAAGTCAATATTATTTATAATAATTATAAGTATTATAACATTTGTATTTTATG
>RCNI01001774.1_pt1 | contig 11338 bp, 12 predicted proteins | sample 2041151 | NCBI WGS metagenome assembly RCNI01 (sample SAMN09708214, study PRJNA481090) | feces metagenome | isolation source: feces | place: Antarctica: Albino Rookery
CGTAAGGGTCTGGCTGATACCGCTCTGCGTACCGCTGACTCTGGTTACCTGACCCGTCGAATGGTTGACGTTTCTCAGGACGTCATCATCCGCGAGATCGACTGTGGCACTACCGACGGTATGATCGTTTCCGAGATCCACGAGGGCAAGGAAAAGATCGAGAGCTTCCGCGAGCGTCTGATCGGCCGTTACGCAGTGGGCGACGTTGTGAACCCTGCTACCGGCGAGATCATCGTGCCTGAGGGCAAGATGATGGACCTGTACGATGCCGAGAAGATCGAAGCTGCCGGCATTACCAGCCTGAAGATCCGCAGCCTGCTGACCTGCCGTGCAAAGACCGGTGTCTGCGCACACTGCTACGGCTCCAACATGGCAAACGGCGAGCCCGTCAAGCTGGGTGAATCTGTTGGTATCATTGCAGCACAGTCCATCGGTGAGCCTGGTACTCAGCTGACCATGCGTACCTTCCATACCGGCGGTATCGCATCTGCTGAAGATATTACCCAGGGTCTGCCCCGTGTTGAAGAACTGTTCGAGAGCCGCCGTCCCAAGAGCATGGCAATCATGAGCGAGATCACTGGTACCGTTTCTCTGGACGATACCAAGAAGAACACCGTTGTTGTTGTCACCGGTAAGGACGACGACGGCATCGAGACTGAGAAGAAGTACTCCATCCCCTTCACCCAGCACATCCGGGTACAGCCCGGCGACCTGGTCGAGAAGGGTGAGATCCTGACCAAGGAAGGCGTTGCTTATCCTCAGGATATTCTGGCCATCAAGGGTCTGGAAGCTGTCCAGAACTACCTCATCAATGAGGTCCAGAAGGTTTACCGTCTGCAGGGCGTTGAAATCAACGATAAGCATATCGAGGTCATCATCCGTCAGATGTGCCGCAAGGTACGTGTGCTGGATTCCGGTTCCTCTGACTTTATCGGCGGCGCACTGGCAAGCAAGCTGGAAGTTGAGAACAAGAATGCCGAGCTGGCAGAGCGCATTGCCAACGGTGAGAAGGACCTGAAGATGGTCCAGTATCAGCAGGCACTGCTGGGTATCACCAAGGCTTCTCTGGCAACCGACTCCTTCCTGTCTGCTGCATCCTTCCAGGAAACCACCCGCGTGCTGACCGAAGCTGCCATCAAGGGCAAGGTCGACCCGCTGCTGGGCCTGAAGGAAAACGTGCTGATTGGTAAGCTGATTCCTGCCGGTACTGGTCTGTCTGAAGTCAAGGAAGACCTGATCCACCGCGAGGAAGAGTTGGATGCGGTCATCGAGGCAGAACGTGCAGCTGCAGAAATGCAGTAAGTCGCAAGACCTGTCGACCCCCGGATAAACGTTTCAAAAAACGCTCCCCGCAGGGCTGTTTCGCCCCGCGGGGGGCTTTTTTGATGGAAAGAAACAAACGCAAGCAAGGAATTTCTTGTCAGAAAAGCAGGAAACAAGCGTAGGTAACAGTTTATTACGCCAATAGTGACTGGAATTCGTGAATTTGTCGAATTGCAAGAGAACCAGGAAAGTGCTTTACTAACATTGTTTGCGAAAAAAAGAAAGAGGTGAACATCGTGTTTCTTGCATTATTATTATTTTGGATCATTTTTAATGGAAAGGTAACGCTGGAGATCCTGCTGGTTGGCTGTGTGATTTCTGCGGTCCTGACCGTGATGTGGCACGTGATGTTTGGCGGCAGCCGAAATGCGTTGCTGCTTTCGCCGAAGATGATTTGGCGGTACCTGAAGTATTTTGCAGGTCTGCTCTGGGAGATTGTGGTCTGCAATATTAAGGTAATGCGGCTGATTTTGCATCCGGCGGAGGAAATCCATCCGCGACTGGTCAGTTTCAACGCAAACCTGAAAGAGGACCTGCACACCGTTATCCTGGCAAATTCGATTACCCTGACGCCGGGCACCATTACGGTGGGGCTGGAAGGAAACAAGCTGCTGGTCCATGGACTGGATGCTTCCTTTACGGACGGCATCGAGGACAGTGGGCTGGTCAAGAGTATGGAAAAGCTGGAGGAGGCAAAACATGTTTGAGTTTCTGCAGATTTTTCTGATTAGCTGTTGTGTGGTCCTGGGTGTTGCAATCATTTTCTGCATGATCCGTGCTATGTTGGGACCCCGTTTTACGGACCGTGTGGTAGCCGTCAATATGATCGGCACTATGACCATTGCCATCATGGCGATTTTGTCGGTGTGGCTGGATGCAGATTTTCTTATTGATATCTGTATTACCTACGCACTGCTGAGCTTTATTGCAATCGTGGTCCTGACCCGGCTGGTCATCATCCGCCGCCAGGGTCAGTTGGAGCGGGAAGCAAGAGAAAAAGCCAAAATGATGGAACAGAACAAAGTTGAGGAGGCGGAAAAGCTGTGATTCTGGATATTTTAGGCGCGCTCCTGGTTTTTTTGGGCGTTTGTGTGATGGCAGTCGCCACCTTTGGTATTTATAGGTTCCAGTATGTGCTGAACCGGATGCATGCCGCAGCTTTGGGCGATACCCTGGGCCTTCTGCTGATTTTGTTGGGTCTGATGTTTTTGTACGGCTGGGCCATGGCGTCCGCAAAGCTGTTCCTGATCATTGTGTTTATGTGGCTGGCAAGCCCCATCATGAGCCATCTGATTGCTCGTGCCGAGGTAATGACCTGCCAGCATATCAACGAAGAGTGTGAGGTGATTTCCCATGATGACGATCGGATTTGAGCTGCTGTTGATCGTGGGTCTGATGATTTGCGCAATTTCTGCCCTGAAGGCAAAACGTCTGTTGGTTACGGTTGTAATCTACATGGCATACAGCCTGCTGATGACGGTGATCTGGGCACTGCTGCAAAGTCCTGACCTGGCCATTACCGAAGCAGCTGTCGGTGCCGGCGTGACGGGTATGCTGTTCCTGATTACGCTGAAAAAGATTCATGCCCTGCAGGGCACCAAGGACGAGTAAGGAGGAAACGATATGGCAAAAAATGTTTGGCAGCGTTTTTCTTCCTGGGTAAACGGCAGTGGGGAAGAACGGGACCCCTATGAAACCCCGGAAACGACCCATACCAAAGCCGTGCGTGAGCACAAAAAGCTGACCGATGCACAGAAGCTGCACCTGTTTGAGATTCAGTTCAAAATCGTGGCAGCAGTGGTTTGTGTTACGGTGGTAAGTATTCTGCTGTACACGCTGTTCCAGCTGCCTCTGTTTGGCGACCCCAATAACCCGGCCGTCAACGAAGTGGTCGAGCGTTACGTAGAAAATGGTCTGGAAGAAACCGGTGCTGTGAACATGGTAGCCGGTATGATTCTGGACTACCGTGCATTCGATACCTTTGGCGAATCCTCGGTGCTGTTCCTGGCCGTTACCAGCGTAATGATGCTGCTGCTGCGAGACAAGAACAACATCAGCGAGGAAGAGGACATCCAGCAGAAGCACGAGCGTATCATCGAGCGTGAGGTCAGCGATGTGATTCTGCAAAAGGTGGTTTCTCTGATTATTCCCTGCATCATGCTGTTTGGCATTTATGTGGTGCTGAACGGTCATATCTCTCCGGGCGGCGGTTTCTCCGGCGGTGCTATTATGGGTGCCGGCCTGATTCTGTACAGCGCAGCCTTTGGCGTGGATGCAGTCAGCAAGTACTTTAACATTAAGACGTTCCGTGCCATTACCTCCACCGCACTGCTGTGCTATGCGGCAAGTAAGGCATACTCGTTCTTTACCGGTGCAAATGGCCTGCCCACGGGTATCCCGCTGGGTACCCCTGGCGCAATTTTCAGCTCCGGCCTGATTTTGGTGCTGGATATCTGCGTTGGCTTCGTGGTGGCCTGCACGATGTACGGCTTTTACAGCCTGTTTGCAAAGGGGGAGATTTGATGCAGGAATTTTTGGAAAAAGTAATTTCACTGCGTTTTGAAATTGCAGCCGTCATTCTGTTTGGAATCGGTTTCATCAATCTGCTGCTGCAAAAGAACCTGATTAAGAAAATCGTGGGCTTCAATATCATGGACTCGTCCGTGTTCCTGCTACTGGCATCCCAGGGCTACATCGATGGCCGTGTGGCGCCCATCCTGACCGATGGCATCACGGAGGCAAGCCATTACGTGAACCCCATCCCGGCAGGTCTGGTGCTGACGGGCATCGTGGTTTCGGTGAGCGTTTCGGCATTCTTCCTGGCGCTGGTTCAGCGGTTGTATAAGCATTATCATACTGTGAACTTTGACGAGATCATGGTACTGGCAAAGAAGAAGGTGGACTAATGCTGCCAATTTACTATAATATTCCGTTTATTTGTATTTTCCTGTGTATGGTAGGCGGCATCACCATGCCCCTGCAAAAAAACGGCAAGGGTGCATACCGAACAACAGTGGGCATCTGCCTGACGGTTTCCGTATTGTGCGGTCTGCTGTGCGTATTGCTGTATACCCATGAGGAAAGCTTCGTTTATCGGATGGGCCATTTCCCCGCACCTTGGGGCAACGAGTTGTATGTAGGCCCGATGGAAGCCCTGCTGACCTCGGTGTTTGCGATGGTCATGGCCATGTCTGTTGTGGGTGGCCGTGACACTGCTTTTGAAGATATCCTGCCGGAAAAGCAGAAGTTTTACTTCACCATGCTGTGCATGATCCTGGCATCTCTGCTGGCACTGAGCTTTACCAATGATATCTTCACCGGTTACGTATTCATCGAAATCAGCACCCTGGCAGCCTGTGCTATTGTTATGGCACGCGATACCGAAAAGACCATTGCGGCCACCATTCGATATCTGGTCATCAGCCTGCTGGGTTCCGGTCTGTTTATGATTGGTCTGGCAACGCTGTACTGCGTCACCGGTCATCTGCTGATGCCCCAGCTGCAGGAGCGTATCCTGTTCCTGGATGCGGCAAACCGTTATCAGGTGCCGCTGACCCTGCTGTGCGGTCTGCTGACCATTGGTCTGGGCATCAAGAGTGCAATGTTCCCGTTCCATGCTTGGCTGCCTCAGGCACACGGCGGTGCTACCACCAGTTCCAGTGCGGTGCTGTCCGGTCTGGTGCTGAAAGGCTACATTGTTTTCCTGATCCGTATTTACTACCGTGTGTTCACTCTGCCGGTGGTACAGCGCATCAACATTACCGACGTGCTGTTTGTGTTTGGCATTGCCGGCATGATTCTGGGTTCTCTGCAGGCTATGCATGAGGAACATATCAAGCGAATGCTGGCTTACTCCTCCATTGCACAGATCGGTTATGTCTTTATGGGTATTGGTTTGGGTACCCAGGCAGGTATCCTGGCAGCACTGTTCCAGGTGATAGCACACGCAGTTACCAAGCCGCTGCTGTTCGTCAGCGCAGGCCGTCTGTCTGAAGTGAACCATCACGAAAAGAGCCTGTACCGTCTGCGTGGTACCGCAAGAGCAGACAAGCTAGCAGGTTTTGCCTTTACGCTGGGCGGTCTGTCCATGGTGGGTATCCCGCTGCTGGCTGGCTTTAATGCAAAGTTTTTCCTTGCGGATGCAGCAATGGTGGGCGGTGCCAAGATGTGGATCGCCATTATCGTGCTGTGCATTTCTTCGGTGCTGAACGCACTGTATTATGTTCCTGCAATTTTCTCCATCTGGTCCAGCCATATCAAGTATGATCCGGCAGACGTGCGCCCCAACCATGGCTTTGCAGTGTCTGCGGTGGTGCTGATGACTGGTGTTGTGGCACTGGGCGTTGCGGCTGGTCCCGTGATGCAGGTGCTGCAGATGGGCGTTTCGATGCTGTAAGGAGGTGGTCCGATGAATACTGTTTGGTTGCTGCTGCCGGTATTGCTGCCGGTGGCTGCGGGTCTGTTCCTGTTCTGGGCCAGACCTCGGCAGACCGATCAGATTGCCTGTGCTGCTGCACTGGTGTCCGGTCTGAGTGTGATTTTGGCCCGGTTTGTCGGCGGGGCAGGGGAGCTGCGGCTGCCCATTACCGAAGATGTGGTTCTGCTGATGCGGGTGGATGGAATCGCACTGTTTTTTATGGGACTGATTGCGCTGGCTTTTCTGGCAGCAGTCCTGTATGCCTGTGAATATCTGGAGGGGGATTCCCGCCGTCCGCTGTTTTTCGGATTTACCCTGCTGACGCTGGGTGCGCTGCTGGGTCTGTCCATGGCGGGCAATATCCTTACCTTCTATATGTTCTATGAGATGATGAGTCTGGCTTCCTTCCCGCTGGTTTTGTACAACGGCGGCAAAAAGGCCAGCCGTGCGGCAATGGTATATCTGGGCTTCTCCGTGTTTGGTGCAAGTCTGGCCCTGATGGGTATGCTGCTTGCCGGTGATTTGAGTGGTCATGCCTTTGCAGAAGGCCCTGCTGCTGCACTGACCGTGCGCCAGCAGTGGGCATTCCTGCTGATGGCACTGGGCTTCTCCTGCAAGGCAGGTATGATGCCGCTGGCCAACTGGCTGCCCACTGCACATCCGGAGGCTCCGGCTCCGGCCAGTGCACTGCTGTCTGGTGTAATCACCAAGGCAGGTATCCTGGGTATCCTGCGTGCTGCATTCTTCCTGTTTGGCGCAGCAAATCTGGCAGGTACTTTCCCGCAGACCGTGATGCTGGTGCTGAGCATTGTGACTATCTTCTCCGGCTCTATGCTGGCTTATAAGGAACAGCTGCTGAAAAAGCGACTGGCATATTCCAGTGTGAGCCAGCTGTCCTATGTGATCTTCGGTTTGATGCTGCTCAGCCCGGTAGGTCTGTGCGGCGCACTGCTGCAGGTATTGTTCCACAGCTTTGCTAAGGTTGGTTTGTTCCTGTGCGCAGGCAGTATGATCCATCATGCAAAGGTCACCCGTGTAGACGAGCTGACCGGCATGGGCCGCCGGATGCCCGGTGTGATGGCAGCGTTCACCTGTTTCTCGCTTTCTCTGGTGGGTATCCCGCCCTTTGGCGGCTTTATCGCCAAGTGGAAGCTGGCAGAAGGCGCACTGGCCCAGGGCGGTGCACTGGCTGAGCTGGGCGTGATCGTCCTGATGATCAGTGCACTGCTGACCGCAGGCTATCTGCTGCCCATCGTGTCCCGGGGCTACTTCCCCGGCGAGGACGTAGTTGTGGAAAAGAAGGACGCAGGCTGGAAGATGCTGGTACCGCTGTTTGTGCTGGCATTCCTGGCAGCAGCTTTGGGCATGTTCCCCAAGCAGCTGGTGTCCTTTATTGAAACGATTGCGTCCGGGATCATGTAAGGGAGGAACTATATGCAATATTTAATGCTTTTTGCCATCCTCTTTCCGATGGTGGCGGCAGGATGCGTATTTCTGCCTCGGGTCAAAAAGGACCTGACCTCTCTGCACCGGTTCGTTTTTGTGGCAGCACTGCTGAACAGCATCGTGCTGCTGGTGCTGGTCTTTGGTCCGCAGGCACCCGCTTTGCAGCTTTTCCAGTTTTCGGAGCAGCTGCGGGCCGTGCTGGCAATCGACGGATTGTCCCGTGTATTTATCCTGATTATTTCGGTCTTGTGGCCGCTGACTGCTCTGTATGCCTTTGATTATATGGCCCATGAGGGCAGCGAGGTTCGCTTTTTCTGCTTCTTCCTGCTGTCCTATGGCGTATCGGCAGGCATTGCACTGGCAGGCAACCTGGTGACCCTGTACCTGTTCTTTGAATTCCTGACTCTGGCAACCCTGCCTCTGGTCATGCACAAAATGGATGACAAGGCACGTTTTGCGGGTCGCCGTTATCTGCTGTACTCCATGGTGGGTGCATCTCTGGGCTTTATCGCAATCGTGTTTACGCAGGTCTACGGTCATGGCGGCAACTTTGTGCTGGGCGGTATCCTGCCCAATGACTTGGCACCTGCTGTGGTCCGCACCCTGCGCCTCGCATTTACGTTGGCTTTCTTCGGCTTTGGCGTCAAGGCAGCACTGCTGCCCATGAGCCTGTGGCTGCCCACCGCATCGGTGGCACCCACCCCGGTTACGGCTCTGCTGCATGCGGCAGCCGTGGTTAAGGCAGGTGCATTCGCTTGTATCCGTCTGACCTATTACAGCTTCGGCACCGAAATCCTGCGCGGCTCGTTTGCACAGTATGTGCCCATGGCAGCAGCTATCCTGACCATTGCTGTGGGCTCCTTGATGGCACTGCGCTGCAACCATTTGAAGCGCCGTCTGGCATGGTCCACGGTCAGCAACCTGTCCTACATTCTGTTTGCGGCACTGCTGATGACCAATTTGGGCCTGAAGGCTGCCTGCCTGCATATGCTGGCACACGCATTCATTAAAATTACCCTGTTCTTTGGTGTGGGTTCTGTTCTGGTCGAAACCGGCAAGGAATACCTGGACGAGATCGGAGGTCTGGCAAAGCGGATGCCCATTACCTTTGGCTGCTTTACCGTAGCTTCTACGGCACTGATGGGCGTTTTGCCCATGCCTGGCTTCTTCAGCAAGTGGGCCATCGGCACCGCAGCTAATGCGGCAGGTGGTGTGATGGAAACGATTGGCATCGGCGCACTGATGCTGTCTGCCTTCCTGACGGCCATCTATTTGATGACCATTGTGTCTGCTGCTTACTTCCCGGCAGAGGGAAAAGCAGAGGAGGGCCCTCGTCTGGAGGCACCCCGCATGGCATTTGTGCAAATCGTTTTGTGTGTGCTCATCGTATGCATGGGCATTGGCAATCAAGGGATTCAGCACTGGCTGGATCTGTGGCTGTTCTAAAAAGGAGGCAGTACATTGAACATGATACCTGTTTTGGTCGTGGGCTGCGTGTTGCTCCCTCTGCTGGCTGCGCCGGTAGTTTACTGGGTGCAGCGGAAAGAGGAAAAGATCGGCTACACGCTGACCAGCCTGATTTGTCTGGCAGTTTTACTGGCAGCAGCATTCCTGCTTACGGCAAAAGATTTTCTGTTTGCCATCCCGGACGTATTTTTGCTGGGATGTTCCTTTGCAGGCGGCGGCCTGCGTAGTGTGTTTGCACTGCTGTGTGCATTCATGTTCTTCATGAGCTCGCTGGCTAACCCGGCATACTTCAAGGGTTCCCACCGTGTAGAGCGGTATAGTGCTTTCCTGCTGGTGACGCTGGGCAGCACCATGGGCGTATTTTTCGCCGGGGACTTGTTTACCCTGTACATTTGCTTTGAAGCAATGTCGCTGGGATCCTGGGTATGGGTTGCACACAATGAAGATAAGCTCTCCAAGAAAGCATCCGATACTTACCTGGCAATGGCAATGATCGGCGGCCTGGTGATGCTGTATGGTCTGTTTGTCCTGTTCCGTATGTTTGGCACATTGGATTTGAGCCAGATGCCTGCATTGGCAATGGCTTACCCGGACAAGAAGGCCCTGCTGCTGCCGGCTGTTTGCATGCTGGTTGGTTTTGGTGTCAAGGCGGGCATGTTCCCGCTCCATGTGTGGCTGCCGAATACATACCTGGCAGCTCCGGCTCCGGCTACAGCACTGTTGTCCAGCATCCTGAGTAAGACTGGCGTGTTTGGCATTCTGCTGATTATTGTGTGCCTGATGTGGGGCGACTCCACCTTCATGATGCTGATGATCGTGCTGGGCTGTATTACGATGGTTCTGGGTGCTGTACTGGCATTGTTCTCCACGAACTTGAAGCGTACGCTGGCTTGCTCGTCTATGTCGCAGATCGGATTTATTCTGGTTGGTACGGCAATGATGACGGCAGGGGAGGAGACTGCTCTGGCAGCTGGCGGTGTGATGGCACATTCCATCAACCATGCGCTGGCAAAGCTGATCCTCTTCCTGTGCGCTGGCGTAATTTTCAAGCATTTCAATACGCTGGACCTGAACGAACTGAAGGGAGCAGGCAGAAACAACCTGCCGATGAAGCTGTGCTTCCTGGTAGGCGGCGTTTCTCTGGCTGGTGTGCCCGGCTTCGGCGGCTACATCAGCAAGACCTTGCTGCATGAGGGCATTGTAGAACAGATGCACTTGCAGAGTGGTATGATGCAGGGAATTCTGAGCGGCGTGGAATGGGCTTTCCTGATTTCTGGCGGCCTGACGCTGGCTTACATGACGAAGCTGTTCGTTAAGATCTTTGTCGAGAAGCCGGATCAGAAAAAGACGCTTACTATGGATCGCGGAACGCTGTTCGCAATCGTTCCCATGGCACTGGCCCTGGTGGTTATGGGTATTTTGCCCAGCCTGACCTATGAGAAGATCGGTGCATATGCAGCGGCTTCCATGCGCAGCGAAAGCTTTGCGGTATCCTACTTCGTTTGGGAGAACCTGAAAGGCTCGCTGATTTCTCTGGCCATTGGTGCGCTGGTGTACCTGCTGATCGTGCGCGGTCTGATGACGGACCATCGGGACGGCAGCTACCGTTACCCGGTTGCCCTGCTGGAACTGGAAAACGATGTGTACCGCCCGCTGCTGAATGGTCTGGCATTCGTGGGCGCCTTTGCAGCACGTCTGGTGTACAGTATCACGGACGTAATCGCTGGTTTGATGAACCGGCTGCTGCATCTGCACGCATCCCAGCGTGTCACGCCGGGTGAGGACCATCACTTTGGACACTATTCCAAGCGATACGTAAAGATGAATGCACTGCTGCAAACTTTGCAGTTTGAGCTGATGCTGTTTGGTATCGGTGTAGTTGTTACACTGGTCTATCTGCTGATTCGTCTGTAATGAAAATACGGTGTTCCTGCATTTGGGCTGTAAGCTCAGGAGCGGGGGCACCGTTTTTCTTTTAACAAAAAGAGCGCAGGCACGTTACAGTGACAGCGAAAATACCATACAGCACAGGAAAAGGGGAAAGGAAAGTGTAAAAATTGAAAAAGTCTTTGTATGAACAAAAAATTTTCGGGAAAACTGTTGACATCGCCAAAACAAAAGTATACACTATGATTGTTGCGCTCAAAGCGTAACTATATCAATTTTTACGATGTTTCGGCGGGTTTCCTGCCTGAACATAAATCGCTCGGCACATCTCAAAAAATTATAGATGTTGCCTGAATCATGGAAAGAAAGGAGAACAAAATGCCTACTTTTAACCAGTTGGTTCGTAAAGGCCGTGATGTCCTGGTTACCAAGAGCACTGCTCCCGCACTGCAGAAGACTTACAACTCCCTGAGCAAGAAGTACACTACTCTGGAGAGCCCTCAGAAGCGTGGCGTGTGCACCGCTGTTCGTACCATGACCCCCAAGAAGCCCAACTCTGCACTGCGTAAGGTTGCTCGTGTCCGTCTGACGAATGGTATTGAGGTTACCTCTTACATTCCCGGGCCACAACCTGCAGGAGCACTCTGTTGTGCTGATCCGCGGCGGCCGTGTTAAGGACCTGCCCGGTGTCCGTTACCACATCATCCGTGGTACTCTGGATACTCAGGGTGTCAATGGCCGTATGCAGGCCCGTTCCAAGTACGGTGCTAAGCGTCCCAAGGCCGCAAAGAAGTAATT
>RCNI01004159.1_pt1 | contig 11337 bp, 5 predicted proteins | sample 2041151 | NCBI WGS metagenome assembly RCNI01 (sample SAMN09708214, study PRJNA481090) | feces metagenome | isolation source: feces | place: Antarctica: Albino Rookery
ACATTCCTTCTTTTTACTATTTAATTTTGCTGTTTGGACTTTCTATCCTACCTACTCACCAAATAGCCTAATTGGTTGCATCATGAAAATCAAAACAAGTTGTGCGCGGTTTTCTTCCAAACTTAGTATAAGAAAAATCCACGTTGGAGATTTCTCTTTTTCCTTGCGAAATGTAGATGTTTTCCTGACAAAAAGCGCAGCCTCTTTACGAAAGCTTTTTTCCATAGTATCAATAATCTGGGTGCAGACGATACACGTGGTAATCACTGCAATAGGAATCCCACGAAACACTGTTCATAAAGATTACCGCGTCATTGGTAAACCAATATGGGTATCCCTCCTCTCTCGGCTGATTATTTGTTTGCGTAAACTCCACATATTGTCTTTGCGTAAAATCCAATACACCGATATACGTATCCGAACTGTCGGATTTCGGTTTTGTCAAAAGAAGCTTTTTCCCGTCCGGACTAGCAATTCGCTCCACGTCCTGTGGCCAGACTAAGCCCGGAACAGGTGTCACTTCCCCGTTTTTCAAATCCAGAACAGATACCGCCTGCTCGTCATCAACAAGGACTGCAAAATGTGTGCCTGCGTACATATTTCCGCTGTGATTCCAGTTGTCGAACCCTTGCAAAAATTGGATTCCGGCATCCTTCTCCGGTGTCATACCGCTGTTAAATCCATGTTTCACTAGCTCTGTGCGCTCCATCGTATTCAAATCGATTTTCCAAATCTGGAAGGAATCTCCCCGGTTTTGCCAACAAGTAAGTACATCATCTATAACAGTGCAGGCATCTGTACGCTGCCCCGACAGCTCATCCAAATCATACAGTCGGTGCTTCACCAAATCCGCGTAAAACAGTTTGTAGCCACTTTGTGTGGTCTGTTGCAGTAACATCTTCGTCTGGTCTGGCGTAATTGCCGCATGCTCAATTCCGGGCAAAGTATACGCTTGCGTGCCCGCTAAAACGTCTGACAGTTCTCCTGTGTGCAAATCCAATAGAACCGGGTAGGAGGTATAATATTCCATACCATGCGCATTCTGCAAGGTTAGGTGCACCAGCACCATAGAAAACTGTGTGGAATCGTACTGATTATAGGTCCGAATCGAAGCATCACTCGGCAGCCAGGTGAAAAATGCGCTACCGTCCCGTTCAGCCCAAGTACCATCTATCGTAAATGGGCATCCATATAAGGTATATTCTTTCCGAAAATCATGGTTTTCCAGTTGAATAAACTCTCCGTTTTGTTCCAGATAAGCATCATAATGCGAAGCCTGGCGCATCTCCACTGGATCTGTACAAACGAGGTACACACCAACCCGCGCATGACTTGCTACTGGCGTATGCACATACTGACCTGTGATTGTCTCTCCAATCGTGAAGGTGTCTTCCGCATACATGTCTTTTGTTGTGATTGGCTTGTCAATGCTATCTTCTACCACAGGCTCCTGCTGAATCTGTAAGAATCGGAACACCTTTTCCCGGAACGTTCCGCTGGCTGCCATTGCTGTGGTAAAACTGGCCACCACTAAGAGCAGCAAAACCGCTGCTACCAACAGAGTTCGCTTCAGACAGCTGGTTTTCCGATGGCCTACCGCACCATAACTCATGTGGTTTTGTGCATCCCGAATGTAAGAATCCTCGATGTCAGTCAAAGCGAACAAGATATTCTCTGCATTCATATCAATCCCTCCTTCTGCAATGCGGCCCGCAGTTGGTTTCGGGTACGGAACAACATCGACTTGGTCTTGCTTTCAGTGAAGCCAAAGCTGTCAGCAATTTCTTTGACACTGGCAAGAAACCAGTAACGGCTGACAAACACATTGCGTTCTGTAGCCGGCAGAGTCTCCAAAAAGGTATTGATACAGTGGGTCAGTTCCCGGTCATCCACTTGAGATTCTACCGTCTGCATATCCGGAATGCACTGTGCCAGCTCTTCCAGCGCAAGATCTACCTGTCCTCCACCTCGCTTTTGCCGATTCGCATCTCTCCATTTGTTCAGACTGATTCGCCGGGTCAGTTTTCCCAAAAATGTCGACAGAATCGTGGGACGATGCGGTGGCATACCATTCCAAGCCGACAGCCAGGTATCATTCACGCTCTCCCTTGCATCCTCATTGCAGAACAAAATGTGATAGGCGATCGTATAACAATATCTCTCATATTTATTTTGTGCAGCCTGAATGGCCTGCTCACTGCGCTGCCAAAAAAGAGCAACAATCTTTTCGTCCTCCATTTGTTAGACACCTCCTCCCAGATTGAATGTTCCTTTTGCTTATCTACTCACCAAACCTCACACTTGGTTGCGCATGATTTCATAAATTTCATTTTTGTATATAATACGCAGCATGGAGATACCGGCCTAATTGTCCACGCGTTCAAAAGCTTTTTCCAAAATTGATTCTCGCTTTTCCATTTCATCCGCAAAATAAATATATAAAATTTAGATTTTCTCTGCATTATGTATCTTGCACAAATTACACATCTGAAATTTTACATTTCTTCAATCCTTGATTTCCGTAAAAATCCAGCTGTTTTTTCCTCTTTTCCATACGCAAATCCATACGATAAAATTTCATTCCATACACGGGCTTTTTCGGTGGGGTTTCAGCCAGGAAATAAAACAAAAAGCGGGCCTGCAAAACGCTCTCAAGAGCGCCGCAAACCCGCATTACATAACAAAAAGGACTGATCTTTCGATCAGTCCTTTTTTGTCCGAGTTGCGAGAATCGAGCTTCACAGCTGCTTAGAACCCCATTTTCACAACCAGGGCATGCATTGCGCATTTTGTTCCGAAAGCACTCAAATGGTTTGCTGTTCCATGCTTCCATAATATTCATTTCGCACAAAGAGACTTCGTACTTTCTTTGTTGATCAAAACTGCAAAGCATCATCCGCATGTCAGCGCTGATATAGCAGCTGTATCGTGCTCCTTCGCAAGTATCCAGAGACTCCGGCATGATGAATTTCGCATATTGAATCGCACCAGGAATATTACAGCTGTCCATTCCTACTTTGAATTTTCTGCAATCCACAAAAAGGATTTGAATGCACTGGTACTGGATACAATCCGGCTGGCTGTTCACAGGAAAAGCTGCGCAAAAAGAAAGTCACTGCAGAGCTGCAGCTCCACAGTGACCAGGGTGCTCAGTACGCCTCACAAGCATATTTTGAGCTAACACAACAATACGGTATTACGCCTTCTATGTCAAGGCGAGGAGATTGCTATGACAATGCTATGGCAGAAATTTTTTGGTATTCTCAAAACAGAATGCATCTACCGACACAAGCCGGCAACATTTCAGGAAGCAAATGAAATGATTGAACGATATATCTATTTTTGCAACCACGAGCGCATCCAGTTAAAAACAGGAGTGGCGCCGCTCACGCTGCGCCACTCCGCTTAAACTTCATATTACCCTGCCTGAGGGGACTTTTTTGTACTGTCCGCACAAAATGGGGCAGTTCAGAAATCTCCTGTGGGAGGGGCCTTTTTATTTTGCTTGCGCTGCGATATACGCAGGCTTAGTGGTTAGCCATTCTGGCGCATTTTGCGCAGGGTCAGAGCTGCACCAGCAACCATCACAGCGGCCAGAGCAATCCAGCCCATCAGGCCAGTTGTATCGCCAGTCTGGGTTGCGCCGCCGGCAGCCGGTGCCGGAGATACAGGCTGGTTGTTGTCCGGCTGTGCGGGCTTTGCCGTGGGCTTCGGATCCACCGGCTTCTCCGAAGGAGCAGGCTTCACAGTGGGCTCAGGCTTCACGGTAGGCTCAGGCTTCACGGTAGGCTCGGGAGTTTCCGTGGGCTCGACGTTCTTTTCCCAGACAGCCGTGTAGACAGCGTTTCCGGTCACTGTGTCGGCCACAGCGGGCTCCCAGCCCTTGAAGGTGTAGCCTTCCCGTGCAGGCTTACCCTCGAAGGCAGGCGTTTTTGCACCAGCCTCCACCTTCGTGGTCTGGTCGGCAAAGATTTCAGCATCAGCCACGCCGTCGGTATAGGTTACGGTGTACTCCTCAGGGCCGTTCACCGTCACATGGAAGGCGGTATCACCTGCCACAACCACTGCCTTGCCGCCCTTAACGCCGGTCAGGGTCAGAGTGTAGCCCGTCACATGACTCTCCTCGCCGATCACATGCAGCACGTGCTCATGCTTATTGTTGCTGTCTGTGGGACGCAGCACATAGTACTGGCCGTTATTTGCCTTAGCGCCGATCAAGTACTGGCCGCCATCCGTAATATCGGTCAGTGCCTTCAGCTGGACAAAACCGGGAATCTCTGGGGTTGCCTCGCCAGCTTCTGCCACACGGAACAGCGCCAGCTCACAGTTTACATGATGGCTGCTGTTGCGGTCAAAATGCAGCTTGCTGGTGTCGTCCTTATAGAACCACAGGCGCCTTGTATCGTTGCCGCGCAGGGTAAAGCTGCCGTTTTCCATGCCCACAATAATATTCTGGGCCGTCTTGGAGAAAGGTAGGCCTGCGGTATTATCCACCAGAGCCAGATAAATGTCGCCATTCTTGACCTGATAGGTATTTTCGTCCGTCTGCTTGGTAAAGGTATACAGCGCGGCGGCCAGGGGCTGCTTTGCACCACTGTAGTTCTGGTTGGTACCGGTCTGGCCCATAACGACCTTCTCGGTAACCGGAGCTGTCACAGCAGTAACCACATTCGGATTGGACTGGTAAGAAACCTCTGCCTTCACGGGGAAGGTCTTGCTCTGTTCCCGATCCAGAACAACCTCCTGCTTGTGCATGGAGCTGTCCTCTGCCACACGCAGGGTTACGCTGATCTCCTTGCCGTTTTTGGTATAGCGCAGGGTTGCAATACCAGACTGCAGGCCGGTGTAGAATACCTTGCCGTCCCGCAGCTCTGCATGCACCACGCCCTCTGCATTTAGCTGGTCCAGATCAGCTTGGCTGGGCACGGGTGCTAGAGAACCGTCCACCTCAGCAAACAGAGGAACCTCAAACGTATAGGCATTTTCTGCCAGCTTGCCGGTCAGGCCCAAGTCCTTTGCGGCAATGGTACGGAAGGTGTGGTGGCTGCCGCCGCCTGCACCAAAGCCTGCACCGGTGAAGGAGTCCTCGTAGAACAGTGCGATATCGCCGTTGGCATCCACTGCAATGCTGGAGTAGTGGAAGTCATTGTCCCGGTCAGACAGGGCGTAATTCTTGCGCAGGGTCAGACTGCGGTCAGCTTCCACCTGGAATACATACAGATGGCCATGGCCGCGGTTGCCGCCGGTTGCCGTTGCCATCAGGATCACAGGCTTGCCGTCCACGGTCTTGGGATAGCGCACCGTGGAAACCTCGTTATGTGCGCACTTATTGGTGCCGTTTACCTGCACCTCCGGACCAGCCGTGAAGGTCTTGGTATCCGGATGCCAGGTGTAGTCTGCATACTGTACCTTGGTTGCGCCGCTGCGGGTGAACTTTCGTACCGTATTCTCGTCCAGCTGCACCATGCTGCTTTCGCTGGAGCCAAAGCTCACGTTGGGTGCGCAGGTCCAGCTTGCACCGTGGTCGGTGCTGTAGATAAAGCCGGAGTACTCTTTGGGATGTACATACATGGGCAGGATGACAACATTTTCCCCTGCGGCATCCACAAAGCTCATGCCTGCGCCGGGGCCGATGCCGTAGAACTGGGTATTTTCGCCGCGGCCCTTTGCATCCACCAGCGTGGGTGCGGACCAGGTTGCACCATTGTCGTCCGAGGTCATCAGCATCAGGAAGGTGGCAGAGCGCACATGCAGTGCAGCGTTGTAGTAGAACAGGTTCTGCTGCACGTACTTGTCGCTGCCCAGCTGCTTGCAGACCATCATTTCCTTGTTTGCATCAAACAGATTCATCCACTCGTCCACAAAGTATTCGGTCTTGCCGGTATTCTTTGCAATGACGGGTGCCAGCTTCTTGCCGCTCTTTGCGTCGGCGGCAAAGTCGCCCACGTAGTGGGTGTAGCTGTTCACATTGGCATCCTTGTTGTTGGCGTCTGCATACACAGCCAGACGGCGGGTGCCGTTCACATCCACAAAGCCGCTGTTGCCGGACAGGCGCAGCGGTGCGTGCACGCTCAGGGCGTGGCCGCCGGGGAAGACATCGATCAGCATATAGATGCGGCCGCTCTCGTCCTGGGTCAGGACGGGGTCCATCAGGGTTGCAGCGTAATCATGGAACAGATTGGTGGAATCGTTGAAGAACATGGGGAAGCTATATTCCCAGGTCTTGCCGTGATCCTTGGAGATGCTGAACATGCCATCCACGTTGCCGTGGTCACCATGATGGTTCCAGCGGGCATCTGCCGTGGCAGCCAGCCAGCCGTTGTGCAAGCGGATAATGCCAGGAATACGCACGTTGTCCGTAATGCAGCCCTCGTCGCCTGCATTGGGGAAGGGAGGGATTGCCCTGCGAGGTGCCACCGGCAGGTGCGCCGGGGGCCAGCTTGTCTGCATCCACCTTCAGGCCGTTGATTGCATCAGTCAGAGCCTTGGCGGCGGCAGCAATCTCTTCATTGGTGGCATCCTTCTGTGCCAGCAGCTGCTTGACGGTATTCTGTGCCTGTGTCAGCTTTGCCACGCTGGCAGCCGTAAAGTTCGCCAGATCCAGCTCGCGGGAATCTGCATACTGATCCCGCAGTGCCTGCCGATTGACACGGATCACATCCACGTGGTCTGCTGCATAGGTGCGGATTTCCGCAGCCGCTGCAAAGGTGCTGGACGGGTTGCCGAAGGATTCGTTCACAGTAACGCTCAGCTCGGTAACCAGTTTGGGATCAAACTTCACCACCTTGCTGCCGGCACTGGTCAGGGTTACGTCCTTGGCCAGCTCGAACCACTCGCCGGTACCATTGCGGCCTTCTACAGTAAAGCGCTTCCAGCTGCCGTTTTCACCGCTGGCGCGTGCTACATACTCGATCTTGCCGATCAGCTTGGCGTCGCCCACCTTCCAGCTGATGGTGTGGGGGCAGCGGGGCTGATTGCTGCCGTAAGAGGTGTGCCACAGGGTATTTTCGTTGCCGTCGAAGGCATAGGCGGCGGGGCCGTCATTGCCCTGGGCGGGTTTGGTCTCCGAATCAGCCTTGATCTCGCTGATTTCGCCGTGAACCACGCGGTCATACTCGTAGCCGCTGTGGGCCTTAGGATCCAGATACTTGGCAGTCAGATTATGGATACCGTCGCGGAAGTTGTTCATCTCCACAGCCAGTGCCTTCTGGCTCTCCGGAGACAGGAAATCATGGGTGATTCTGGCCTGGGTGGTAACACCCTCGTACAGCTGATCCACATCGGCCTGCATATCGGGGTACTTTGCCACCATCTGGCGCAGCTTATTCACGTCACGCACGCCCTGTGCCATACGCTCCAGACGCAGGCTGGACTTGGTGACCGGGTGCTCGGCCGTCTTTTCGTCGGGGAATACCACAAAGCAGTCGCCCGGCTCAAATGCAAAGTGGGTCGTATCTCGCAGGGGATCTTCCACCCATGCATCATAAGCCCAGCGCAGCATACCGGCAGTCTTTTCACCGGCATTGATCACGGACCAGTAGCTCTCCACCGGAGCGGACAGAGAGAAGTTGCCGGGGTTGTGCTCAGTGCAGGTATACAGCGTGGTGCGCAGGCCCAGCTTCTCACGCTCCGCCAGGAAGCGGTCAAAGGCTGCTGCATTTGCGCCCTCCACGCAGTTGTCGCCGATGTTGATATCGGTCATGCGCATGGCCAGATTGCGGTGTGCATTAAAGTTGTTGATGGCACCGGCGGTCTTGAAGTGATGGCCGTCCTTGTTTGTGACAGAAGCCACCACATCCAGTGCCTGACTGGTCAGGTTGCGCTCATCGATGCCGATATAGACAGCGTCAAACCAGTTCTTTTCGTCCAGGTGGTTGGCCAGGTCCTGCAAAAAGTGCCGCCACATTTTGTTGTACTTTTCGCTGCCCACACCCCCCATGCTTTCGAAGGACTCCTTGACCAGCTGATTATTTTCCCAGTAGGTAAAGCTTCCATGCCAGGGGGCCACACTGTACAGAACGATCTTGTCGCCCAGGCCCAGGCTCTGGTTAAAGCTGACCCATGCATCGAAGTCGGCATAGTTGTAGGTCATGACGCCGTCCTTCTTCTCCCAGCGGATCATACTGGGATAGTGGACCTCATTCTTGGAGTAAGTCTGGCCCAGCCATGCATCCTCCAGAATGGTAGCGGTGATGGCATGGCCACCGATCTCCTTGTACAGCTCCATATGGGGCCGCATGATCTCCAGGTGCTTCGGGCTGAAGGCATCCACGCCGTAATACTCTGCCACAGAGTAGGGATACTGCCACAGCTCAATGTCAAAGCTGGACTTGAACTCGGTGGCGTCCTTCAGTACGGCATTCTGCACGTGCAGAGTGTAGGTAAAGGTCAGCGGGGTCGTCAGCCCGTCAGCCTTCACCGTGATGGTGGTGGTGTAGTCGCCGGCCTTGGCCTCCTTAGGCACATTGATCTTCACAAAGACAGGCTGCACTGCGTTGAACGGCACATCCATCGGCACGGTGCCAGCCTGATACAGAATATCATTGCTCTCCTTGCGGTTGCCCTGCGGCACCGGACGGGGCTCATCGCCATAGCCAGGATAAGTGCCTGCAAAAGCCTTGGTAGAGGTGATGAAACTAATCTCTACGTTTTCGGCGGGGATCACAGCACCGTTTGCACCGGTCAGGTCTGCAGCGGTAACCGTAACGTTCTTCAGTCTGCATTCCTTGCTGACCAGAGCAATCTCAGAGATGGCCTTGTCGTTGCGCCATGCGGTCAGCTCTTCGCTGGTCTTGTCCAGACCCTTGACCTCATTGTAGCGATCCTTGGTGTACTGGGTATCCACATCCACAATGCTGCCGCCCATGGAAACCACTGCGGGGTTCACCGTGACGGGAATGGTCAGCAGCGGAGTGCCGCCGTTCTTGGCAGAAACGGTGATATTTGCCTTGCCTGCTGCTGCAGCCTCCACCTCACCGGCCTCGTTCACGGTAGCGATGGTCTGATTATCAGACACAAAAGTCAGATCGCTCAGGCTGGTGTAATCCGGGGTCAGGGTCAGGGCCAGTGCCTGGGTCTTGCCCTCGACCAGCGTCAGTGCAGTATCCGTGCAGGATACGCTTTCCACCGTGTACGGGTCGTGGTAAACCACAACCTTGGCAGCATCAATCAGGCTGTCCGTGGAAGCGGTGTCCCGCTCGCCGGTAGCCACTGCTTTAAAGGTGTGATGGCCCTCTTTCAGACCTGCAAAGCGCTTGATAAAGGTTTCGTTGATATTGCTGCTATTGTACAGGCTGTACTTGCCCATAGACTGATTATCAATAAAATATTCCACGAAACCCATAGGGGAATTCTTGCCGGAATGCACATCAATGGCATTGCCCTCAAAGTCTACCGTATACCAGACTTCTCCTGCGGTACCGCGCTTGGACCAGGAATGTTCCGTGGAGATTTCCCAGGTGTCATTCTCAGAATAGGTAAACTTGTTACTACCGCCATCCCGCTTATTGTGCCGGATGGTGGTAGCTTCGCCGCGCGGCTCTGCTGCCGGGATTTCCGGTTCCGGATTCGTGTCCGGGGCAGGCTCTGCCGGGGCACCGAACACCTTGGCATAGCAGACCTGCAGGCCATAGCCGTCCTCTGTAGCCTTTACATGCACCACGTGCTTGCCTGCCGTCAGGCCTTTCTTTTCGTACAGCATAACCGGCTCATTCTTTGCGCCCGTAATCGGCACAGTTTCCTGCTGCTGGTCATCCATTTGGAACACATTGTATGCGTCGCTCTTGACGCCGTAAATCTCCACGCCGGTACCTTCAAAAGTAAAGGTATAGGTATGCTTTACGCCCTCACCGGGGGTATCGTTCCAAATCCAATGCTGCGTCTGGGCGTACTGGTCGCCGTGGATTGTATCCTTTGTATCGGCGCACCAGCCATTCCAGCCATCTGTAGCACCAGATTCACTGTAGGTAAAATAGTGTTTTTGTGTACTGTCGGTGACGGTATCATCCACGAGGATACCCTCCTCCGCAGCAGCAGGCACCGGCTGGTCCGGTTCAGTAGCAAAAACGGCCATCTGGGCAGGGGCCAGAACCGTCAGTGCCATAACCAGACTCAGCACCAGTGCGCAAGTCCTTTTCAGCATGCTTTTCCTCTTTTCTTTTTTCGGGTGTGTATTCGTACCGAGCCAATATACCTGGCTCCCATCCTGGATACTTTTTTGTACCCATACACTTTTATAATACCTGAATGCCCCTGGAAATAAAAGCCGCATACTTCCGATGTTTTCTGTCTTTCTTTGTGCAGAATGTCCCTGCGTGAATCATTTCTACAAATATCGCGCATCAATCCCTACAGTCTTCGTTAAGAACTGTATTTTCTCCTTTCTTATATTGATACGTTATCTGTCCACATCTCACACTGGCTAATGACTGTGCTGATAGCGATATCGTAATCTTCTGGCGGATACTTGTACTTTTTGAGCAGGCGCTTGACCATTTTACGCATGGTTGCCCGAGCAGTTTCTTTTTTCTGCCAGTCGATAGTTCGATTCTTTCGGAGCATCTCTGTCAGCTCATGTGTGAGGGCAATCAGCTCACCATTTTTATAGAAATCCTGAATGTTCTCTGGCTTTGTCAAAGCGTCATAGAAGGCAAGTTCCTCCTGTGTAAGACCCAGCTTTTTTCCGTTTGCATACAAATGCTTGATTTCCTCGGCGGTTTCCAAGAGTTCCTTAATCACTTCTTCATTGGTAATCAAGCCATTGTAATAGGAGTTCATCAGCTGGGTAATTTTCTCGGAGAACTTTTGTGACTGCACCACATTCGTTCGTTTATATAGCGATACCTGTTCTGCCATCAGCTTTTTTAAGATTTCAACCGCAATATTCTTTTCCTTCATTTTGGAGATTTCTTCCAGAACGGCAGGATCAAACAGGCTGAACTCTTCACCAGCTGTCTTACTGTCAAACAGGCTAATGACGCCTTCACTCTGCACGCTTGCCTTCAAAAGCTCATTGATTTGCGCATTGATTTCTTTGAGAGAAAGTGTTTTGCCACCTGTTCCGCCATAGGTGATTTTCACAATGGTTGAGCGGACCGCTTCCATAAAAGCTGCTTCGTGCCGTTCCTGCTCAGTGGTCATGCTGGAACACAGTGAGTGAGACTGTTTCAGCAGCATGGCCTCCTTCAAAAACATATCCTTGCGGGTGGGGAATTTCGCATCCAGGACAAAGTTAACACCACCAGTGACCAGCTTTGCCATCGTCAAAGGCGAACCGCCAATAAAGCCGCTGAAATCAAAACCGTGTAGCAAGTCCTTGCACACCTGCAGCTTTTCCTG
>RCNI01001738.1_pt1 | contig 11336 bp, 8 predicted proteins | sample 2041151 | NCBI WGS metagenome assembly RCNI01 (sample SAMN09708214, study PRJNA481090) | feces metagenome | isolation source: feces | place: Antarctica: Albino Rookery
GGTGGAAAAGCTCATGACCTTTGCCTTGGATAAGTAAGGCGAGTGCTGCCGACACCTTGAAAAGCGTCCGTTCTCAACGGTTGTTGAGCAAAAAACGGACGCTTTCCTTATCTTGAATTTCTTTTTACCCTTCGGAGCCCCTATGGACCGAGAGACTCGAATTTTTGATCGCATTGCCCGTGAAGTTGGCGTGAGTCGTGCCCAGATCGTGGCCGCCGCTGGCCTCATGGATGAAGGCGCCACCGTGCCCTTTATCGCGCGCTACCGTAAGGAAGTGACGGGCGGTATGGATGACGGCGCCCTGCGTCTTTTAGAAGAGCGTTTGCCCTATTGGCGTGAACTCGAAGATCGTCGAGAAACGATTCTCTCGGCGATCGACGCCCAAGGGAAGTTAACGGATGAATTGCGTGCCCAGATTGTGGCTGCGGAAACCAAGCAAACCTTAGAGGATTTGTATCTTCCCTATAAGCCCGTGCGTCGTACGCGTGCGGCGATTGCTCGTGAGGCGGGGTTGGAACCCTTGGCCTTGGCCTTAATGGCCGACCATAGCCTTGACCCAGAAGCCTTGGCGCCTGACTACCTCAACCCTGAAAAGGGCGTGGACGATGTGAAAAAGGTGCTCGATGGGGCACGCTATATCGTCGCCGACGTAATGAGCATGGACGCCGAACTCTTAAAGTCGTTGCGTCAATTCGTCTGGAAGCGCGGCGAAGTAAAGAGCACCTTGGAAGAAGGGAAAGCCGACGAGGGCGCCAAATTCCAAGACTACTTTGACTTTGCCGAACCCATTCATGCGATCCCGAGCCACCGTGCGATGGCGCTCTTTCGCGGGCGCGAAGAGGGGATTTTACGTTTAGAGCTTCTCGTTGATGAGGATGCTGAGGGCACCCCTATGCAGGGCTTGATTGCCGAACACTTTGAAATCGGTAACGCCACCACGGGGGCCGATCGCTGGCTTCGTCAGTGCGTGCGCTGGCTCTGGCGCGTGAAGTTGTCCACCTCGATCGAGACGGAACTCTACACGAGCCTTCGTGAGCGTAGCGAAGAAGAGGCGATTAACGTCTTTGGCTCCAACTTGCGTGATTTGCTCTTGGCCAGTCCCGCCGGTCAAAAGGTCGTCATGGGCTTGGACCCTGGTATTCGCACGGGTTGCAAAGTCGCGGTGATTGACCAGACGGGCGCCTTAAAGGATAAGAGCATTGCCTTTATCGTGGGCTCCCAAGCGCAGAGCGCACGAGCCGAAGCGGAATTGGTGAACTTAATCCGTAAGCACGGGGTTGAACTCATTGCCATTGGCAACGGGACGGCTAGCCGCGAGACGGATGCGTTTGTGATTAAACTCTTGCGCGACAACGGTTTAAACGGGGTTCGTAAGATGGTGGTGAGTGAAGCGGGGGCCTCTGTCTACTCCGCTAGCGAACTCGCCGCTCGCGAATTCCCCGATTTGGACGTGAGCTACCGCGGGGCCGTTTCCATCGCACGTCGCTTACAAGACCCCTTGGCGGAACTCGTCAAGATTGACCCCAAGGCCATTGGGGTGGGGCAGTATCAGCATGACGTCGATCAGCGTCACTTGGCGCAGAAACTCCAAACCGTGGTCGAAGACTGCGTTAACGCCGTTGGCGTGGACGTGAACACCGCGAGCGAATCGCTTCTGGCTTACGTGGCAGGGCTCTCGCCCGCACGCGCTCGCGCGCTCGTGGAATTCCGCAACCAGCACGGTCTTTTTGCTTCCCGCAAAGCCTTGATGGCGGTCCCGGGGATCGGTCGCAAGACCTTTGAGCAGGCCGTGGGGTTCTTGCGCATCACGGGGGGCGAAAACCCCTTGGACGCTTCGGGCGTGCACCCGGAAGCCTATAGCGTGGTGGAACACATCCTGGAAAAGACCGGGATGGATGTTAAGAGCCTGATTGGGAACGTAACCCTTTTGAAGACCCTTCGTCCGAGCGACTTCGCTAACGACACCTTCGGGGTGCCGACCGTGAAAGACATCTTGAGCGAATTGGAAAAGCCGGGTCGCGATCCGCGTCCGGAATTTAAGACCGCCACTTTTGCGGAAGGCGTCAACGACGTGGAAGACTTGCGCCCTGGGATGATTCTCGAAGGGGTGGTGAGTAACGTCGCCGCCTTTGGGGCCTTTGTGGACATTGGTGTGCATCAAGATGGCTTGGTGCATATTTCGGAACTCTCCAACACCTTTGTGAGTGACCCGAAAACCATCGTGAAAGTGGGCGATATTGTGAAGGTGCGCGTCTTGGACGTGGACGTTCGTCGCCGTCGTATTTCGCTTTCAAGAAACCTGCAAGCTAAAACGGACGGGGAACGCCCCGCACGTCGCAGTAACGACGGGCAGCGCGCTCGCACGCGTGAGTCGCAACCCACGGGCGCGATGGCCAATGCCTTTGCGAACTTAAAGCGTCGCTAAACGACAAAGGGGCGCACGAATTTTCTGCCTTGCTCGGTTGTTGTGACGGGAGTGAAGTGCGAAAATAGCGCCCTGTTCGCAAAAAACGAAACCTGGACGGGACGCTGTTCCCGTCTTCAATGAAAGCGCGGCACTCAGGAACGGGCCGCGTTTTCTTTTCCGATGTTGGCTTCTCAACATCGATCCCACCCTATTGATTGTTGTACATGTCTACTCAAGAATTTCTTGCTGAAATTAATAAGCGACGTACCTTCGCTATTATTTCCCACCCTGACGCGGGTAAAACGACCTTAACGGAAAAATTGCTCCTTTTCGGGGGCGCTATTCAGATGGCCGGGGCGGTGCGTGGCCGTAAGGCTAACCGTCATGCCACCTCGGACTGGATGGAAGTGGAAAAGCAACGCGGGATCTCGGTGACGAGTTCCGTGATGCAGTTTGAGTACGACGATCACATCATTAACCTGTTGGACACGCCGGGCCATGAGGACTTCTCGGAAGATACCTACCGCGTGTTAACGGCTGTGGACGCGGCCGTGATGGTGATTGACGCCGCGAAAGGGGTGGAAGCCCAGACGATCAAACTCTTAGAAGTTTGCCGTATGCGCAATACCCCGATCATTACCTTTATCAATAAGCTCGACCGTGAAGTGAAGGACCCCTTGGAATTGATGGGGGAAATCGAAGACGTGTTGAAGCTCCAATGTGTGCCCATTACCTGGCCCATTGGCATGGGTAAAACCTTCCGCGGGGTCTTCTCCTTGAAGGACGACAAGTTGGTTCGCTATCAGGCGGGTCAAGATCGTTTAAGTGAAGAAGAGCTCGAAACGATTTCGGGGTTAAATAACCCGGAATTGGATGCGCTCTATCCCATGGAAATGCCCTACGTGCGCGATTCCGTGGAATTGATCCAGGGGGCCACCGAGCCCTTTAGCTTGGAGAAATTCTTAGCCGGTCAGCAAAGTCCCGTCTTCTTTGGCTCTGGGGTGAATAACTTCGGGGTGCAAGACGTGTTGGATGCGTTGGTGGCGTGGGCACCGGCCCCGCAGCCGCGTGCTACCTACACCCGTGAAGTGGATCCTTCTGAAAAGCCGTTCTCGGGCTTTGTCTTTAAGATTCAGGCCAATATGGACCCGCGCCATCGCGACCGTATCGCCTTCTTCCGTGTGTGCTCGGGTCGCTATCAGCCTGGCATGAAGGTTTTCCACACCCGTGAAGGGCGTGACATGAAGATGGGCAATGCCTTGACCTTTATGGCGCAAGACCGTGTGTTGATGACGGATGCCGTCGCCGGCGACATCATCGGGATTTATAACCACGGGCAACTTCACATTGGGGACACCTTAACGGAAGGCGAAAAGATGGGCTTTACGGGGATTCCGAACTTTGCCCCGGAAATGTTCCGTTCCGCTCGCCCGAAGGATCCGTTCAAGGCCAAGCAGCTCCAGAAGGGCTTGCAAGAGCTCGGTGAAGAAGGCGCAATTCAGGTCTTCACGGGGGAATTCGGCAACATCATGCTCGGCGCGGTGGGCTTCTTGCAGTTTGAAATTGTTGCCCAGCGTTTGGCCACGGAATACAAGGTCGATGCCATCTACGAGTCGACTGACGTGTCCACGGCGCGCTGGTTAAGCTTCCCCGATGAGCAAACCAAGAAAGACTTTGAACGTGAACAGGGTCCCCGTATGGCGACCGACGTGAACGGGAACTTGGTCTACTTGGCCACCTCCATCTACAACTTAGAAACCACCATGAAGCATTGGCCGACGGTGACCTTCTTTGCGACGCGCGAAATGCACCAGCAGATCGACTAAGCGGAGGGTGACCCTCTAAGAAAAAAGCCGACCCTCGATTCGAAGGTCGGCTTTTTTTGCGAGTTAGCCTTGGCGCGCGCACCAGCGTTTGGCGGAGCCCAAGGTAAAGAGCCCCAGCTGACGCCCGGGGATCGCGTTAATCGCAGCCTCAATGGCGCGGTTCGCTTCAGACCCCACCTCAGTCCCCGACTTATTGTCGTAGAGCTGATAGCTCGTGCGGGTGAGCTGTGGGGTGATGTTGGGCATCACGACGTTGCAGCCGTAGGTGATGCCTTTTAAGCGCCCGCCCGGCTCCAGGGTTTCCAGCGCGGTGGCGGCGGCAATGTTGGCCCCCGTGAGCACCAAGCGCGTCACGGCAATCATGTTGAGGGTGCGCTGCAAAAGTGGATCGTGCGCCATCATGCCTTCTTCGACCATGTCGCCCCCGTGGCTCGTGATGTAGGGCCCCATCCCAATCATGTCCGCATCAATCACTTCAAACGTGCGTAAGTCGTGGACCAAATCGTCTAAGGTCTGGTTCGGTAACCCAATCATCACGCCCGTGCCCACTTGGTAGCCAGCACGACGCAAGTCTTGGAGGGCGCGGTAGCGGTGTTCTAAGACTTTTTCGTATTTCCCGGGCGTCGAATGTAAGGCATTAAAAAGCGTGGGGTTGCTGGACTCAATACGGAGCAAATAGCGTAGCCCCTCGGGGTTGCCGGCGGCTGCGGCCCAGCGCTCATAGACCTCTAGCGTTTGCTCCCCCAACGACAACGTAATCCCAAGCCCATGCGGGTGGGCCTCGTCTTGCGTGGCGGCATGAATCGCTTTCAAGACGTCTTCAATAAAACGCACCCATTTCTCGTCACGGCGTTCGCCCGCCTGAATCGCAATGGAGCCGTACCCTAAACGGTGGGCTTCCAAGGCACAGGCCAGGATCTGGTCTTGGCTCAACGTATAGCGCTCCACCTCGTGGTTACTCTTTCGAATCCCACAGTAGCGGCAGTTGGCGGTGCAGAGGTTACTGATTTCAATGAGACCGCGCAGGTAAACGTTGGGGCCCATCGTTTTCGTCGTCACCTCAAAGGCGCGAGCGCGAAGCGCTTCGACGTCTTCGGGCTTCGAGAGCGACAACAGGTAACGGCGTTCTTCATCCGTCCATTGAGTTTGCGCTAAGAGCGTAGAGAGCGTGCTCATCGTTGGGGGGTCTCCTCACGGGTTAAGGCCTGACGGTAGGCCGCAAGCGCCTCGGGGTGACAAGAGAGTACACGCTCTAAAACACCTTGTAAGTAACTAATGGTGAGCCCGTAATTGGTCATGGGGACGTGTTGTTCCATGGCCGTTAAAAGGCGCGCCATCATGTGGCGACGCGTCACGACGCACCCCCCACACTGGATGATGACCTTGTACGGGGTTAAATCCTCAGGGAAGTCTTTCCCCACGGCGATGTCGATCTGCAATTCCGGGCTAATCGTTTCCTTTAACCAGCGCGGAATCTTGACGCGACCAATGTCGTCCTTTTGCGGGTGGTGTGAGCACGTTTCTGCAATAAGGACACGGTCCCCTGCTTTCAAGCGAGCAAGTGCTGCCGTCCCCTCAGCTAAGGCTAAGAGGTCGGCTTTGCTGTAGGCCATTTGCGTGGAGAAGGTCGTGAGCGGAATGTGCTCGGGCGAATCCTTCGCGACGGACTTAATCACTTGCGAGTCCGCCACAATGAGTTTGGGCGGGTGCGTGAGTCCAGCGAGCGCCGCTTGGACACGGTTTTCTTGCACGACGGTGCAAAGCGCCCCCGCATCCAAAAGCTCTCGAATGGCTTGCACTTGCGGGAGGATTAAACGCCCCTTGGGTGCCCCCGTATCAATGGGGGTGACTAAGAGGACGTGGTCTCCCGCGTCGACCAAATCCCCCACTAAGGGACGATCGGGCTCTAAATGAGAAGAAAGCGCCGAGACAATGGCTTCGCGCACCTGGTCGATCTGTAACCCCGTTTTCGCAGATGCCATCACAACCGGAACCCCTAAGGCCTCGATGGCGGCTGCCTGCGCGTCGGTGAGCGTCTCACGGTCGATTTGATTGACCACAAGGATGGCGGGCACCTTGAAGGGCTTAAGGCGCGCTAAGAGGGCTTTTTCGGTTTCCCCAAAGGTGGAAGGCGTGGTCACCAAGACCGCCAAGTCCATCCAGCTTAAGGTCGCTAACGAACGACGTACGCGGGCTTGACCCAACGCATCGACGTCATCCACGCCAGCGGTGTCAATGAAGACCACGGGCCCCAAAGGCGCCAATTCGGCGGCTTTTTCAACGGGGTCGGTCGTGGTGCCCGGGACATCACTCACGATGGAGATTTCTTGGCCCGTTAAGGCGTTAATGAGGGAGCTTTTCCCTGCATTACGATTGCCAAAAAAGCCGATATGCAGACGCAACCCTTTGGGCGTACCGATCATAACCAGATTCCTTCTCTGTGTTGGGGAGTCGTGCGTTAACGAGAAAAGAGCCGAATAAGTGAACTTATTCGGCTCTCATAGTTTAAAGCACTACGACGGGATTACTGCTCTTTGTTCGTGGCGATAACGTCACGTTCGAGCCAAACCGGCGAGTGGTGGGCAGCGGATTCAACCGAGATGGTACCCGGACCGAAGCGCCAAATGCCCTTGAAGTGTTCCATGGAGAGGAGCGCCAACGGGATGTGAGCGCCAACCACCATCAAGGTGCAGATGATGGAACCCCAAACGTGGAAGTAGAACGTGCACAAGAACACGAACTTGCCCAACAAGGGAGCGCCCAACCAGAGTAACCAACCCGTGATGGCCAAGGCAAAGATCATGCCCATGAAGATGAGGTAGCTCATCTTCTGACCAGCGTTGTAGCGACCCTGCGGGGTGACTTCAACCGGACCCAAGGGGATCTTGAAGAAGCGACGGGGATAGCCACCGAAGTTGCGGAACCAAAGGATGGTGTTCTTGTCCCACTCTAAGCAGGCCTTGAGGATGAGCGCGAAACGATCCGGGCTCAAGAGCATGAAGGCCAAGAGGTTGAACGTGAAGACGGCACCGATCACCAAGTGAGCGAGCATGGCCGCTTCAGCGTTGGCGTCCGAGACGTCAAAGAAGTAAACGTAAACGCCCGTGAAGAACAAGGCAAACCACGTCAACGCGTTAACGCCGTGGAAGATCTTGTCCGGCGCATGGAAGCGCAAGATGCGAGCGTTGGGGTCGAGATGCGTGTGCACATTACTCATGATGATCCTCCGACTGGGTGCTGACAGCGAGCAAGGTACGCGGATAGTAATGCGTATGCAAAAGCTCTTCCATCTCTTCGTCCACCGGCTTGGTGCCGAGGTCCTGGTAGACCTGCATCACCGTGGGATTCTGGTGAGAGCAAGCCAAACCTAACTTCTGGCAGATCAAGTCATCCGTGTAAAGGCCCGTCTGACGTGCCTTGATGATTTCGCCACGACGAGCGATCAAATCACCAATGGCGTAGCCACAAACGGCCATGGCAGCGACGCATAAACCCGTCACTTTCAAGAAGCCACGACGACCAAGAATGAGGGCGGCGGGGCGTTCCGTATATTCAAAATTCTGAGAAAGCAGCATGTTTTATTCCTTTGCTAACGGATCAAGCGCGCAGGGGCAAGGGCGTGGTGGGATTCAACCAAGCCGTACCCGAACTCTGAACCGGCTGACCGCCGCCGTTGACGCAACCGCCCGGGCAGTTCATGACTTCGATGAAGTGGTAACGGTTCTTGTTGACGCGAACGCGGTTCAAGACTTCCTTAAGACCCTGGTTGGCACCGTTGACAACGCAGATGTTGATGTCGACCACTTTGCCACCCAACTTCTTGATGGGCACAGGAATCGTCGCTTCAACGATAGCGTTGTTATGGCCACGGACCACCGTGATGTTTTCGTTCTGCAAGTCTTCGCCAGAGAGGGCAAAGTAAGCCGTACGAAGGGCTGCTTCCATCACACCACCGGACGTACCGAAGATCGTGGCAGCACCCGTGTAGATTTCGAGCGGAGCGCGGTCACCACGTTCGTTGCTCATCAAGAGGGGGTTGATCCCCTTACGACGCATGAGTTCAGCGATGTCGCGAGCCGTCAAGGAGGCATCGACGTCCTGGTAGCTCGGCGTGTTCTTAGCGATCACACCGTTGGCCTTGGCCCAACGCCAGCCCTGGTTCATTTCCGGACGAGCGGCTTCGAAGATCTTGGCCGTACACGGCGTCACGGAGACGAAGTAGATGTCACGGGGATCTTTCTTGAAGATGTGCTTAGCAGCCCAGGTCTTGGCCAACGCGCCACCCATCTGAATCGGGGACTTAGCGGTGGACAAGTGCGGGAGCATGTCAGCGTGATACGTTTCAGCGTTCTTCACCCAAGCCGGGCAGCAGCTGGTGAAGTGCGGGAACGGGTGCTTGCTCTGTTCATGGAGCTCAGGACCACGTTCGCCTAAGAGCCAGTACTGGACCTTCTTAACGAATTCCGTACCTTCTTCCAAGATGGTCTGGTCAGCGGAGTTGTTGCAGTCGTAGACCACGAAACCTAAGGCTTCGAGGGCGTTAACCATCTGGTTGGTGGAGAGTTCGCCGGGCTTGCCGCCGAATTCTTCACAGATCGAGACGCGAACGGCCGGCGAGGGGTGAGCCACGCAGGTCTTCGTCTTGTCGTCGAGGACGCGTTCAACCTGGTCGACAAAGCTCATCTGTTCGATGGCGTTGAACGGGCAAGCGATTAAACACTGGCCGCAGTAGACGCAGGCGTCTTCTTCGATCTTATGCTTGGCGCCGAGACCGCCCTTAATGGCTTGCGTCGGGCAGAACTTGCTACAGGTGTCACAACCGACACACTTGTCGCGGTTGATTTTGATGATGCCGCGAAGTTCACCCTTGCGAAGGTTCCCTTGGTAGGCACCGCCGTCTTCACCGTAGCTGTTATCGCCCGGTAAGAAGGTGTTGACCTTAATAGTGCTGGACATGAAAAATTGCTCCTGTTTTCTCTGGGGTCAGAGAACAACAAAGACACCGAATTCAGAACGATGGAGGTCTCTCTGAACGCAGTGTGGACAAAGGATTGCTCGAAGGTAAGTTCGAAATGAATGAATAGACAGGTCATTTCGAAGGGCTTCGAATACAGAAACCATTTTAAAAGAGGGGCTTTAGGCGAATAAACCTCAAAGGTTAGGCATTAATACCCCCCTAGAGGTAGCGCGTTCTCCATTACCTACAAAAGAGGCGTTCTATTTAGTGTCTATTTATGGCTTTGTAAAAATCGATTACATTTCTACTCAACCTTTAGAATTAGGCGGTACTACCTAATTGAGAGTCACTCTCATTCCCATGCTCAAGGTAGGGAAATTAGGAAAATGTCCTTTTGTAATTAAGGGTTAACACTAAGCGGATTTCAAAAAAGGCATATTGCCTTTCGACAATATGCCTTTACTTAACGCGTTTTCGATGTTGTTCGAACGGAACAAACGACGTTAACAATCTTCAGGTTTCAGCGGAAGACGCAATTCAGCACGGACATTGTCCATGGCGCTGTAGAACGCCTTCATCATGATCAAGCCCAAATATTTGCCCGTATCGGTCACGATCAAGCGGTCCGGATCGTTCGGATCGTCCTTAATGGCACCGGCCATACGAAGCCCCATCACTTCCTTCCAGAGGGCGCGGTCTAAGTCCACACCGTGCAAGCGACGGAAGTAGCTGCGGGAAATGCGATGGCTAAAGAGGTGCAACATCAAGCGGTACTGCATGATGGCGTGCTGGTCGAACGTACGACGGCGTTCCACCCCCGTTTTCCCGGCATTAATGCGTTCCCCATAGCGACGAAGGCTAAAGGTGTTCACATAGAGGCTGTCGTTTAAGAACGAGAAGGCCCCCGAGCCCACGCCCAAGTATTCGTCCCAGTCGATGACGTATTCGTCAAAGCCTTCGTCATTGGTGCGACCAAAGGTCCAGCTGGTGAGCTGGCGATAGCGCTGACCCAACGTATCGAGAATCAAGCTGTACTGATCCTTCATGCTCTGCTCCGTCGAGGCCAAGGAATTCTTGACGCTCTTACGGGTTTGGCTCGTCACCATCAAGGGATACGTCGTCACCTGACGGGGATTGAGTTCACAGATACGCTCGATGTCGTACTGGAGCATGTCGAGCGTTTGACCCTTAAAGCCAAAGATCAAGTCGATGTTGCAGGTGGGGAAGAGCTCCTGCGCGTACTGAAGGCGCTCGTAGATCTGCTCACCCGAACCAAACTTCTCATAGCGCTCCGACAACTTCAAGATGTCGTCATTGAAGCTCTGCACGCCAATACTCATACGGTCAACCAAGCCCTTCAAATTGCGGAACTGGTCGGTCGTGATGATCTGGGGGTCCGTCTCGCAAGAGACTTCCTTAATGCTGGGGAAGAGCTTGCGAGCGTGCTCCAACGTCTTGATGAGTTCGTCTTCAAGAATCGTGGTCGTGCCGCCCCCGACGTACATGGAATGGAAGTCGTAGCCTAAGGCTTTGACATAGTCCATTTCTTTACGCAAGTTCTGGAAGTAAGCGCGTGCCGTGTGCTCTTTAAAGAGGAAACGGTGGAACGTGCAAAACGAGCACAGCGTATGGCAAAACGGAATGTGCGCGTAAAGCAAGTACTTGTGACCTTCTTGCGGCGCCGGAACGCGGTCAAGAATGACAGGGTCGCACTTTAAATAGCGCTTCGTGTAGTAATCCATGATTCGGTCGGTTAAGCCGACCATCCAATCAGGCATTAACTCCCGAGTGGCAGGCGTCAATTCAGACATGTTGTTTGAGTCCTAAGGGTCTTTTTATAAAATTTTATTGTGGGTTCGATACTTAGCCGTGCGTAGCATACAACTTCGCCATCTCCGAAGCGAATTGTTTTTGCATGACCTTGCGCTTGAGTTTCAAGGTCGGCGTCAAGAGACCGTTTTCAATGGTCCAAGGCTCGCGGGTCAACACCACCGCGCGCGGAAGCGCGTAGTTGGGGAAGTCCTTCAAGGCTGCCTTTGCACGACGAAGCGCCGCCGAACGGGCTTCCGGGGCATTGAGGCTTGCCGGATCCTCGGGGTCGAGCCCTAAGGACGAAGCAAAGCTTGCCCATTCTTCGGGGTTCACG
>RCNI01001739.1_pt1 | contig 11335 bp, 10 predicted proteins | sample 2041151 | NCBI WGS metagenome assembly RCNI01 (sample SAMN09708214, study PRJNA481090) | feces metagenome | isolation source: feces | place: Antarctica: Albino Rookery
ATTTTTTCTTAAATAAACCTTTTTTAAATTTAACTTTTAAATCATAAAAGCCAAAACCATTTTCATATAATATTTTTCTTAAGTCTATAGTTTTCTTAAACTCGTTATTTTCTCTTTTAAAATCTTTATCTAATATTTCTTTTCCTTGTTTTTCTATTTCTAAATTAAAATCTTGCATTTTATTATTTTTGAAATTAACTTCTAAAACAAGTGAACCATCATCTTTATAATTTAATACATTTTTAGTTTTTTTATTTGACTTTATTTCATATACATTATACCATATTAAAAATAAAGACCCTGACGGGTGAGTTTTGGAGGCTACAATGGCTGTAAAAGTAGGTATTAATGGTTTTGGACGTATTGGCAGATGCGTTCTTCGTTCTGCATTAGAACACAAATTAGATATTGAGTTTGTATCAATTAACGATTTAACAGATCCTAAAACCCTGGCACATTTATTAAAATATGACTCTGTTCATGGTAATTTAAAAAATGATATAACATATGGCGAAGATTATATTGCTATTGACGGCAAAAAAATCTTAATCACAAAAGAAAGAGACCCTGAAAATCTTCCATGGGCAAAACTTGGTGTGGAAGTAGTATTAGAATCAACAGGTCTTTTCACAAAACGTCCTGACGCTGAAAAACATTTAAAAGCAGGGGCTAAAAAAGTTATTATTTCAGCACCAGCTACTGACCCTGATATTACAGTAGTTTTAGGTGTAAACTTTGATAAATATGATAAATCACAGCACAATATTATTTCTAACGCATCATGCACAACTAACTGTCTTGCACCTGTTGCGAAAGTAATTAATGATAAATTTGGTATAGAACATGGCCTTATGACTACTGTTCACTCATATACTAACGACCAAAGAATATTAGATCTTCCGCATAAAGATTTAAGAAGAGCAAGAGCTGCTGCTGTATCAATGATACCTACATCAACAGGTGCTGCTAAAGCTGTTGGTTTAGTTTTACCTGAATTAAAAGGTAAATTAGACGGTTTTGCTATTCGTGTCCCAACACCTAATGTATCAGTTGTTGACCTTGTATGTAAAGTTAAGAAAAACGTTACAGCAGAAGAAATCAATGCAGCTATTAAAGAAGCAGCAGCTTCCGGCCCATTAAAAGGTATTCTTGGATACTATGATGAAGAACTTGTATCTATTGATTTTAATGGTAACGATAATTCTTCTTCTTTTGATTCTAAACTTACAAAAGTTATGGAAGGCAATATGGTTAAAGTTATCTCATGGTATGATAACGAATGGGGTTACTCTACAAGAGCAGCACAATTACTTACTAAAGTATTATAATCAAAGTATAATATACACATTGCGGGGAGTTAAATACTCCCCCATTTTTTTATAATCAATTATGGAGTAACTTATGGTTAAAAGTATAAAAGATTTAAATTTAAAAGGTAAAAAAACGTTTATACGTGTGGATTTTAATGTGCCTATAAAAGACGGTGTAGTAGGTGATGATACCCGTATCCAAGAAGCTGCAAAAACAATTAAGTATGCTATGGAGCAGGGTGCAAAAATAGCATTATGCAGCCACTTAGGCAGGCCAAAAGGCGAAAAGAAAATGGAATACTCTTTAAAACCTGTGGCAGATTATATTAACTCAAAAAATATTTTTCCCGTAAAATTTGTAGATGACTGTATAGGCAGCAGTGTGGAAAATGCAGTAAACAGCATGAAAGACGGGGAAGTTATCTTATTAGAAAACGTTCGTTTTTATAAAGGGGAAGAAAAAAATGACCCTGAATTTACAAAAGAGCTGGCAAAACCTTTTGAAGTATATGTAAACGATGCTTTCGGCACATGCCACAGAAAACATTCATCAGTTTACGGTGTGGCAGAATTAATAAACAGCAAAGCTGCAGGTTTTCTTGTGGAAAAAGAAGCTGCATATTTTGATAAACTTATAAAAAGCCCTGAAAAACCTTTAGCAGCTATTATAGGTGGTGCAAAAGTAAGCGATAAAATAGGTGTTATTAAAAGCCTTTTAAAAATAGCAGATGTTATATTAATAGGCGGTGCTATGGCTTATACATTTTTAAAATATAAAGGTATATCCATAGGCACATCTATGGTGGAGGATGAACAAATGGATGTTGTTCGTGATGTTCTTTCTCAGGCTGATAAATCAGGTGTTAAAATACTTCTTCCAAGCGATCATATTATATCTGATAAATTTGGCGGAGAACCAAAAGTATGTAACGAACAGTCTATACCTGACGGTTTTATGGGGCTTGATATTGGCCCTAAAACAAGGCAGGAATATACAAAAGCATTAGAAAGCTGTAAAACAGTTTTATGGAACGGGCCTATGGGTGTTTTTGAACAGCCTGCTTATGCTGAAGGCACATTTGCTATTGCAAATAAATTAGCTGAGCTGGGTGTTACTGTTATTGTAGGCGGCGGCGATTCTGTTTCTGCTGTTAAAAAAGCAGGGGTTGCATCAAAAATATCCCATATTTCTACAGGGGGCGGTGCTTCACTAGAGTATGTGGAATTTGGCACACTTCCTGGCATTGATATTTTAAGATAATTATATATTATCATATATTTATAAGCCGTTTATATTATATAGACGGCTTTTTTTTATTCTAATTTTATTATTTCTAAATTATTTCAAGACATATAAGACATTTCGGACAGCTGCCTTTTTTATACTGATATAACCAAATAAATGGAGGCAGTAATGGGTAAAATTAATACGTATATATCAGCTGTGCTTATGTTAATTATTATAATTTTATCCATATATATTTTCATAAAAAATTCTATTGATAATAAAATAATAGATAACCTGCAAAAAGAAAATAAAGCATTATTACTGCAGGTAAGCAGTGCTGAAACTTTAATAGATTTACAAAATAACAAAGTCAGGCAGTTTGAAATAGATATGGTTTCTGCTGAAGAAAAATATATGGAAGAAATAAGCAGACTGGATGAAAAATATAAAGCATTAAAATCAAAATATAAAAATGAAAGCAGTTATAACTGCAGCGAAATATTAAATATAATTAATGAAAACCAACGGAGGTTTATATATGAAGAAAGTAATTAATTTTATAAAAGCAAAAATAGAAATTATTAAAATACAATATGAAAAAATCAAATCAGCAGTAAAAAATTATACTGTAAAAATATATGAAAAAATTAAGTCATTAGTAATATCTATAATAGATGATTTTAAAATGATAGATATGGAAGAAGGGCAGGCAAAATATAGTTTTCACTGGTGGTTTATGAAAAGCCTTAAATGGATTACTGCCTTAATCCTTGCATTAATTACACTGTTTTTATGGGGGTGCGGTTCTTCTATGGAAACTATGAAATATTACCCTGTAAATATTCCTGTAAAATGTGAAATAGAAAGTATAAAAAAACCAGAATATAAAAGCAATATAATAGAGACTAATTTAAATATATTACATTATACATCAAAACTAGAAGCTGCATTAAAAGTATGCACAGACGGGGTGGTTAAATGATAGAAAAAGCGTTTAATTTACCGGCAGAAATATGGCAGTGGGTGTGGCTTTTTCTTGTATCTTTCACAGGTGGTGTAATAGGGTTTGTAACTAAAATTTCCCCTACTTTAAAGGGCAGGTCATTTAAATCAAAATTTGCAGCCTTATGTATGGGTATGATAAACAGCATGTTTATAGCATACATAAGCTATGAAATACTTTTAAGTATTATAGATAAACAAGGGCTTGCTGTTGCATTATCAGGTATGGCTGCTTTTACAGGCACAGACCTGCTTATTATAGTTCAAAATAAAATAATTGAACTTTTAAAAAGAAAAATAGATACAATTTAGGTGGATTATTATGTTTGAATTAAGCAAATTAAGTAAAGCCAAATTAAATACATGCCACAGTGATTTAATTATGTTAATAGAAGAAGTAGCAAAAGAGCATAAATGTGCTGTAATCTGCGGCCACCGTAATAAATACGATCAGGAACAGGCTTTTTATCAAGGTAATTCAAAAGCTAAATGGGGTCAGTCAAAACATAATAAAATCCCTTCTTTAGCAGTAGATGTGGTGCCACTTCCTTTAAACTGGGATGATATTGAAAGCTTTGAAAAATTTGGCAGAGCAGTTATGGAAAAAGCAAAAGATTTAAAAATAGATATATTATGGGGCAGAGATTTTAAAAAACTAAAAGATTACCCCCATTTTGAATTAATGTAATCAAAAAACTCTCTAAATATAAGATATTTAGAGAGTTTTATAATTTATTGTTTTTTATACATTATTTTATAATAGTATAATCCGAAACATAAAGTTGCAAATACTATACCTGCAGGGTAAGCTATATTAATACTTAAACTAAGCCCTTCTTTAGATTGAAGAATATAAGTAGATACTACAGCAGACATAAATACAGCAGGTATTGCTGCCATCATGGATGCAATAGGTGGAAACCCGTTTTTATAAAGGTATGCAGCCCCTGTCCATAAAACTATAGCTGCAAGCACCTGATTTGACCATGAAAAATAACGCCACATAACTTCAAATGGCAGCTGACCCCCTAAAGCAGTAACTAAAAGTAAAGGCACAGCAATAGCAAGCCTGCGGGAATAATTTTTCTGGTCTATTTTAAACCAGTCAGAAATTGTAAGCCTTGCAGAACGAAGTGCTGTATCTCCTGATGTTATAGGGCATACAATAACACCTATCATTGCAAGTATCCCCCCAACTGTGCCAAGCATAGTAGTGCTTATGGTATATACTACAGTGCCTGGCCCGTCAGTTGCTAAAGCTGTAACTAAAGAACCTGTATTTTCATAAAAAGTAACACCAGCTGCAGCCCAGATAAGAGCAATAATGCCTTCTGTAACCATAGCACCATAAAAAACTGTTCTACCATTTTTTTCGTTTTTTATACATCTTGCCATAATAGGCGACTGAGTAGCATGAAACCCTGATATAGCACCGCATGCCACAGTAACAAACATCATAGCCCATACAGGCAGTTCTTTCGGATGGCTTTGCATTAATGATTGTGTAGTTAATTCCGGCATAACATGGTCAGGGCTTAAAAGCATTGCACCTGCAATACCTAAAGCCATAACTATTAAAGCAAGCCCAAATACAGGGTATAACAGCCCTATTATTTTATCCACAGGTAAAAAAGTAGCTGTAAAATAATAGATTAATATAACAGCCAGCCAGAAGTTGGTATTTAACCATTCAGGAGTAAGTGTCGCTATTAAAGCAGCAGGCCCTACAGAAAAGTTAATACCTATTAATACTAAAAGGATTACAGAAAAAATACGCATAATAGTCCGTATTTTATTACCTAAATAATTCCCTGATATTTCAGAAATAGAAGCACCTTTATTCCTTACACTCATCATGCCTGATAAGTAATCGTGGATACCGCCGCCTAAAATAGTTCCTAGAACTATCCATAAATAAACTTTAGGCCCCCACGCAGCACCCATTAAGGCACCAAATATAGGCCCCAGCCCTGCAATATTTAATAACTGTATTAAATATACACGCCATGTTTTCATAGGAATATAGTCTACACCGTCTTCCTGAGCATATGCAGGAGTGGTCCGTGCTGTATCCATACCAAAAACTTTCTCAATAACTTTGCTGTATAAGAAAAAACCAACAAGTAATACAACAAGTGCAGTAAGAAATGTAATCATAGAGCCTCCTAAATATAATTATGTTATAAAATAATATATATCCATTTTATATAAAAGGCAAGAACTTATATTATAAAAATATAACATATTTCTATAATAAGCAAAAAAAATGATTTAAAGTAATAAAAACCTATCTTTTAAAAAGGTTTTTACGATAATAAGTTTGACCGCAGGCACTGCATATATATACTTTAGTGTTTTTATCTGTTTCCTTTTCTTTATACCTGTTAATATACCTTGACTGACAGTAGGGGCATCTATGAACTGTAAAAAATTTTAAAAAAAGATAGGTGCCTGCTATTAGCAGCACAAGTATAAGAAAATTCATATATTTCTCCATATAATATTATAGCTACTTCATTATATATTATTTCCCCCAGTTTAACAATAGAAAGTAAACAGTATAAAAACCATAATTTTAGGTTTACATATTTTATGAAATAATGTATATTTAACAAGGTTTACAATATCAACTTTATTGATTTATGTAACTACTTAAAAATAAAGAAGAAAAATTGAATTCATATATTAAATATGTAAGAAAAACTATATATATTAATATGTATCATATTAGACAATGTGTTAAAATATGTATAACAATAGAATAAATATATTGTAGTTATTTAAAAATATGGTTAGAATAGCACCCTGTTTATATGTGTTAATATTTGATTATGGAGAAAAATATGCAAAAACATCGTATTACAAAAGTGATACTATTATTATTTGTTTTAATAACAGTAATATCAGGTTGTAAAAAAGAAGTGCAGGAACGTCCTGTTATGCCTATTATGGTTTATACTGAAGTTGTAAAACAACAGGACACCCCTTTTAAAGCAGAGTATATAGGTATTACAGAAGGTTCTAAATCTGTAGAAGTAAGGGCACAGGTTGGTGGTATTCTTCGTGAAAGGCATTATAATGAAGGGCAGTATGTTAATGCAGGTGATGTTCTTTTTACGATAGAATCTGATACTTATGAAGCAGCATTAAAGGCTGCAAAAGGTAATCTTGATATGGCAAAAGCACAGTTAAGGCAGGCACGTCTTGATTACGACAGGCTTTCCAACCTTTTTAAAACTAATTCCATAAGTAAAAAAGATTACGATGCTGCCGTTGCTGCATATGAATCTGCAAAAGCAAGGGTGGAAACAGCACAAGGTAATTTAAGCGATTCTAAAATCCGTTTAGGTTACACAAGTGTTATAGCACCTGTATCAGGTTATACTAGTAAGGCCAATTTTACAGAAGGGAACTTAATATCTCCCAGCACATCCACACCCCTTACTGTAATTAATCAAGTAAACCCAATATATGTTCATTTTGCAATACCTGCTACTACAATGACTCAGATTCGTCTGCTTGCCAACGAAGGAAAAGTAAGAGCAGCAGATCAGCTTACATCAACTGTATATACAGCAGATAAAACAAAATACCCGGAAAGCGGGAAAGTTGTATTTTTTGATAAAATGATTTCTCCTGCTACAGGTGATATAAAAATAAAAGCAGAATTTTCTAATCCTGTTATGGCATTATTGCCAGGGCAGTATGTAAGAGCATCTTTAGACGGGTTTACCTTTATTAATGCTATTATAATACCTCAAAAAGCGATTGTTCAACGTCAAGGCACTCAGTTTGTTATTACTGTTGATAACCAGAATAAAGCCCATTTTACTCAAGTGGAATTAGGTATGAATATGGGTAACTACTTTTTAGTGTTAAACGGTTTAAAAACAGGGGATAGAATAGTTGTAGAAGGCACAAATAAAGTAAATAGAGAAGGTGATGTTATAACTGATGCTTCTCAAATGCAGAAAAATACAAAAGACAATAGTAAGTAGTTAAGGATAGAGTATGGATAATAAAGAAATAAAACCAGGCTTTTTTATTGAAAGGCCTATATTTGCGACAGTTATATCTATCATTATTACATTAATGGGTGCTTTAACTATCCGTATATTACCTATTGAGCGTTACCCTAACTTAACGCCTCCACAGGTGTCTATTACAGCATCATATAACGGTGCAGATGCTGAAACTATTGCCCAAAACGTTGCGGCAGTGTTAGAAAGTAAGATTTTTGGTGTTGATGATATGATTTATATGAACTCAGTATCATCAAGTGCAGGTTATGTTAGTGTTACTGTTACTTTTGCAGTCGGCACAGATCCAGACCTTGCTACAATTAATGTAAACAATAAAGTGCAGACAGCTGTGGCACAGCTTCCAACTCAAGTGCAGCAGATAGGAATCACAGTTACCAAAAAAAACCCGTCTACACTTTTACTTGTAAACTTAAACTCACCAGATAACAGTTTTAGTAAAATCTACCTTTCCAACTATGCCAACTTAAACGTGGTGGATGAATTAAAACAGGTGCCAGGAGTTGGGGAAGTAAACCTTTTTGGTAAAGATTATTATTCTATTCGTATATGGCTTGATCCTAATAAATTAGCATATTATAATTTAATCCCTGCAGATATTGCAAACGTTATTAAAGCACAAAACGCACAGTTTGCAGCAGGTTCTGTTGGTGCTGCACCAAACAGCGGGCAGGCAGATGTTTACTGGCAGGTGCTGCCTCCTGTTCGTTACAGCACTCCTGAAGATTTTGGTAAAATCATAGTAAGAGCTGAAAAAGACGGTTCTATGCTTAGGTTAAAAGATGTGGCAAGAATTGAATTAGGTGGCGAAACATATGGTATTGATAGTAAATATAACGGTTCCATAGCAGCTGCTATGGGGATTTATTTAGCACCTGATGCTAATGCTTTAGCTGTTGCCAACGGTATTAAATCTAAAATGGAAGAATTATCTAAAAACTTCCCTGAAGGTATATCTTATAATATTCTTTTTGACAGCACTAAGTTTATTACAGTATCTATTAAAGAAGTTATAAAAACATTAATTGAAGCCTTATTTCTTGTGGTAATTATTGTTTATGTATTTTTACAAAACTGGCGGGCAACTCTTATACCTTCTATTGCTGTTCCTGTATCTATTATAGGCACATTTGCAGGTATGTATGCCTTAGGGTTTTCCATAAACATTTTAACATTATTTGCTATGGTATTGGCTATCGGTATGGTGGTGGATGATGCCATTATTGTAGTTGAAAATGTGGAACGGCTTATGGCAACAGGTTTAAGTGTAAAAAAAGCTACAGCAAAAGCTATGCATGAAGTTACAAGGCCTGTTATTGCGGTGGTGCTTGTTTTATCTGCCGTATTTATTCCTGTAGCATTTATGGGTGGTTTAGCAGGTATAATGTATAAACAGTTTGCCATAACTATTGTTATTTCTGTTGTGCTTTCAGGTATTGTGGCATTAACTTTTACACCTGCTTTATGTATGCTTTTATTAAAACGCACCCATAAAGAAAAAGCCTTTTTCCATAGAGGGTTTAATAAAGGTTTTGAATTTCTTACAAGGGGCTACCTGCATGGTGTAAAATTTATACTTAGAAACAATATTATAGCCATACTTTTATACGGTGCTACTATTGCAGGTATTGTAATGTTATTTATGCGTATTCCAACAGGGCTTGTTCCTGAAGAAGATCAGGGTTCTATATTAGGTGTTGTGCAGCTTCCTGACGGCACATCGGTAGATAGAACAGGGGAATATATTCAAAAATTAACGGCACAGTTAAATAAGGAAAAAGCTATAGACAGTTTTATTACTCTTGCAGGTCTTGATATTTTATCAGGTTCTGTTCGTCCTAATATGGGAGCTGTATTTATTGACCTTATATCATGGGATAAAAGAAAATCAGAAGATATGAAATCTCAAAGTATAGTTAAAAAAATGTATGGTATGGGAATAAGTTCTCCTGAAGCAATAGTATTTGCTTTTAACCCGCCACCAATACCTGGTATGGGAGCTACAGGCGGTTTTGAAATGTGGATACAAAATAGAACAGGTGATACTACTGATAAATTATATGATTACGTTATGCAGATATTAGCAGCAGCCAACCAGCGTAAAGAGTTATTAGGTGTGAGAACATCTATGAGCACTACAGCACCGCAGTTACAGCTTGAAGTAGATAGAGAAAAAGCACTTTCTATGGGTGTATCTCTTTCTGATATATTTTCAGTATTATCATCTACTTTTGGGCAGTCATATATTAACGACTTTAACTTATACGGTCGTTCCTATAAAGTATATGCACAAGCTGATGCAGAATATAGAGCTATACCTAACGATTTAAATAAATTATACGTTAGAAGCCATGGTGGAAAAATGGTTCCTGTATCAGCAATTGTATCATATAAAGAAAAAGGCGGTGCTTATACAATAGAAAGGTTTAACAACTTCCCTGCTACTAAAATATTTGGTAACAAAGCAGCAGGATATAGTTCCGGGGAAGCAATGAACGCTATTGAGGAAGTGGCAAGAAGCATACTTCCTCAAGGTTATTCTATTAGCTGGTCAGGGCAGTCATATCAGGAAAAAGAAACATCAGGCAGCACAGTTGTAGTATTTGCACTGGCTATGATTATGGTATTCTTAATATTAGCAGCACAGTATGAAAGCTGGTCATTACCATTTGCCGTTGTTATATCTATCCCTTTTGCAGCATTAGGTGCGGCACTTGCCACATTCTTAAAAGGGTATTCCAACGATATTTATTTTCAGGTGGCACTTGTTACCCTTGTTGGTCTTGCTGCTAAAAACGCAATTTTAATTGTAGAATTTGCAGTGGAAAAATACAGGGCGGGTGGCTGCACCTTAGAAGAAGCGGCATATACAGGGGCACAGCTTAGATTCAGGCCTATTATTATGACATCTTTAGCCTTTATTTTTGGAACTATACCGCTGGCATTAAGCACAGGGGCAGGGGCTGCAAGCCGTAATGTTTTAGGGTATGCAGTTGTAGGGGGTATGGTTTTTGCAACTGTATTTTTACCACTTTTCGTTCCATTTTTCTTTAAATGGATTATGTTTATATCTATAAAACTTTTCCCACCTAGAAAAGATGATGAAGAATAATTAATAAAAAAGCCGATAGTTTTAAACTATCGGCTTTTTTTATTTTGAAAAAAATCAATATTTATTATAATGGACTTTGCTTTCATCATATCTGTCAACAAAAGAGTATTTTGTATCAGAATACCCAACAGCAATTAAGGCAAAAGGTATAAGATGTTCCGGCAGATTAAACATTTTATGGATACCTTCCACTTTATGTTCATCCGGGTAAGTGCCTATCCATACAGCACCAAGATCTAACTCCACTGCCTGTAAAAGTATATTTTGAATAGATGCAGATAAATCAAGGGGAAACCATAAAGTGTTACCATATTCCCCTTTATAACATGTATCTTTATTACCAATAGCAATAATAATAAGGGGAGCTTTTGCTGCAAGCACAAAATGTCTGCTAATAGGCGGCAGTTTTTCAATAATACTTTCATCATCTAATATAATAAACTCCCAGGGCTGTCTGTTACTTGCAGATGGAGATTGCATAGCAGCACGAAGTAATATTTCAATCTTTTCTTTTTCTACCTTTTTATCTTTTATAAATGAACGAATAGAACGCCTTGTAAATATAGGGCTTTTATAAATATTCTCCATAATTTAACCTCTTATTTTTTTCTCAATTTATTATTTATTAAATAATTGAAAATAT
>RCNI01001740.1_pt1 | contig 11333 bp, 14 predicted proteins | sample 2041151 | NCBI WGS metagenome assembly RCNI01 (sample SAMN09708214, study PRJNA481090) | feces metagenome | isolation source: feces | place: Antarctica: Albino Rookery
TTTATAATTATAACTAAAAATAAGATTAGTAAAATAACCGAAATAGATTTTAATAATAAGGATTTTTTATTATTTGGTTTATTTATATTTTTATCACAGTTTGAATTGAATTTTTTTATTAAGTCATTAGTAATAAGAATTATAATCACCTCTAAATAAATTATAGCTAAAGACATATTTAAGCTTATATCTTTTTATAGTTACAAAACCTAAACTTATTACTATTATCTTCATAAATAGAACTTTCATAAGTTTTTATCCATTGAGAATAATCTACTTTAGGGAAATAAGTATCTCCTTTATATTCCTTTAAAACTTCAGTTATATATAATTTTGAAGCATATTTTAAAAGCTCAGAATATATTTTTCCACCACCTATTACAAATATTTCTTCCGCGCTATCTTTATACTCAGAAATAATCTTATTTAAATCATTATAAATAATTACATCCTTATGATTATAAGAAAAATCTTTTTTTGTAGTTAAAACTAAATGAGTTCTTCCAGGTAAAACAAAAGGAAGAGATTCAAAGGTTTTTCTTCCCATTAATATTTTTTTACCCATAGTAAGATCTTTAAATCTTTTTAAATCAGATGGAATATTCCAAGGCATTTTATTATTAACTCCAATGATATTATTAATACTTTTGGCAACAATTATAGAAAACATATAAAAAATCCTTTCAAGGTTAACATAAAAATATTATTAAGATAATTATATATTTATTTTTAAAAAAGAAAATATTAATCATGATATAATGGTTTAACTAAGAAAAATATAAAATAAGTGTTATAGGTATTATGGCTTGTTTTGATGTATAATAATTATATGTTAATACAGGCTTAGAGAGGTGAATAATTTGGCATATAAAGCTTTGTATAGAGAGTGGAGACCACAAACCTTTAACGATGTTGTAGGTCAAGAGCATATAACCACTACATTAAAAAATCAGATAATAAATGAAAGAACAGCTCATGCATATTTATTTTGTGGTACTAGAGGAACTGGTAAAACCTCTACAGCTAAGGTAATGGCTAAGGCTTTAAACTGTTTAGATTTAAAAGACGGAGAGCCTTGTAATCAGTGTGATATGTGTAAAAAAATAAATGAAGGATTAGCAATAGATATAACTGAACTTGATGCAGCTTCAAACAATGGGGTAGATAACATAAGGGATATAATTGATGATGTTCAATACCCACCTCAAGAAGCTAGATTTAAAGTTTACATAATGGATGAGGTTCACATGCTTTCTATTGGGGCAGTTAACGCTTTTTTAAAGACTTTAGAAGAGCCACCAAAGAATGTAGTCTTCATTTTGGCTACAACAGATCCTCAAAAATTACCTATAACTATACTATCAAGATGTCAAAGATTTGACTTCAAAAGGATTAGTAGAAAAGATATAACAGGAAGATTAAGAAAGATAGTTACTGAGCAAGGTATATTCTGTGATGATAAGAGCTTAGACCTTGTTGCAAGAGTATCTGATGGAGCTATGAGAGACTCTTTAAGTATATTAGATCAAGCTATTTCTATAGGTGATGGTAAGGTAGATTATGATGAATTAGTCTCTATGTTAGGTCTTGTAACTAATGATAATTTATTTAAAATAGTGGATTCTATAATAAAAAGAGATATAGAAAGTGCTATGGAAATAATAGAAGAATTAGTTCTTACAGGAAAGGATATGACTCTTTTCATAAAGGATTTAATAGTTCATTATAGAAACTTGCTTATGATAAAGGTAACTTCAAATCCAGAGGAAGTTTTAGATACTGCTGAGGAAAATATAGAAAAACTTAAGGTGCAAGGTGCTAAGTTAAAGGTTGAAGAAATCATGAGATGCATAAGAATTGTGCAAGAATGTGATGAAGAGGCTAAACTTAGTAAACAGGCTAGAGTTTATTTAGAACTTGCAGTAATAAAAATGTGCAAAATAGAGTATGATACATCTAAGGAAGTTATGCTAGCAAGAATAAATAAGTTAGAGCAAGCAATAAGAAGTGGAAATATACAAGTGAATACTAATTTAGAAGAGGTTAAATCACAAGTTTCAAATGAAGCTGTGAATAATAAAACTCTAAATAATAAACAACAGACTGTTCCTCAAAGTTCAAATAATTATGAGGTAGTAAATGAAAATTCAACCCTAACACCAGAGTATTTAAGAAAGGTTTGGAAAGATATACTTGAAACCTTTAAGAGTAGAGGAAAGTATATGGTTTATATAGCTTTGGCAAAGGGTATAAGCAAAGTTTCTTGTAACAAAGGTGTTGTTGAATTTAGATATACTTATGAATACAGACATAATAAAGAAAGACTTGAAAAACATGATTTCTCTAAAATAGTAAATGATATATTTTCAGAAGTTTTAAAGGAACCTGTAAGGGTTGTATATAGTGTTGAACAAGGAACAGAAGAGGAAAAAGCTGAGGAAGCTGATTTAGAAGCTAGACTTTCAGGTATTATGGGTGATGGTCTAGAAATAGTTGAAGAATAGAATAAAATTGTAACCAAATAATAATGATTAAGCATATAATCTAATATTATAGTAAATTTTTCAAAAATACTATATAATATTAAGGAGTTAATTTTTAAGGAGGATGTAAGTATGGCAAGAGGTGGATTTCCAGGCGGAATGGGAAACATGAATAATTTAATGAAGCAAGCACAAATGCTTCAAAAACAAATGCAATCAATGCAAGAGGAAATCGAAGCATCAGAATTCGAAGGCTCAGCTGGCGGCGGTGCAGTTGTTGCAAAAGTTAACGGAAAGAAAGAATTAATCGCACTTAATATAAAGCCAGAAGTTGTAGATCCAGATGATGTTGAAATGTTAGAAGATCTAGTTTTCTCAGCTGTTAAGCAAGCTTTAGAAAAAGCTTCTGAAGAAACTTCAGAAAAGATGGGTAAATTAACTGGTGGAATGGGAATGCCAGGATTATTCTAATAGAAATACTTATTAAATTTGAAAACTCTGCTGAAACTTCTCAGCGGAGTTTTTTATAAATAGAGAGAATTTAGTTTAAATAATAGGAGGAAAAAGGATGGAATTTTATCCAGTAGCTATAGAAAAGTTAATTGAAGAGTTTGCTAAGTTGCCTAGTATAGGGAAAAAATCAGCTCAAAGGTTAACTTTACATATTTTAAATTTGCCAAAGGATGAGGTAGAGGAATTTGCTGATGCCTTAGTAAAAGCAAGAGGAACTATTAAGTATTGTTCTGTATGTGGTAACTTTACAGATACAGACCCATGTGCAATATGTTCAAATCCTAACAGGGAAAAAGATATAATATGTGTAGTTGAACAACCTAAAGATATTATGACAATGGAGAAAGTTAAAGAATTTAATGGCTTATATCATGTTTTACATGGAACTATTTCTCCAATGCAAGGAAGAGGACCACAGGATATAAGAATAAGAGAATTAGTAGCAAGAATGAGTGGAGATATAAAAGAGGTTATTGTAGCTACAAACCCTACTATTGAAGGGGAAGCTACAGCTATGTATATTTCAAAGATATTAAAGCCACTAGATGTTAAGGTTACTAGAATAGCAGCAGGAATCCCAGTTGGAGGAGATTTAGAGTATGCAGATGAAGTAACTTTATCTAAAGCCTTAGAAGGTAGAACTGTTATATAAAGATTATTTAGGGCTTGTGATTCTAACTAAGAGCTAAATTACTTTATAATATAAAGTGAGATTAAAATACAACATTAAATTTTTATAACAGTAATTAAACAATATAAACACAATGGGAATTAGCTAGTTAAAAAAGTTAAAATACAAAATTAAATCTTTATAACACCTGAATATAACTTGGACATTTTGGTAATAATTCCAAAGGAATAAGTTGGAGGTGTTAGTTGTGGATAAAAAGAAAATTTCTGATTACTTAATAAAAAAGATAGATTATTCAAATCAAGATGAGGAAATATTAAAAGCTATTGAGCAAACCATACTAGAAATGGAGGTTGCAAGATCAGCTTTTCAAAATGCTTGTGATGATAAACTTATAGAATCTTTAATATATAAGGAGCAAGATATTAACGCTAGATATGAATACCTAATAAGAGAAGCTAAAAAAAGAGGTATAAAAGTTAGTATGGAACATATATTTAAGAATGCTAGGATAAGTATAATTTGAAAAAGGTGGTAGATTTATGGATATAGGAGCGTTATCCTTAGATGATATAATTCTTCTAATTGTAGGAGTGCTTGTTGCAATATTAATTTTAAGATTAATATTTGGATCAATAGGGAAAATAATAGGCTTAGTTATTAATAGTGTCTTTGGGGCTATACTGCTTATGATTATTAATTACTTTGGAGCTTATTTTGGCATAACTATAGGAATAAACTTATTAACTGCTTTAATAGCAGGTATTTTAGGAATACCTGGAGTAGTTTTAATGATATTATTCCAAGTTTTTGTTAGATAAATATAAGAATTTATATAAATAAAAAAACAGGTGAAATCACCTGTTTTTTTATTTTTAGATGGGAGGAAACTTGCAAAGTAAGCAAGGAATGTATTAAGCACTTCTTCCTTTTCTAAGGAGAGGAGTAGTCAAAAAAATGAAGAAGCAATTAATCATTCTTTATATTAATATATGTTTTTAAATAAAATTTGCTACATTTTTAGTTTGGAATGTTGGATTTTTATTTCAGTATAAGGAAAAGGAGTTAAAGAAGAGTTTAGCTATGGGAGAGGAGAATATAAAGAAATATTTCTTTTCTAAAGTTATTTTAATTTATGGAGTTTCTCTAATGCCTATACTAATTAACATATTTCTAAAATTAATTTTTTATATATCATATAGGAATGTTTTTAGTTTAGATAAGCTTATTATAAGCTTTCTTTATTTCATAACATTAGGATTATTATTTACTTCAATAATTTTTACTATGAATTTAATTGTTAAGGATAGAATGTTTGCGGGAATTTTTACCATATTCTTTATGGAGGGTTTAATTTTAATCTTTTCAGTAAGTAAGCTTTTAATTAGTGATAAACTTATTTGGTTAAGAAACTTCTTAAATTTTATTGGTGAGAAAGTCTTATTAATTTTTAATCTATTAAATTTAGATTTCAATCCAAATTCATTTTCTTTATGGAGACAGTTTATATTTATAATAATCTTAGTGTCAATTTCATTACTACTTATTTATCTTTCAAGCTTACTTTTGAAAATAATGAGCTTAAAATCTTTAAATAGACCATATTTTTTTGAAATACCTAGATATTTTATTTATGTTTTTATGAGCATATTAATTGGTTTTATATTTGTACATGCTTTAGGATATTTAATTATAATGCTTATTCCAAGTGTAAGTTACATTAATGGAACCTTTATGGTTAACATTGCATCTTTAATTTCTATGGTTCTATTATTTGTTTTTCTAGAAGTTTTATATAGAAGAAAGATATTAAATAATGATTTAATAGAAGATAATGTTGAAGTATGCAATGAGATTCAACCTTGCAGGGTTGATTTTATTGAATTTGACAAAAATTCAGGATCTTTAGAGAATAATAAGATAATTGAGAGGGAAGAAAATTTTAATAATAGTTTATAAGATAAATGAGAATTAAACGAATATAAAATATAGTAGTCTTCTTTTTAAACTTACAATTTAGATAAATATAGTATTTATAAGAATCTTTTTGTTTTAAAGAAAAGATTAAAAGTGATATACTTTTAACTGTATGTAAGAGAGAAACAGGAGGTTTGTTATGGCTGTTGGAACAAGTATAAATTGTAAGTATTGTATAGATTTTAAGAATGATAGATGTGATGGAACAGAAAAAAATTGTCTTTGTAGACTTTGCCCTAGAAATTTAGGACAATGTATATGTGTAAAATACTGCAGAGAAACAGAGTCAGTTTTATTTTGGAATGATGAAGAGGAATAATTTAGTATAAAAAAGCTTTCTTAGAAAATACTAAGCATATAGTATTGTTCTGAGAAAGGAGAATTTGTATGGCTATTAGTGAAGAATTTATAGATATAGCAGAAAATTGTGTTGATTATTCAGCTAGGTATAGAGAGGCAATATCTTCAATGAATTCTTGTAAAAGCTGTTTAAATTGCAATGAGTTTCATAGTGGAACTTGTGAAAAGGAAATGGAGAATAAATTCAACATTTTACAGGATATGATTTAATTTATATTAAAAACCTTAATCAATATTTTGATTAAGGTTTTTGTTTTTAAAAATAATAAATCTTATTTTATATTAAGCCATTTTTAAAATCATTGATTTTAATATTGAAGTAGAGTTTTTAACTCCTATAGCTGTAAACTCAGCAAAGTCCATATGTGCTCCATTATTGGCATTATCAGATATTGATCTTATAACAAGGAATGGAATATTGTTTAAGTAACAAACGTGAGCTATACTTCCACCTTCCATTTCACAAGCAGAAGCTCCAAATTCTTCTTCTAACCATTTAACCTTTTCTACACTAGCAACAAATTGATCACCAGTAACTATTCTTCCAGTGAAGCTTTTTATTTCTTCATTTTCTTTACAAGCTTCTTCGCAAAGGGAAACTAATTCTTGTGAACATTTAAAATCAAATGTATCTAATCTTGGTATTTGTCCTATAGGATCTCCAAAGGCAGATGTGTCCATATCATATTGAACTAATGAGTTACCTATAACAACATCACCAGGATATATTTCCATGCCTATACCACCAGCAACACCAACGTTTATAACTTTATTAACTTTGTACTCACTTATTAATATTTGAGTACAAACGGCAGCATTAACCTTTCCTATACCACATACAACGGCTACAACTTCTTGACCCCAAAGAGTACCTTGGTGGAAAGTCATATTAGCCTTAGTTTCTTTAGATTTTACTTCCATGTCTTTTAAAAGAATTTCTAATTCTTCGCTCATAGCAGCGATTATTCCTAAAATCATTTTAAATTCCTCCTCAAATTAAATTCATAAAGTTATTATATATTAAAAAAAGATCATATCATAGAAATTTAGAAAGTAAATCAATTTAAAAGCACACTTTATACTTTTATTATTAATTAGAATTTACTTAAACTAGGGCTTAATCCAAGAAATTTTATATAAATTTTCTAGAGAGAAGTAAGTTTTTAAAAGAATTATGTGTTAATATAAATGAAAAACTTTATTTATATTAAGTAGAATGTATATAATATTAATGAATTTGTGTGTTTATTAATTATAAGAATAAACATTATAAGTTTGAGATATTTATTTTAGAACATATTATAGAGGATTAACATAGGGAAAATTTTATTAACTTAAGAAGGAGAGAAAGTTTATGTTACAACATTCATTGTCAAGAACAGAATTACTAATAGGTAAAGATGCTTTAGATAAATTAGCAAAGAGCAAAGTTATGGTATTTGGAGTCGGTGGAGTAGGAAGTTTTACTGTAGAAGCTTTAGCTAGAGCAGGAGTAGGAAACTTAATTTTAGTTGATGATGATACTGTTTGTTTAACAAATTTAAACAGACAAATACATGCTACATATAAAACTATAAGTAAAAACAAAGTAGAAGTTATGAAGGAAAGAGTTCTTTCAGTAAATAGAAATTGCAATGTGGAGACTATACAAATTTTTGTTACTCCAGATAATTTAGAGGAAATAATACCGGATGATGTAGACTATGTAGTAGATGCCATTGATACTGTTTCAGCTAAGATAGCTCTTGCTGTTTACTGTGAACAAAAAGGAATAAAACTTATGAGTTCAATGGGAACTGGAAACAAATTAAATCCAGCAGAGTTTAAAGTAGCTGATATATACAATACAAAGGTATGTCCGCTGGCTAAGGTTATGAGATATGAACTTAGAAAAAGAGGTGTTAAGAAATTAAAGGTTGTTTATTCAGAAGAAATGCCTAGAAAACCAAAGGTTGAAGATGTAGTTACTTGTAAAACAGGATGTGTTTGTACTGGAGGAACTAAAAAATGTTCAGCTAAAAGACAAATACCAGGAAGTGTATCTTTCGTACCTCCAGTAGCTGGTATGATAATAGCATCAGAAGTGGTTAAAGATTTAATAAAAGAATATATTTAATATAGAGAATTTTGGGCTTTATCAAAATATAATAATAAAATTATTTTGATATAAGCTCTTTTTCTATTTATAAAGCTTTTGATTTTAAAATATAAAGAAGTTTTTAAATATGTAGAGTAAGTATACATATTTAAGCACTATTCAATGTTTTTATGGTATAATTTTTATGTTTTTGTTTTTATAAATAGCTACTATAAACTTTATATTTTTTTATGGTTTAAAGCAGTATATTTTAATAATATAGATCTAATCAAAATTTATTTATTTTAAATAATAAGGAGAAGTAATAATGAACAGTAAAAAGCAAAATTATGTTGCATTAGCTTTTCTATTTATAATGATGATTTTAGCAGCTATAGTTGAAAATACTAAGGGTATATTCATACCAGTATTTAAACAGGAATTTGGAATTAACGATAATACCATAAGTAACTTACTTATTTCTACTTCAGCTGCTTATATGGTATTAACATTTATAGGTGGAATGCTTTGCGAAAAGTTTGGACAGAAAAAGGTGTTTTTAGCTGGATTGATGGTGATATTTTTATCACTTATATTTTTATCTTTTACAAAAAACTATTTAATGTTATATACAGGAATGGTAATAAGTAGTGCTGGTATAGCTATGGTTGCAATATCATGTAACACAGTTCTTCCTATATTAGCATTAACGGCACAAAACGTAATAATGAATGTTATGCATGCTTGCTACGGGTTAGGCTCTTCAGTTGGTCAAGGATTATTTGGTTCATTAACTGCAAGAGGAGTTAACTGGAGAACTATGTATTTCTTTGTAGGTTTAGTTTACTTAGCAGTATTCATATGCTTTATATTCGTTAAAATACCTAGAACAGAAATAGTTAAAGAAAAAGATAAGATGACTATAATAGAAGCTTTATCAAATAAGGTAATAGTTGCCTATATGCTTGCCTTAGGATTATATGTATTTACAGAGCAAGGGATATCAAATTGGTTCGTAAATTACATGAAGTATGGTTATAATATAAATGAGCAAAAGGCAGGAATGTATTTATCACTATTTTTTGCTATATTCACAATAGGAAGATTATTTGGTGGATTTGTAGTAGAAAAAAGAGGATATTTCAATATATTATATAAAACATTAATAATAGGAGCTGCACTTTGTATCTTAGGTTTACTTTTAGGTAGAAATGGTATGGCGATAATATCTGTATCAGGATTATTCTTCTCAATAACATTCCCGACTACGGTTTTAACTATTAGCAAGGTTTTTGATAAGAATGTTGCATATATTACAGGTATTGTAATAACATCAGCTAGTTTAGTTGGTATGATTCTTAACAAGGCCATTGGATTGTTAAATGAAAGTGTTGGACCAGATAAGGCATTTTATATTATACCTGCAAGTGCAATTTTATCTGCCATTTTAATGTTCTACTTATACTTAAATACTAAGAATAGGCTAGTAAAGTAAAAAATATAAATTGGAGAGTAGAGTATGTCTTTTGATAAGAATGTATTTATAGAAGCAATAAGAGGAAATGATAGGGAATACGTTGTAAAAGATAAAGTTGGCATAATACTAGGTAGATTTTTCTTGAAGGATTTAGATAGTAAAAATAAAAAAGTTGATGTTAAGTTTAAATTTTACAAAGAAGATAACTATAAACTTATGAAAGAGACTTTAAGAAAGATTTTAAAGGTTTTATTTGCTGAAAAAGACATATATAAAATTAATCTTTTTGTTTCAGATATAAAAAACTTTAATGCTTATTTAGATTTAGGTTTTATGCTTGAGGGTATATTATCAGATAATGTATGTAACAATGGTATTCAGAAAGATGAATATATTATGGGGATAAATATAAATGACTTTAATGATAAGGTTAAATTAGTTCAGTTTCAATTAAATACTGAAAGATTAGCCCTTAGAAATTTAACTCCAGAGAATACAGAAGAAATGCTTGATTATTATATAAGAAATGAAGAGCATTTAAGACAGTATGAACCTACTAGAGATAGCGGTTTTTATACTTATGAAGGACAAAAAGAAATTTTAACAGAAAGTTTTAGACAGTTTATAGATGGGACTTCAATTGATTTAGGTATATTTAAAGATGAAAAACTAATAGGAAAAATAAAATTATCCAATATAGTCTATGGAATATTAAGAAATGCCTTTGTTGGATACTCCATAGATAAGGAGTATCAAGGAAAGGGCTATATGAAAGAAGCACTTAATACAGTATGTAGTTATGCTTTTGAGGAAATGGGTTTACATAGACTAGAGGCTTCAACATTAATGGAGAATTCTAGATCTCAAGGAGTATTAAAAGCTTGTGGATTTAATGAATTAGGTATTAGTGAAAAATACTTATACATTAATGGTGAATGGAGAGATCATAAAATATTTTATAAGGTGAACGATGCCTTATAAGGCTTAAGGAGGAACAATATTGTCTCTAAATACGAAAAATAATCTTTACAGAGAGATACTAGATAGGATAGATAGAGGAGGAAATTGGGAAATGATAGTTGTGGATGGAGTTGTTGGAGTAGGCAAGAGCACTTTAATGAACATCTTAGCAGAGAGAGGATTAATAGCTTATGAGGAACCAGTGGTGGACAATCCTATATTAGAGAAATTCTATTATGATAGGAATAGATATTCTTTTCCACTTCAAGTGTTCTTTTTAAATAAAAGATTCAAGCATATAAAAGAAGCTGGACTTGTAGAGAATTCAGTTATGGATAGAAGTATATACGGAGATGTTATATTTGCTAAGATGTTATGTGAAAAGGGTGAAATGACGGTTGAGGAATTTGAACTATATAAAGAGCTTTTAGAAAATATGCTAGAGCATGTTAAAGCACCAAAGTTAATGGTATATCTAGAAATATCAGTAGATGAAGCTATGAAAAGAATTCAAAAAAGAGGTAGAGATTACGAGCAAGTAGTTGAAAGAGAATATTGGGAAAAGCTTAATAATGAGTATAGAGAGTATTTTGAAAACTATAATGTCTCCCCTATATTAAGAATAAATGTTGATGAGTTAGATTTTGAAAATGTACCAGAGCATAAAGAATATGTTTTAAAACTTATAGATGAAAAATTAAGCGAATTAGAAAATGATAAATAAGGTTATTTAAAAGAAGAGAATAGTTAGTTATTCTCTTCTTTTTTATTATGAAAATATTTTTTTATTTAAGTTGAGTAATTATATGAATATTTTAAAGAAAAAAGTTAATTATAATAAAGAATTGATTATTA
>RCNI01003829.1_pt1 | contig 11328 bp, 11 predicted proteins | sample 2041151 | NCBI WGS metagenome assembly RCNI01 (sample SAMN09708214, study PRJNA481090) | feces metagenome | isolation source: feces | place: Antarctica: Albino Rookery
TGGGGCTGCTTTGGCTTATCTGCAAAAAATGCAGACTGACCGCCTATCGCTTTTTGGGCTTTGGGCCGCTGTTCTGGGCGTCGGCTTCGCTTTTGACCGTCTTTGCGGTGGTGAGCGTGCTGGCTTCGCTCAACTTCAATACGGCCTTTACCATGTTCCATAAGCTGTTCTTTCCCGGCAAGAATAACTGGATTCTCTCTTACAAAACCGACCCCATCATCTCGGTGTTGCCGCAGGTGTTCTTCCGCAATTGCGCCCTGCTGATTTTGGGCGTTATGGTCGTGCTGTGCGTTTTGTTTATCTGCATCGATATCCGAAAGAGAAAAAAGCTTTTGACGGTTCACGCCTGACGATTCATGCGATAAGGAGGCAACTTTATGAAAATACGCAAAGGGAAAATCATGCCTGTGCTGGCGGCGGCTGTTGCCGTTATTGCTGCTTTGGGGGTTGTGATGCATAGCAGCCGAACGCAGGCGAAACGCTACATTTCTGAAAAAGAGGCAAATAAGTACAAGCTGGAGGATACCACAGTTCCCGAAGCAACACCCACACCGGCCCCCACGGCAATACCAGGCCCGGACAAGGTAGATGTGATGATTCAACGGGGAATTGCGCTGGACAGGATGTCCGAAGAAGAAGCGGACGCCCTGTGTTCCCTTGTGAAACAAGCGAATGGGATGATTGAGTCAAAGGTAATCTACTACGGGTTCTTTCAGCGGCTGTCTGACCCGGACGACCTGCTCTGGAATTGTTTTGAGCAAATCGGCGAAGTTCAGATCGGGTGGTTTTATGATGGAAAGATTTCTAAACCTGACGTGATGAAAGAAGAAAACCTGACCGAAGACGAATTCTATGAAAAGTACGGAGAACCGATTGTTATGTATAACGATCACGATGCCGAAGATTTCGCACAGATGCTGGAACAGTGCCGAGATACCGTTGTAAACGAGGCACTGCGCAGCGATTTGCAGTATGTCATAGACCAAGTGCGGCTTGCAGCCGAAACTCATGACGTCACCCATGTGGAAAAGATGTATCACGTTCTGCACGATATGGATTATTTCCTGCTGAATTACCGCCTGGATACCGAGGGACAGTACATTCGGGATAAATCCACCATCTCCAAGTATTACGGTGTGCTTGCCGTGTACGGGGAACAGCACGAATGAGCCGTATGCTTTGAAAAGCTGTTTGGCAAAGTTGGATTTATCGGAGATCTGAACAATCAGAAACGGAGGTTCTCGATTGAAAAAGACAGTGAAAATTATAGTTGGTATTGTCGTTCTGCTGATTGTTGTAATTGGCCTTGTGTGGCAATTCTTTCCCATATATTTTCTGCGTGGAATCAAGGCAAATGAAATTGCCGTAATCAAAGTGTTAGATGCAAATAATGGAAATGAATTTGATGTTACGGATTCAAATGATATTTTATATATTTCCAGTAACATTCAACAAATCGCATTCAGAAAAAAAGAGATTTCTTCTGTTGCAGGGCCTTGGTATCGGTTAGGATTCGTAAATGAAAACGGAGAGGAAGTTGGCTCTTTAGGGATTCAAAATCATCGTGTGGTACGAAAGGAGCTTTCTTCGAAGAAATCAATTCTCTTCTTCTGTACGGGGGAAATTGGCAAAATCGGCGATTATCTTGAGAACTTGGAAAGCATACAATTTCCGGATTACAATAAAGACCCCGATTTCCCTTACAATGAGAACGATGAAAGCGGTCAGGCAGATTCTAATTTATTGGATGGTTTGGTAAACAAAGCAGCGCATTGTTTGGACGCACCAGATTAGAAAGCGTCCGCCAAAAGGTTTCAGTATTTCGCTGCTTGTATCGCCGCAGGAGGAAAAAGGCAAGAACACTTGCAGGAGAGTACGCATGAAAGAAAAATGGATGCGTTGTGTAGGGAAAGGTTTTACCATTTATTTGGCCGTAACCGGGCTTACGTCGCTGGTTAGCTGGCTCATTCTGGTTCCCGGAGATAAAATCCTTGCAGCGATGGGTTTGCAATGGCGAAATTGGGCTAATATGACACTGGCAAGCCTTTGGCTGAGCGGTGCATTGCTTTTTCTTGCAGGCGTAGCCGCTTTGCTGCTGCAAAAAATAAAGGGGTCATGGAAAATTCGCCTGCCTGCAATAATCATTGCAGTTGCGCTTATTATTGGAGTGGCACAAATGGCGCTTGGTATGTTTATCATTTTGGTATTCGGAAACAAACAGGAATCCGTAGTGGAATGGAATGGTCAAAAGTGCATCCTGTCGGAGGACCATTGGCTTGATACAATACGCGACTGGCATGCGTATCATGGATGGTTTGTGATGGGGCGTGAAAGCTTGCATTATGAAGTGATTACTCCAGGTGCGCATATGGAGAGTTAGCAGTAGGATGTTGCTGCGCCTGTTCGAGTGGATGCAACGGTTTGTAATAAAACGAGGTGTATCTATTTAAGCGTGCTCCGTAAGGCAGGATTTCCCAAAGTTTCCGAGAAATCTACGCTAAAACGATATAAGCCCAATAAAGGCAGCATGGATGTTCTGTCTTTAAAGTTAGATTTGTCAAAATCAATGGAGTGCAAAAAATGAAACATTTTCTGCTTGGTAGTTTATTGCTTCCATGCTTGGATGCGTTGCTTGTTCTACTGAATGCTTTTGGTCTGGGAACATTAAACGCTGATTGCCCATTATTGAACGCAGACGATTGGTTTGTCAGGATACCCTTTGTTGCAGTGGATTCCTTGTTACTTGTATTGGGATTTCTGGACGTCTTTGGAATGATCAATTTTATTTTTTTTAGTGTCATCGTCAATAGCAGGGTGCTGACGAATTTAGGATTCAAAATAGTGTTATTATCTACTGTTACAATTTCGTTCATCAGCTATTTTATATTGTGTATCCCTACATTTGAAGCCAGAATTTCCTGGTTTGTTAGTTTCATGGAGTTGTCTCTTCTTTTTTCGGTATTGCCTACCGTAATGGCTGTTTGTATACGGTACACAATATGGAAAGTTCAGCAAAAACATAAAAAGTAAAAGCAATCCATAAATAAGGTGCTTGTTGTATATGGGAAAGAGAAAGAGTAAAGTTGCTTTTCGACAATAGCACAATACGGCGAAAGGAAGAATCGTTTAGGAAAGGGATAAAACTGGGCATCCTTGCAATTTGTGTTGCACTGGCAGGGCTTTGATTGCGCGCTTTGTGAAGGGAAAATAAGAACAGCTATCGCCGCGGCGGTTGGCATGGAAAAAGGAGTGTATCGTTTTTTCGATACACTCCTTTTATTTGCATTCTTTGGAATTGATTACACCAGTGTAGCGTGTACGCGCTGACCGTCGTATTCGCCCAGGCGCACGGTGACGATGTCGCCGCTCTTGTGGCCGGGTGCTTCTACCACGACAGGCACATACAGGCGGGTGTAGCCGGTGAACATAGTAGCAGACAGCGGCGTTTCCAGCAGCACTTCGTCGGTGGTGCCCTGCAAATCTGCCAGAACATGGGTGCGGATTTCCTCTACACGGGCATTCATGCTGCGGCTGCGTGCCTGCTTTTCCCGTTCGCAGATTTGGCCTTCAAAGCTGTAAGCAGGCGTGCCGCTTCGGCGGGAATAAGGGAACACATGGACCTTCAAAAAGCCCACCTTTTCCAGAAAATCGCAGCTCTCAGCAAAGTCCTGCTCGGTTTCGGCAGGGAATCCGCAGATGCAGTCGGTGGTAAAGCTGACCTTGTCGGCGCCGCCGTAGGCCTTGCGCAGCTTTTCTACAACGTCCAGATACTGCTCGGCGGTGTAAACGCGGCGCATCCGGCGCAGCGTTGCGGTGCAGCCGCTTTGCAGGCTCAGGTGATACTGGGGGCACAGCTTTTTCACGGCTGCCAGGCGCAGGATAGCTTCGTCCGTGAGCATATCCGGGTCAATGCTGCCCAGACGGATGCGCTCGATGCCTTCCACCTGTGCGCAGTGCTCCACCAGTGTGGTCAGGTCCGTGCCGGTGTCCTGGCCGTAGCTGGGCAGGGAAATGGCGCTGAGCACTACTTCTTTGTAACCGGCCTGTGCCAGCGTGCGCAGCTCGCTCAGGATGCTTTCCTCGCTGCGGCTGCGGATAGGGCCGCGTGCACGGGGAATAACGCAATAGGCGCACTGGCGGCTGCAGCCGTCTTCGATTTTAATAAAGGCGCGGGTGTGGCTCTCAAAGCGCTCCACAGGCAGCTCCTCGAAATGCTCGCCCTTTTCGTGGGGCTTGATGTCCACGATGCGCTCGTGGCCTGCCAGCAGCTTTTGCACGTTGCCCACGATGGAATGACGGTCGCCGTTGCCGCAGACCAGGTCGGCCTCCATGCACTGGGCGGCCTCAGCAGGGAAAGCCTGCGGATAGCAGCCGGTCAGCACGGTGACAGCGCCGGGATGCTCACGCTTTTGGCGGCGCAGCCATTTGCGGCTCTTTTGGTCGCCGAAATTGGTGACGGTGCAGCTGTTGATGATATAAACGTCTGCTTCTTCTTCCGGGCCGACGATGGTAAAACCGGCCTGACGAAACAGATTTTCCAGGGCACCGGTCTCGTTCAGGTTGACCTTGCAGCCCAGAGTGTAAAAATTAACGCGCATAGTATACTCCGATCTTTTACTGCCTTTTTTGATATTGATGAAAAAAGGGTGTTCTTTATTATAAGATATTTCAAAAGAAAAATAAAGCACTTTCCATTTGCATAAGATGGTAATACTTCAATGCAGATGCGGAGGAATCAAGATGAAAAAGCCCAAATGGATCGTGCTGGCAGCAGTGCTGCTGTGCGGAATACTCTTGGTGCAGTGCGCTTATTCGGCGCAGGCAGTTCCCGAACTGACGGCCGGACCACCGGCTCCAAGCGAAGCCATCGTGGAAACCGCGGCCCAGCAGGTAGATTTGCAGCTGCCGTGCCGTGCCGCAATTTTGATGGATCAGAACACAGGCAAGGTCCTGTACGAGAAAAATGCGGACACTCAGATGCCTATGGCGTCCATTACCAAGTTGATGACGCTGCTTTTGACCTTTGAGGGCATCCATGACGGAAAACTGCAATATGACCAGACTGTGCCCGTCACCGAGCACGCGGCATCTATGGGCGGCAGTCAGATTTGGCTGGAACCGGGCGAAACCTTTACTTTGAAAGAAATGCTGAAAGCCATTTGTGTTTGCAGCGCCAACGATGCGGCTGTGGCGGTAGCGGAGCTGGTAGCAGGCAGCGAGCCGGCCTTTGTATCCAAGATGAATGCGCGCGCAGCAGAGCTGGGCATGGAAAATACCAATTACTGCAACGCCTGCGGCCTGGACGCAAACGGCCACTATTCCACGGCACGCGATGTGGCCACGTTGAGCCGCTTTATTTTGAACACCTGCCCGGAAGTACTGGAATATTCCGGCATTTGGATGGACGAGCTGCGTGGCGGCGAAACCCATCTGGTAAACACCAACAAGCTGCTGAAAAGCTATTCGGGCATTACCGGCCTGAAAACCGGCACGACCGGCGGCGCAGGCGTGTGCATTTCGGCAACGGCAACCCGTGACGACCTTTCTCTGATTGCCGTGATTCTGGGCTCGCCGTCCGGCAAGGAACGCTTTGAGGCAGCACGAACCCTGCTGGATTACGGCTTTGCCAACTATGAGGCAGGCATCATTCCGTCTTTGCCCAATGCACCGCTGGAGCTGCCTGTGCGCGGCGCAAAGCAGGGCGTGGTACAGTTGGATTACACGGATTTGCCGCTGCGCATCCTGCTGAAAAAGGGCGAAGGCAAGAACCTGCGGTCCGAACTGGTGCTGCCGGAATCGGTGGATGCGCCGCTGGCACAGGATCAGGCGCTGGGTACGGTGAACCTGTATGCAGGCGAAGAAAAGCTGGGTTCGTGGCCGGTAAAATGCGCGCTGCAAGTGGACAAGCTGGACTTTGCGGCAGCGTTCGAGTTGATCCTGAAACAGGCCGTGGGTTGGGAAACTATGTAAGATTTGGTGAAATGCCCAAGAAATTATTGGAAAGTTTATACAATAACTGGCGAATTTTTCTTGACTTTAAGACCGCGCAAAGGTACACTTGGTACATGAAACAGACTTTTCCTACTTGGAGGTAGTAAATAAATGAGTGTACATTTCAATACCAAGCATTTGGGCAGTTTTATTGCAGATCACGAGTTTGAGGCTATCTGGCCTCAGGTTCAGCTGGCACACAAGCAGCTGGAAGAAAAGTCCGGCCCCGGCAACGATTTCCTGGGTTGGATGTATCAGCCCCGTGATTACGATAAGGAAGAATTCGCACGCATTAAGGCTGCTGCAAAAAAGATCCGTGAAGATTCCGACGTGCTGGTTGTTGCCGGCATCGGCGGCAGCTACCTGGGCGCACGCGCTGTGATCGAAGCCGTTAAGGGCATCTACCACAACGATCTGGAAGCCGGCCTGAAGATTTACTTCTGCGGCAACAGCATCAGCCCCAGCTACCTGAACAACATTCTGGATATTTGCCGCGGCAAGCGCTTCTCCATCAATGTTATTTCCAAGTCCGGCACTACTACCGAGACTTCTCTGGCATTCCGCGTGCTGCGCAAGCTGCTGGAAGAGCAGGTTGGCGCTGAGGAAGCCAACAAGCGTATCTACGCTACCACCGACCGTGCACGCGGCACGCTGAAAGAGCTGGCTGACAAGCAGGGTTGGGAAACCTTCGTCGTTCCCGATGACATCGGCGGCCGCTACTCTGTTCTGAGTGCAGTTGGTCTGCTGCCCATCGCTTGCGCAGACATCGACATCGACGCTCTGATGCAGGGCGCAGCCGACGCAATGGCTAAGTTCTCCAACGACGGCGCAGACAACGATGCATACCGCTACGCTGCTGCCCGCAACATCCTGTACCGCAAGGGCAAGTCTGTTGAAATCATGGAGTGCTACGAGCCGGATTACACCATGATGAACGAGTGGTACAAGCAGCTGTTCGGCGAATCCGAAGGCAAGGACCAGAAGGGTATTTTCCCCGCAAGCTGCATCCTTTCCACCGACCTGCACTCCATGGGCCAGTTCATTCAGGATGGCGCACGCGTGATGTTCGAGACGATCGTGGATGTGAAGAAGCCGGCAAACGACCTGTATCTGGACGAGCTGGAAGGCAACTTTGACGGTTTGAACTTCCTGGCAAACCAGAACATGAGCGTTGTAAACCGCAAGGCTATGGAAGGCACCATTCTGGCACACATCGAAGGCGGCGTGCCCCAGCTGGTGATCGAAGTGGACGATCTGTCTGCTTATAACGTAGGCTATCTGATCTACTTCTACTGGCGTGCATGTGCTTGCAGCGGCTATCTGCTGAGCGTGAATCCGTTCAACCAGCCCGGCGTTGAAAGCTACAAGAAGAATATGTTTGCGCTGCTTGGCAAGCCTGGCTATGAGAATCTGACGGCTGAACTGGAAGCAAAGCTGAAATAAACGGGCCGTTTAAAATTGTTGACTATTGCACCGCAAGGTGCAAGTAAATAGGAGGATTCCAATATGATTAAACTGATCGTTGGCACCAAAGGCTCCGGCAAAACTAAGGCTATCATCGACATGATCAACAATGCAGTTACCGCTACCAGCGGCAATGTTGTTGTCGTTGAAAAGGGCATGAAGCTCACGACTGAGATTTCTCATGCTGCTCGTCTGGTTGATATGGACGAGTACAAGATCGACGGCGGCGAGATGCTGTATGGTTTTGTTGCAGGCCTGCTGGCAGGCAACTACGACATTACGGATCTGTACATCGATGGCATCCTGAAGGTCCTGAATCGCGATACCAACAAGCTGGGCGTTATCCTGGACGAGATTGCTGCGGTTACCGGTGATTCGGTTCGTGCCGTGATCACTGTCAGCGCTGATGCTGCAACCCTGCCCGAGAACGTCAAAAAGTATCTGTAAGCACAGGATTCCCCGTATTTTACAACAAAATAAAAGGGGGCAGCAAAATTTGCTGCCCCTGTTTGTTTTTAGGTGTTGACAAAGATGTCCGCCTGCGCTATACTAGCAAAGCGGCCTTGTAAAAGGAGGTACTATGCTTTTTGACCTGAGAAAGTTTTTGTCGGCGGGTGTCAGCCCGACGGTGAAGCGCTTTACCGCAGACCTTTCCAGCGGCGACTATTTCGGCGCAAAGGTTTCTGCACCCGTGGAGGTTACTTTCACGGCTCAACGGCTGGAAGGCGAAGTTGATCTTCGTTTGGAGGCTGTCGCAACCATCAGCGGCGTATGTGCCCGCTGCTTGGACCCCGTTACACAGGAGTGCAACGTCGATTCCCATTGGATCGTGCGCGAGTGCGATTTCGATGACGAGGATTTTGAACTGCCTATGGACGGAAATGGGATTCTGGATGTAGACGCCTGGCTGAACCAGGAAGTTTCGCTGGAAGTCCCGCCCGTACTGCTTTGCAGTCCGGATTGTTTAGGACTTTGCCCCGTTTGCGGTAAAAAACGACAGGATTGCTCCTGCCAAGTGGCTGCCGAAAGCACCCCCGTAGACGAGAGGTTGAGTATATTGAAATCACTGCTGAACTGAAATCCAACGAGGAGGTGCAAACACAATGGCAGTACCTAAGAGACATCATTCCAAGGCTCGTCGCGACAAGCGTCGCAGCAATGTGTGGAAGCTGGAGGCGCCCGCGCTGGTAAAGTGCAGCAACTGCGGCGCATTTAAGCTGCCCCACCAGGCATGTGGCAACTGCGGTTTCTACAAGGGCGAGGAAGTCATCAAGAAGGCCTGATTCTTCTAAATCGATGAATGACAAAAGGGGAGGGCAGAGATTGCCTTCCCCTTCTTGTTGTCTTAGCACACTTTTCAGAACAATAAGAAGAAGGGAGCGTTTATGGCAGTACGCATCTTTTCCGTCGATGAAGACAGTATTGCGTCTCGCCTGGGCTTTGCGCCCGGCGACGAGCTGATCCAGGTAGATGATGAACCGATCAACGATGTGCTGGACTATCAATTTTATACCGACAGCGACAGCTTTCACCTGAAAGCACGCATCGCCGGTGTAGAAAAGATTTTACAGGTGGATAAGGATACCTACGAGCCGTTTGGCTGCAATTTTGAAACCTATCTGGGCGATAAAAAGCACTCCTGCTCCAACCACTGTATGTTCTGTTTTATCGACCAGCTGCCGAAGGGTATGCGCGAAAGCCTGTATTTTAAGGACGACGACGAGCGTCTGGGCTTTTTGTTCGGCAACTATATTACCATGACCAACATGGGCGAGCATGAAATCGACCGCATCATTAAGATGCACATTTCGCCTGTGAACGTCTCGGTGCATACCACTGACCCCCAGCTGCGCATTCGGATGCTGGCCAACAAGCAGGCAGGCGAGGTGCTGCGCTATCTGAAAAAGATGGCAGATGCAGGCATCGAGCTGAACTGTCAGCTGGTCATGTGCCCGGGCATAAACGATGGCGAACATCTGCGCAGCACACTGACCGACCTGCTGAATTTAGGCCCGTCGGTGCAGAGCATTGCGGCTGTGCCGTTTGGCATGACCCGCTACCGCGACAAACTGTTCCATCTGGAGCCGTACACCCAGCAGGGCGCAGCCGAAACGCTGGCCATTCTGGAAGAATTCGGCGATTTGAGCAAGGAGAAATACGGCCGCCGCGTGGTATTCCCCAGCGACGAGTTCTTCTTGCAGGCAGGCAAGGAAATCCCGGAAGCAGAGTACTACGAGGACTTTGCCCAGCTGGAAAACGGCGTGGGTATGTGGCGCTTGTTCCGGGAAGAATTTCTGGCAGAGCTGCGCCGCCCGCACCGCCTGTTTGGCGAAAAGAGCGTGGACATCGTAACCGGCACGCTGGCAGCGCCGCTGATTACGGATATGACGCAGGAGCTGGAGCGCCAGTATCCGATGGTTCATGTAAACGTACACGCCATCCGGAACGATTTCTTCGGCGGAAACGTGGACGTTGCCGGTCTGGTGACCGGAACCGATATTGTAGCCCAGTGCAAAGGCAAAACCACCGGCACGACGCTGTGCATCCCGGAAGTGATGCTGCGCGCCGAAAAGGATTTGTTTTTGGACGGCATGACCCCGGCACAGGTTGCCGGCGAGCTGGGTGTGAAATTTGAAATTGTACCTGCCGGCGGCGGCGACCTTGCGAAAGCACTGCTTCGCACAGGTTTGCGCCTGAACCGGCATCGAGCATAAAAAGGAGGGAATGTACTATGGCAAAACCGATCGTAGCAGTTGTCGGCCGCCCCAACGTGGGTAAGTCCACACTGTTCAACAAGCTGTGCGGTCAGCGCCTGGCAATCGTGGAAGATACTCCCGGTGTCACCCGTGACCGTATCTTCGGTGACTGCGAATGGTGCGGCAAGCAGATGCTGCTGGTGGATACCGGCGGTATCGAGCCGACGGCAACCGAGGGCATTTTGGCCCATATGCGCCAGCAGGCGGAAATCGCCATCGACACGGCAGACTGCATCATCATGGTGGTGGACGTGATCACCGGCATGACCGCAGCCGACGAGGACGTGGCACACATGCTGCGCCGCTCCCGCAAGCCCATCATTCTGGCTGTCAACAAGTGCGACAAGATTGGCCAGATCCCGGCAGAGCTGTACGAGTTCTACAACCTGGGCTTTGACGAAGTCATGCCCATTTCTTCTGTCCACGGCCACGGCACCGGCGACCTGTTGGACGCTGTGTGCGAGCATCTGACCTTCAGCGACGAAGAAGTGGACGATGAGCGTATCCCGGTTGCCATCATCGGCCGCCCCAACGTAGGTAAGTCCAGCCTGACCAACTATATTCTGGGCGAAAACCGCATGATCGTTGCCAACGAGGCAGGCACCACCCGCGATTCCATCGACACGCCGGTGGACAACCAGTTCGGCAAGTTCATCTTTACCGATACCGCAGGCCTGCGCAAGCGCGGCAACGTGGATAAGGGCCTGGAGCGCTACATGGTCGTGCGCAGCCTGGCTGCCGTCGAGCGCAGCCGTGTGGCACTGATTATGGTGGACGCTACCATTGGCTTTACCGAGCAGGATTCCAAAGTGGCTGGCTACGCCCACGAACAGGGCAAGGCCTGCATCATTGTCATCAACAAGTGGGACGCTGTCGAAGGCAAGGACACCCACACCATGGACAAGCAGCGCAAGGATTATCAGGAAGACTTTGCGTTCATGTCCTACGCACCGGTCATTTTCATTTCTGCAAAGACCGGCTACAACGTGAACCGCCTGATGCAGCTGATCCGCGAGGTGGACGAGCAGAACAATATGCGCGTTACTACCGGTGTGCTGAACGAAATGCTGGCACGCGCCACCGCTCGTATGCAGCCGCCCAGCGATAAGGGCAAGCG
>RCNI01001741.1_pt1 | contig 11319 bp, 10 predicted proteins | sample 2041151 | NCBI WGS metagenome assembly RCNI01 (sample SAMN09708214, study PRJNA481090) | feces metagenome | isolation source: feces | place: Antarctica: Albino Rookery
ACTGTACAAACAGAGCGCTTGCATCTGTAGGTACGAACTTATTTGTGAATTACTCATGTGTATAAAATTAATTTTGAACAGTTACTTATGTAAAAATAAATTACCGGACGGAATGAATGAAAATGTAAAAGAAACAGTTTGTGAACAAAAGACTGGCAAGAGTCGGCCTTACAATGTTAGAGAGAGAAAAGTCAAAAAAGCTCCTTATAGAGATTTGATCAGAGCTGAGTTGGCAGATGAACTTTATGAAAGAATTATAGAGAAAATCGTAGTTCAAAAGAAATACAAGGAACCCAATTATTTGGCTAAAGATTTAGCGAAAGAATTGGAAACCAATACAAGGTATCTATCGGCAGTCATCAATTCTCGTTTTGGTATGAATTATTCATGTTTGGTGAATGAATATCGTGTAAGGGATGCATTGCATATGTTGGTTGACAGGCGCTATGCATCGAAAAGCATTGAACAGATAAGTGCGTTGGTAGGATTTGCCAATCGTCAGTCTTTTTATTCTGCTTTCTATAGAAATACGGGAGAAGCTCCTAATGACTATCGTAAAAGACATGAAATTGAATTATCAAGAAAATGAAAATAAATTCAGGTATGTAGTAGAGCAATTTGCGGATTTGCAGTTATTGCGGTATCGCGTACCTGGATTTGAGAGTTTGACTCTCAAACAGAAAAAGTTACTTTATTATTTGTCGGAAGCAGCTTTGGAGGGTCGGGATATTCTTTTCGACCAAAACGGCAAATACAATTTGCAGATTCGTAGATTATTGGAATCTGTATATATCCATTTCAAAGGGAACCGTCAGGATCCTGACTTTTTAGCTTTCGAAGTTTATTTGATGCGAATTTGGTTCTCCAGTGGTATCTATCATCATTATGCCACTGATAAAATACTTCCAACTTTCAGTAGGGACTTTTTTTATGCGGCAATCAAAAGCATTGAACCTTGTAACTTGCCTTTAGGAAAAGAGGAGACAGTGGATGAACTTTGTGAACGTTTGTTTCCTGTTATTTTTGATCCAGAGGTGATGCCCAAACGGGTCAATCAAGCGGATGGAGCTGACTTGGTGCTGACTTCTGCTGCAAACTATTATCAGGGAGTCACTCAAGAAGAAGTGGAAGCCTTCTATGCCGCTCAGAAAAATCCAGAAGACACAGAGCCGGTTATGTATGGAATGAACAGCCGTCTGGTCAAAAAGGATGGAGAAATCCATGAAGAAGTATGGAAGCTGGACGGTATGTATGGTCAGGCTATTTCAAAGATTGTCGGTTGGTTGGAAAAGGCTGAAGATGTGGCCGAAAATGAGCAGCAGTGCAAAGTGATAGCCTTGCTGATTGATTTTTATCGGACAGGTAGCTTGAAGGTTTTTGATGCTTATTCCATTGAATGGTTGAAAGATACAGAATCCCACTTTGATTTTGTCAATGGCTTTATAGAAAGCTATGGTGACCCGTTGGGCATGAAGGCAAGTTGGGAATCTATTGTCAACTTCAAGGACCTGGAAGCTACACATCGTACTGAACTGATCAGTTCCAATGCGCAGTGGTTTGAAGACCACTCTCCGGTAAATCCGGCTTTCAAGAAAGAGAAAGTGAAGGGCGTATCGGCGAAAGTAATCACAGCAGCCATTTTGGCCGGCGACCTGTATCCAGCCAGTGCTATCGGTATCAACCTTCCCAACTCAAATTGGATAAGAAGCGTGCATGGCTCCAAATCGGTAACGATAGGTAATCTTACTGACGCTTATAATCAGGCGATGTGTGGAAATGGATTCCGAGAAGAGTTTGTATACAGTCAAGAAGATATTGAACGTTTGAATGAGTATGGCGGCCTTACAGGAGATTTGCATACGGATTTGCATGAATGTTTAGGACACGGTTCAGGTAAATTACTGCCTGGAGTTGATCCGGACGCTCTGAAGGCATACGGTGCTACAATCGAAGAAGCCCGTGCCGATTTGTTCGGCTTGTATTATATCGCTGATCAAAAATTGATTGATTTAGGCATCCTGCCTAATCACGAAGCTTACAAGGCTGAATATTATTCGTATATGATGAATGGATTGATGACCCAACTGGTCCGAATTGAACCAGGTTGTGTTATTGAAGAAGCTCACATGCGTAATCGTCAGCTGATTGCCCGTTGGGCGATGGAGCAGGGACAGCCTGAAAAAGTCGTGGAGTGGGTCGTTCGTGATGGAAAAACTTATGTAAAGGTAAACGATTACGAGAAGTTGCGTGTAATCTTCGGACAATTGCTTGCTGAAATCCAGCGCATCAAGAGTGAAGGAGATTTTGAATCGGCACGTGCATTAGTTGAAAAATATGCAGTGAAGGTTGATTTGGCACTTCATGCGGAAGTATTGGAACGTTACCGTTCCATGCATTTGGCACCTTACAAAGGATTTGTCAATCCTGTTTACACGGCGGAAACCGATGAAAACGGTGAAATAGTCGACGTGAAGATCCGATACGATGAGGGCTATGCCGAACAGATGTTGCGATACAGTCGCGATTACTCAAATCTATAAAAGAATAAATATGAAAAAAGATGTACATGAAACGGTAAGAGAAATCAAATCCAAGTTTCGTCTCTATATGAATGGTATGGCATCGCAAAGTATGCGTGACCGAGGTTTGAGCTATAAATTGAATTTTGGAATTGAATATCCTCGAATTAAAGAAATAGCGGCAAATTACGAACCCGACCATGATTTGGCACAGGCCTTATGGAAAGAAAATATTCGAGAATGCAAGATAATGGCGGGTTTGCTTCAACCTGTGGATACTTTCTATCGTGAAATTGCAGAGATATGGATTGAGGATATGCAGTATCCGGAATTGGCAGAATATACGGTCATGAATCTATTTCAGCATTTGCCTTATGCCTCAGAGGTCGTTTTTGCTTGGATAGCCGATGAACGCCTTTATTATCAGGTATGCGGCTACCTTTTGATGGCCCGTTTGCTGATGAAAGGCATGCTGCTCAATGAGAGTGCTGAGGCCGAATTCTTGGATCAAGCATTTACGGCTATCGAGGGGGATGAACTTCAGATTCAAAAGAATGCAGCGCTGGCCTTACGAAAGTTTGCTGTCCAGGCAAAAGAAAATTCACGGAAAATGAGTCGTTTGCTGGGTACCATGTCAAAAACAGCCAAACCGGAAGTGAAGAATTACATCGATGAAATAAAAAATGAGATAGAATATCGATAGTAATTTCTTAGATTACGTAAAAAAGGTTAACTTTGACGGCAGAATGATTTTATCAGATGGAAGAGAATATAAAAGATACAGTGAAGCAGGTCCTTACAGAGTATCTGCAGAAGAACGGACATCGTAAGACGCCCGAGAGGTATGCTATACTTGATACCATCTATTCTATAAAAGGACATTTTGATATAGAAAGTTTATATCGCTATATGGCAGACAAGGAGAAATTCCGTGTAAGCCGTGCGACTTTATATAATACTATCATTTTGCTGATTGATGCAGGGCTTGTTATCAAACATCAGTTTGGCAACACTTCTCAATACGAACGTTCGTATAACAATGAAACCCACCATCACATGATATGCACTTCGTGCGGAAAAGTATCGGAATTTGAAGATGATAACCTGAAGCAGGCTATTGCCGATACGAAATTGAAAGGTTTTCAAGCTACTCACTATTCGTTGTATATCTATGGACTCTGTTCAAAGTGTTTGGCGGCTAAACGTAAGAAAAAATAAACAGAAATAATATTAAACAAAACAGAAGAATCATGAAAGTAGATGTCTTGTTAGGTTTGCAGTGGGGCGACGAAGGTAAAGGTAAAGTAGTCGACGTATTGACTCCTCATTATGACGTGGTAGCTCGTTTCCAGGGTGGTCCGAATGCCGGTCATACACTTGAATTCGAAGGTCAGAAATATGTACTTCGTTCTATCCCTTCAGGTATTTTCCAAGGTGATAAGGTGAACATTATCGGTAACGGTGTGGTTTTGGACCCTTCTTTGTTCAAAGCGGAAGCTGAAGCTCTTGAAGCAAGTGGTCACTCACTGAAAGAACGTTTGCACATCTCTAAGAAAGCTCACTTGATTATGCCTACACATCGTATTCTGGATGCTGCATACGAAGCTCAGAAAGGGGATGCTAAAGTAGGTACTACAGGTAAAGGTATCGGTCCGACATATACTGACAAGGTTAGCCGTAACGGTTTGCGTGTAGGTGATATCTTGTGCAACTTTGAAGAAAAATATGCAAAAGCAAAAGCTCGTCACGAAGCTATCTTGAAGAGTTTGAACTATGAATACGATATTACTAAATTGGAAAAACAATGGATGGAAGGTATCGAATACCTGCGTCAGTTCCATTTGGTAGATAGCGAACATGAAGTGAACAACTTGTTGAAAGCTGGCAAGAGCGTTCTTTGTGAAGGTGCTCAGGGTACTATGTTGGATGTTGACTTCGGTTCTTATCCATTTGTAACTTCTTCCAATACAATCTGTGCAGGTGCTTGTACAGGTTTGGGTCTCGGTCCTAACAAAATCGGTGAAGTTTACGGTATCATGAAAGCTTATTGTACTCGTGTAGGTTCAGGACCTTTCCCTACTGAATTGTTTGATGAAGATGGCAAGACTCTCCGTGACTTGGGTCATGAATACGGCGCTGTTACAGGTCGTGAACGTCGTTGTGGATGGGTGGACCTTGTAGCTCTTCGTTATTCAATCATGGTGGATGGAGTTACTCAGTTGATTTTGATGAAGAGTGATGTCCTCGACGGATTTGACAAGATCAAAGCATGTGTCGGCTACAAGATGAACGGTGAAGAAATCGATTACTTCCCATACGACATCACTGAAGGCGTTGAACCTATTTACGTTGAAATGCTAGGATGGAAGACTGACATGACCAAGATGACTAGCGAAGATGAATTCCCTGAAGAATTCAATGCTTATATCTCATTCTTGGAAGAACAGTTGGAAACTCCGATTAAGATTGTATCTGTAGGTCCAGACCGTGAACAGACTATTGTAAGATATACTGAAGAATAATCAGGAAATAGCGAAACTGACGCTAAAAAATACTTGAAGGTTGTCCCGATGCCAATGGCTGGTAGGGACAACCTTTTTTTATGGCTTCAAAGTGGGAAGTGAGACTTTCAACTTATGGTGAGAAAATGTGACTGCCTGTTTCCCGTAAGAAGACCTTATTAAGTCGGCTGGTCCTCACTCTTTAAAAAAGGAAGACGATTTGAGGTTCTTTTTCACTTTAAAATGCTACCTTTGCCATCACGTTGAAAATGAGATAAAACGCATGATTTCTGTAGAAGGATTAAAAGTTGAATTTGGAGTGACACCTTTGTTTGAAGATGTCTCTTATGTTATAAATAAAAAAGATAGAATAGCTTTAGTAGGAAAGAACGGTGCTGGAAAGTCAACCATGTTGAAAATTCTTTCAGGCTTGCAGCGTCCTACAGAAGGGGTGGTTGCTGTGCAACGTGGAGTCACGATTGGATATTTGCCACAGGTGATGATTCTAAGTGACACGCGGACTGTAATGGCTGAGGCTGAAATGGCATTTGACCATATCTTTGAAATGCAGGAACGCTTGGAGAAGATGAATCAGGAACTGGCAGACCGTACTGACTATGATTCTGAAAGTTATCATGAACTGATTGAACGTTTTACGCATGATAACGAACGCTTCCTTATGATGGGAGGGACAAACTATCAGGCAGAGATAGAACGAACCCTGACAGGTTTGGGCTTTAATCGCAGTGATTTCAATCGACCTACTTCTGAGTTCAGTGGCGGGTGGCGTATGCGTATAGAATTGGCAAAATTGCTGTTGCGTCGTCCGGATGTCTTGTTGCTCGATGAGCCGACCAACCATTTGGATATTGAATCTATCCAGTGGTTAGAAAATTTCCTTCGCGTGAGTCCGGGAGCCGTGGTATTAGTCAGCCACGATCGTGCTTTCATTAATAATGTAACGAATCGAACCATTGAAATTTCTTGTGGACATATTTATGACTACAAAGTACCGTACGATGAATTCGTAGTGCTTCGTAAGGAACGCCGCGAACAACAGTTGCGTGCTTACGAAAACCAACAGAAAGAAATTAAAGATACAGAAGAATTTATTGAACGTTTCCGCTATAAGGCAACTAAATCCGTTCAGGTACAGAGCCGTATCAAACAGCTTGAAAAAATTGTTCCTATCGAAGTGGACGAGGAAGATACGTCCATGCTTCGATTGAAATTTCCATCGGCAATGCGTTCGGGCGATTATCCGGTAATCTGTGAGAACTTGAAGAAAGCTTATGGCGACCATGTGGTTTATCACGACGTGAATCTGACTATTCATCGTGGTGAGAAAGTCGCTTTTGTAGGAAAGAATGGTGAAGGTAAGTCTACACTCGTAAAATGTATCATGGGGCAGATTCCGTATGAAGGTACGTTGAAGGTGGGACATAATGTCCAAATTGGTTACTTTGCACAGAATCAGGCTCAGCTTTTGGATGAGAATCTGACTGTCTTCGATACCATTGATCGTGTAGCCGTAGGTGACATCCGTTTGAAGATTCGCGATATTTTAGGTGCGTTTATGTTCGGTGGTGAAGCTTCCGATAAAAAAGTAAAGGTGTTGTCGGGAGGTGAACGCAGCCGTCTGGCAATGATTAAATTGCTTTTGGAACCGGTTAACTTCTTGATTCTCGATGAGCCGACCAATCATTTGGATATGCGTTCAAAAGACGTGTTGAAAGAAGCTATCAAGGAATTTGATGGAACCGTTATCGTTGTTTCACACGACCGTGAATTCTTGGATGGATTGGTGACAAAAGTGTATGAATTCGGTGGTGGACTGGTTAGAGAGCACATCGGCGGTATCTATGACTTCTTGGAAAAGAAGAAGATGGAAAGCCTTGATGAACTTCATCTGTCACAATCGCCAACAGTTGACACAAAGAAAGAAGATGCGGCTCCTGTCAGTGAAAACAAACTTTCATACGAAGCGCAGAAAGAGCTCAACAAGAAAATCAAGAAACTGGAGAAGCAGGCTGCCGAGTGTGAAAAACGGATTGAAAAATTAGAAGAAGAAATTGCCGCATTGGAGGAACAGATGGCTACTATAGAAGGTGCGTCGAACGTTTCGCTCTACACAAAGCATCAGGACTTGAAGAATCAGGTCGCTGCTGTTGAAGAAGAGTGGGAGCAAGCACTGGAAGCCATTGAAGAGCTGAATTAAGAAAAGAACATTAAATAAACATATTTATGAAGACTAAAAATTACATTGCTTCTGCAGCATTGGCATTTGCAACTTTAACAAGTTGTGTAGGTCAGCAGGAAGCGAAATTAAGTACAGGTATCAACCTTGCTAACTTGGATACTACAGCTGTTCCAGGTCAGGACTTCTTTCAGTATGCATGTGGTGGATTCAACGCCAATCATCCGCTTACTGCTGAATATTCTCGTTTTGGCGCTTTTGAAATGTTGATAGAAGAAAACCAAAAGCAGATTAGAGGTTTGATTGAAGGATTGGCTGCTAATCAGGACAACCAAAGCGAAATTGGTAAGAAAATCGGTACTTTGTACAGTTTGGCTATGGATAGCGTAAAGTTGAACAAAGAAGGTATTGCTCCTGTTAAACCGTTATTGGATAAGATTGCTGCTTTGGCAAATAAGGACCAGATTATTCCGATGAAAGTGGAATTGGCAACTATCGGCATTGGTACTTACTTCGGAAGCTATGTCTATACAGATGCAAAGAACAGTGACATGAACATATTCCAATTGGGTCAGGGTGGTATCAATTTGGGTGAAAAGGCATATTACTTGGATACCGATGAAGCTACCGTTGCTGTTCGTGAAGCTTATAAGAAATACATTACTCGTTTGTTCGTTCTGGCTGGTAATTCAGAAGCTGAAGCTACTCGAAAGATGAATGACGTAATGGAAGTTGAAACTGCTATTGCAAAGGCTTCTTTGAGTGCAGTTGAACTTCGTAACCCGGAAGCTAACTATAACAAGATGTCTTTTGATGAATTGGAAAAAACAATCAAAGGTATCGATTGGAATGTTTATGTAAAGAGTATGGGCTTACCGGAAGTGAAGGAAGTGAATGTAGGTCAGATTAAACCAATTCAAGCTGTAGCTGACTTGATTCAGAACTTGCCTCTTTCTAAGCATATTTCTTATATGCAGTATAATGTAATTGATGCAGCGGGCAGTTACTTGAGCGATGACTTCGTAGAAGCTAAGTTCGATTTCTACGGAAAAGTGTTGTCAGGCCGTCAGGTAAATCAGCCTCGTTGGAAACGTGCCGTAGGTACAGTAAACGGTGTCTTGGGCGAATTGGTAGGTCAGATGTATGTAGAAAAATACTTCCCTGCAGCTGCTAAAGAACGTATGGTAGCCTTGGTGAAGAACTTGCAGACAGCCTTGGGTGAACGTATCCAGGCTCAGGAATGGATGAGCGACGTTACTAAAGCTAAGGCTTTGGATAAATTGGCTAATTTCCGTGTTAAGGTAGGTTATCCTGATAAATGGAAAGACTATTCAGATTTGAAGATTGAAAATGATTCTTATTGGGCTAATATCTGCCGTGCTTCTGAATGGGCTACAAAAGATATGTTGAGCCGTTTTGGCAAACCGGTCGATAAAGACGAATGGTTGATGAGTCCTCAGACTGTGAATGCATACTACAACCCAACTACAAATGAAATTTGTTTCCCTGCAGCTATCCTTCAGTATCCTTTCTTCGATATGACTGCTGATGATGCATTCAACTACGGTGCCATTGGTGTGGTTATCGGTCATGAAATGACTCACGGATTCGATGATCAGGGCCGTCGCTTCGATAAGAATGGCAATATGGCTGACTGGTGGGCTCCAGAAGATGCCAAAGGATTTACTGAACGTACTCAGGTAATGGTGGACTTCTTCAATAAAATTGAAGTTCTTCCAGGTTTGTTTGGCAACGGTCAGTTGACTTTAGGAGAAAACATTGCTGACCATGGAGGTTTGAATGTTTCATTCACAGCATACAAGAATGCAACAAAGAATGCTCCTTTGGCACCAGCTGATGGATTTACAGCTGATCAGCGTTTCTTCTTGGCATACGCTGCTTTGTGGGCTGGTAATATCCGTGATGAGGAAATTCGTTCACGTACTAAATCAGATCCTCATTCTTTGGGTAGATGGCGTGTAAACGGTGCCCTTCCACACATTGCTGCTTGGTATGAAGCATTTGGCATTACACCGGAATCTCCATTGTATGTGGCTCCAGAAAATCGTGTCAATATCTGGTAATTATAATGTAAAGTATATTTCATATACTCTATAAGAATAAAGTAATTTAAAAGAGCTCTACCATATTTCTGAAAGGGAATATGGTAGGGCTCTTTTTTTTGTAGGGGAGTCTGCTGCGGATGATCGTTCTCTTCTCATGGAATCTGTCTTATTTCCATGGTGTATTTATATGGTAACAGAAGCGATTGCTGATTCAAAATGATAAGGATTGCTCTTCTTTTTGCTTGATTGTTAAAGGAATAGTAAAAAGGTTAAAATGGAGCAGGGCGCTTGTTTCTTCAAAAAAACAAACTATCTTGGTGATATTAAAATGATATCACTAAATCTTTATTATATGAACACAAAAGAATTGGCTTTTAGCGGAGTGAAGATGAATGGATTCTTGATGTTATTTCTTCATCTGGTAGTTGTCCCAGCTGCTATGGTTGGATGTTTTATGTCTGATATGATACCTCTTTTCGTGGTAGGAGGTTTATTGGCTCTTGTTTGGTTTTTCTTATGTTTTGGTTACATATCGTTGGAACCCAATGAATCGCGTGTAATGGTTTTCTTTGGTAAATATAAGGGAACCTTTAAGGAGACCGGATTCTTTTGGGTGAATCCGTTTATGGATAAGAAAAAGCTCTCTATGCGTGCTCGCAACTTGGATGTAGAACCTATCAAGGTCAACGATAAAATAGGGAACCCTATTCTGATCGGTTTGGTCTTGGTATGGAAACTGAAAGATACGTATAAAGCAATGTTTGAAATCGATTCACAGACAATGGCGGCTTCCGGCTCCGCAAAAACAGGGGCGGTAGAATCTGGAGTAGTGAGCAGAATGAAAGCCTTCGAGAATTTCGTGAAGATACAGAGCGATGCGGCACTTCGCCAGGTAGCTGGACAATATGCTTATGATGATAATGAAGTGGAACAAGGTGAATTGACCTTGCGCTCAGGTGGAGCGGAAATTAATGAGCAGTTGGAACAGAGACTGAACGAACGATTGGAGATGGCCGGTCTGGAAGTGGTGGAAGCACGATTGAATTATTTGGCTTATGCTCCCGAAATTGCAGCGGTTATGCTGCGCCGTCAGCAAGCGTCGGCAATTATCAGTGCAAGAGAAAAGATTGTAGAAGGTGCTGTGTCTATGGTGCATATGGCTCTTGACAAGCTCTCCAAAGAAGAAATCGTGGAACTGGATGAGGAAAAGAAAGCGGCTATGGTTAGTAATCTGCTGGTTGTCCTTTGTGCCGATGAGGCTGCTCAGCCAGTGCTGAATACCGGAACATTGAATCATTAATTAAAATAAATTAGAACAATGTCTGATGGGCAGATTGTCAGTTTTCACTATCCTGTCAGATATTGTTCCATGTGATAAAATGGCAAAAAAAGAAGTTACAACAAAAAGTTTTGTTTTGCGAGTAGATGCGGCAACTATGGATGCGGTAGAAGCATGGGCAGCTGATGAATTCCGGAGCACGAACGGACAGTTGCAATGGATTATAGCCGAAGCGCTGCGCAAAAGTGGGCGATTGAAGAAACCGAAGAATCAACCGAAAACACTTGAAGATCATGAGAATATTTAATCGAATCATACAGGCTGTAAAGTCTCCGGTTCCGACCGTCGATCGTGTACTGGAATTGGTATCTCTATTCATGCTGATAGTCTTGCTGGTCCTGACTGCCGTTTTGTATCAGCAAGCACCTGAGCAGATTCCCAATCGGTTTGGCTGGGATGGTGATTCCGTCAGTTGGGCAGGAAAAGAGATGTATTGGTATATGTCTATCTTTTTCGTGATTATGATGCTTGTGGCATCTGCCTCGGCCTACGACTTGAGAATGGTTAACTTACCGGTCCGATTGAAAGAACCGGTTAAGGAGTTGCAGATGGCTCAGGTTTCTCGGATGAGCCGCTGCTTGACTATTTGCTTCGGACTCATGTGGCTGTCCTATTTAGTCGTCCCTTAAAAAGCCCATTTTTGCGAGATATTGTTCAAGCACAGTATCTCGCATATTTTTTGAAGTATGCCCCAAAG
>RCNI01001742.1_pt1 | contig 11317 bp, 9 predicted proteins | sample 2041151 | NCBI WGS metagenome assembly RCNI01 (sample SAMN09708214, study PRJNA481090) | feces metagenome | isolation source: feces | place: Antarctica: Albino Rookery
GATATTCGAGAAAAATAATGACTATGAAATAGAAAGGAATTTTTGAAATGGGAATGATTAGAAAAACAGTGAATGCCGCTAAGGGTGTAGTGAACAATGCTACCGGCGGTCTTGCAGGCGCCTTTGGCGGCGTGATGCATCAGGCAATTCATCAGGAATACTTCGCTTCCGGCAATATGGCAGGCGACATCCTGATGAAGAGAGCAGAGCAGATCCGCCCGGATGGCTCCACCAATACCCGCAGCGATGCCAATGTCATTACCAACGGCTCGCTGATCGATGTGCAGAACAACCAGTGCATGATTATCGTGGAAAACGGTAAGATTGCAGAAGCTTGTATGGAGCCCGGCCGTTTCGTGTACGATACCTCTCTGGCACCTTCCTTCTTCGCAGGAGAAGGAAGCTTTGGCACAAGAGTTAAGGATGTTGCAAAGGAAATTTGGGAACAGGCAAAACTGGGCGGACAGCGCAGAAATACCCAGCGTATTTACTTCATCAACATGGGTATTCTGGATAAGTCCATCCTGTGGGGCGTTGGCAATGTCCAGTTCCAGCATACCGAGCAGTTTGCAGCCGGCGGCGCACCTCTTGCAGTTGGTGTCACCCTGAAGGGCCATGGTACTGCCCGTGTCCGTCTGCGCAGACCCGCTGATTTCTTCAGCGAATACGGTGCTAAGTTTGCCGGCGGCGACAACGATGCAGTCGTTTCGCTGGATTCTTTGGAAACCTTCTTCACCTCCAGCAAGAATAAAATTACAGAAGCCATTGCCATGGCAATCACGGAACTGGGCGCACGCAAGCCGGTACGGTATAATGAGATCATGACCGTTGCCAATATGGCAGAACTGCGGGAAATGGTCAACCAGCATATGCAGGATACAGATCTGGCCCGTGTCGGTTTCGATTTCTATGAATTTGCAGTAGGCGGCAGCGGCTTCATCCTGAACGAGGAAGACCGTGAAACCATCAAGCAGCTGCAGGTTCGTGCTTTCGAGTCCAGCAATATCAATCTGGCCAACTATACCATTCAGTCCAAGATTGCAGAGGGCTTCCAGGAAGCAGGCAAGAACGGCGGTACTTCCGGTATCATCGGCATGGGTATGGCCATGGGCGGCGGTATTGGCAGTCTGGGCAATATGCAGGCACAGGCGGTTCCTCAGTATGGAGCACCGCAGCAGCCCGCAGCTCCTGCTCCTCAGCCGGCAGCACCTGCACAGCAGCCGGCGGCAGACAGCTGGAAGTGCTCCTGCGGCAATGTCGTGACAGGCAACTTCTGCCCGCAGTGCGGTGCTAAAAAGCCTGAACCGGTTGCTTCCAACACTTGGACATGCACATGCGGCAAGGTCAACGAGGGTAACTTCTGCTCGGAGTGCGGCGCCAAGAGACCGGCAGTGAAGAAGAAACTGGTCTGCGACAAGTGCGGCTGGACCGGCGAGGATACCTCCATTCGTTTCTGCCCCAACTGCGGCGACCCTGTAACAGAAGCCGACTGGCAGTAAGTTATTGAATCTCTATCGATAAATTAGCGGCAGGCACTCACAAAAGTGTGGGTGCCTGCTTTTTCTACCATGATTTGCTGCTTATTTGCTTGCGGGAAATTTTTAATGTTTTTCCGCTTTTTACGGTAAGAACTGCTGCCGGGGAAAGCCAATTTGGGCCTTTGTGTCATGCTCCCGGTCCGCTCCCAATACCATATTTCTGCCACACGCCCTTCGGGGCGTTTTTGTATTCTACGGGCTTCGACTAATTACCAATTTTTTACATATTTTTTTCCAATGTATGTAAGAAACTATTGCAATGAAATATTAAGTATGGTAGAATACGCGTACAGAAAGAAAAAAAGGAAAATAGTTTAATTTTACGAAAGGTGAGCCGCTTCGACAGAGAGCGTACAGTGAAATTTGACAATTTTATGGGTTGCTGTAAGCCTGAAATTTTACAACTGTGCGCGCGCTGTATTTTTTTACAGTAAAACCAAGCGAGCGCTTGGTTTTGATGACTGAGAGAGGAACATGACAAAAATGAACGGCGTGGAGAAACATGGATAACGAACGCAGAACAGAGGCTATTAATACCTGCCTGGACTATTTTATTGAGAATGGTCTGACCAAAACATCAACCAGAGGCTTGAGCAACGCATTGAATTTACAAAATGCGGGATTGTACTATTACTTCGAAAGTAAAGACGAGGTCGTCTTGCTGTGTGCAGAAGAAGCTGCCATGCGGCTGGAACACAACTTGCTTGACTGGGCGCTGGAAGAACTGAATAGTACCGACACATTGGTGGAGTGTTTGGTTAGCAAGGCAAAAGAGCTTGCACCGACTATGCGGTTCTTTGTTTCCGTCTGCGCCAGCTGCTATTATAAGGATGCCATGAAGCCGATTCTGGATAAACTGGCAAACAGATATCCGCTGCATGCAGCTAAATTTGCGGAAAAAATCGGATGTGATGTCGATGACATTGCGCCGTACATATATGCAGGAATCAGCGCTATTACCACATATATGACTTTCAGGGAATATATTTATACTGGTCCTCAGCTGGAAATGGTTAAAACGCAAATTGAGCGTCTGATGTCCAAGAGGGATCACTGAGATAGAAGAAAGGTGCGGGGAGCTGCTATGAGAATAAAACTTGCTATTCTGGAGAAAGATCAGAACTATTTGAACCGAATCACTTCTGTATTCAATACAAAATACTCGGATAAGTTTGAGATTTACTCCTTTACCGATTTGGCTGTGGCCATGGAAACCTTGGAAAAGGCAAAAATTGATGTGCTGCTGGCCAGCGAATCCTTTGAAGTAGATTTTGACGCCATTCCCAAAAGATGCGGCTTTGCTTATTTCGTGGATTCCGCCGGTATCGAGACACTGAAGGATCAGTATGCTATTTGCAAGTTCCAGAAGGTAGAGCTGATTTATAAGCAGATTCTCAGTATCTACTCCGAGAATACGGAAACAGTTGCCGGCATTAAAAATGACGATTGCAGCACAAAGCTTTTTGCATTTACCTCTCCGTCCGGCGGTGTGGGAACATCTTCTGTGGCTGCCGCTTGTGCACTGCATTACGCAGCCAAGGGAAAAAAGACCCTGTACCTGAATCTGGAAAAGTTCGGCTCTGCAGATGCATTCTTTGCCGCAGCAGGCCAGTTCGATATGAGTGATATCATTTTCAGCCTGAAGAGCAGAAAGGCAAATCTTGCGCTGAAACTGGAAAGCTGCGTAAAGCACGACCCGAGAGGCGTTTACTTCTACTCCCAGCCCAAGCTCGCACTGGATATGCTGGAACTGACTGCGGAGGAAACCGCCAGACTGGTGAACGAACTGAAAGTAACCGGCTCCTATGACTATATTATTGTGGATCTGGATTTCTCCATGGAGAAGGAAATTCTGGATATGCTGCGCATGATGCATGCGGTGGTCATGGTCAGTGACGGCTCTGAGATTGCCAATATCAAGCTGTACAGAGCATATCAGGCTCTGCGGCTGAAGGAGCAGAAAGAAGAAATGCCGATTACCGACAGAATGTGCTCCATTTATAATAAGTTCAGCAACAAGACAAGTAAGGTGCTGGACAATCTGGAACTGAAAAATGTAGGCGGTGCTCCCCGCTATGAATACGCAACCACGGAGCAGGTGATAACCGAGCTTGCGGAAATGGAAATGTTCAACAAAATCATCTGACAGATCGGAAGTGGAGAGCAATATGGATTTCAAGCAGGAACAGCAGTTTGTTACGGATGTCAAGAAATATGTTACGGAAAACCTTCCGCTCAGTAAGCTCAGTGATGATGAGCTTATGGATCAGATCGAACAGGTCGTCTTGCAGAAACTCGGGGGAGCGTATTGTTCCATCGAGCAGAGATCTTCCATCGGCGAACAGGTTTTCAGCGCCATTCGCGGTTTGGGAATTCTTGACGGTATTCTTTCCGATGATACCATCACCGAAGTCATGATAAACGGTGCGGATAATATTTTCATCGAACAAAACGGCCGCCTGACCAAGCTGGACAAGCAGTTTGAAAGCCAGCGCCGTCTGGAGGATATCATTCAGCGCATCGTTGGCATGGCGGGGCGTGAGGTAACGCAGGCAAACCCCATTTGTGATACACGCCTGCCGGATGGCTCCCGTGTTAATGTTGTGTTGCCGCCCATTGCTCTTTGCGGACCGACCATTACCATTCGTAAGTTCTCCAAGACACCTATGACCATCGAAAAGCTCATTGAGTACGGTTCGATTACAAAGGAAATTGCTGACAAGCTGGAACTGCTGGTAAAGGCCAAGTACAATATTTTTATCAGTGGCGGTACCGGCTCCGGTAAGACAACATTCCTGAATGCCCTTTCCAACTTCATCCCCAAGGATGAGCGTGTTATTACCATTGAGGACTCCGCAGAATTGCAGATTACCGGTATTGAAAACCTGGTAAGTCTGGAAACACGAAACGCAAACTCCTCCGGCTCCGGCGAAGTTACGATTCGTGACCTTATTAAATCTTCCCTGCGTATGAGACCGGAAAGAATTGTTGTTGGTGAGGTTCGTGGCGGCGAAGCACTGGATATGCTTCAGGCTATGAACACCGGCCATGATGGTTCTCTGTCAACGGGTCACGCAAACTCAACATCTGATATGCTGAGCCGTTTGGAGACTATGGTTTTGCAGGGTGCGGCGGGCCTGCCTCTGGAAGCAATTCGACAGCAAATCGCCTCTGCTGTGGATATCATCATTCACTTGTCCAGACTTCGTGATAAGTCCAGAAAGACAATGGAAATTTGCGAAGTAGTTGGCTACGAGCATGGCGAAATCGTTCTCAATCCTCTTTACAAATTTGAGGAAGATGAAAACAGTACGCTGGAGAAAGTGTCCGGACGGTTGAGAAGAACGGACAATCCTTTGAAAAATGACTTTAAGCTGAAGCTTTACGGATATCAGAACGATTTTTAAGGCAGGTTATGTGGACGTGTTTACAAAAAAAGTAAAGGCTGCTGAGCAAAAGAATTACATATTCCCGGATGCCAAGGTTTATTTTGAGTACGATATGTCGATCACGGAGAAAATCTTGACTGCACTGGTCGGTGCGGTGCTGGGTGCAGTGGTCGGATATGTTTTTTACGGACTCTGGCCGGTGTGCGTGATAATGGGCATAGGTGTTGGAATTTTTCTGGTTCCTATTCGCAGAAAACAACAGATTAACAAGCAGATTGAGACTCTGAAAAAGCAGTTCAAGGCAATGCTGGAATCAATTTCTACTTCCATTGGCGCAGGCCGAAATATGGTGGATTCCTTTAACAATGCGCGGACAGATCTGAAAGAGCAGTTTTCTCCGGATGCCTACATTGTAAAGGAGACGGAGAACATCCTCAGCGGTCTCAACAACAATATTACGATTGAAGATTTACTTCGTGATCTGGCAGAACGAAGCGGTATTGAGGACATTCAGACCTTTGCAGATGTATTTGATACCTGCTACCGCAAGGGCGGCGACATGAAGGAAGTCATTGGAAGTACTTACAAGATTATCAATGACAAAATCGAAATTGAAATGGAAATTCAGACAATGATTGCTTCTGCAAAAGCGGAGCTGAGCATGATGTGCTGTATGCCTGTTGTGTTTGTTTGCGTGCTGAACACAATGGGAAGCAACATCACCGGCCGGGGAACGGTAAGCGGCTACATTGCAACAACGATTGCACTTGCGATCTTCGCCGGTGCTTACGCTCTGGGCAGAAAAATTATGTCCATTAAGATGTGAGGTGGTCGCCATGATAGAGTCACTGATTTTTTTGTCGATTGGTACAATCCTGGCGCTGCTGTATGTTGCTTTGCTGCTGATTGCCTCTCCCAAATATGCGGTTTACATTGAGAACCTTTCGGATAAAGAACACCTGTTTAAGCCCTTGTATGTGGTGGGCTTCTACATTTTGGATAAAACCCACTACAAATTCGGATCGAAGCTGGACAAGCGGCGTTTCAAGGAATGTAAGGTTGTCTTTGGTGAAAAGTACAGTGAATATTACTTCCGGCTGAACTATGCTGCAAAACTCGGCGTTGGGCTGTTTGTTATCCCATTTATTTTCCTGCTGTATCCTATGGTTAAGTCTCCAATCATTTTTGCTGTAGGTGCACTTACCATTTTCCTCGCCTACTGGAACTATGATATGAAGATTACCGATATCACAAAGATTCGTGACGAGGAAATAACCCGGGATTTTCCGGAAGTCCTTTCAAAACTCACACTGCTTGTCAACGCAGGCATGATTATGCATGAGGCGTGGGAGCGAGTGAGTGATACCGGCGAATCTACCATCTATCAGGAGATGAAGACGACTGTCATCGAAATGCAAAACGGTGTTTCTGAAATTGATGCCCTTTTGAATTTCGGCAATCGTTGCCTTAATGAGGATGTAAAGAAGTTTGCATCCACTCTGGTTCAGAACACTACCAAGGGCAATAGGGAGCTGGTGGATTTCCTGAAAAACCAGACCGCTCTTTGCTGGGAGGAAAAGAAACATTCCGCCAGAAGACAGGGCGAGACGGCTTCCAGCAAGCTGATGATTCCCATTGGCCTGATGTTTATTGGTATTTTGATTCTGATTATTGTTCCCGTGTTTGCCAATCTGTCTTTCTGACGGATTGTTAAGCAATATTGATTATTCAGGAAAGGAGGATACATTATATGATGAACAATCTTAGCGTTATGGCATATGTTGCTGCTCAAAATGCAAAGACTCGCTTCGTAAACTTCATGAAGAAGGAAAGAGGCGGTGCTGAAATCATTGCTGTCGTTCTTGTTATTGCGATCGTTCTGGTTTTGGCTGCAGTGTTCTGGGACAAAATCAGCGAGTTCTTTAGCGACCTGTGGACTTCCGTTGTCGGTAAGAATCCCATCAACGACATTGACAAGAGCAATGTCAAGTGAGTGCTTTTTTGCGATGTCTGTTCGCATATCGGGGCGGTCCCGGTTATTCCATGTTTCGGTATGCGAACAGCGTTGCAAATAGAGGAGAGATTTCTCATGAAGAAAGAAAAAGGTGCAGCCACCTTATTTGAATATGCAATAGTATTACCAATCGTGTTTGCTATTGTTTTTATGCTTTTCTTTGTGGGCTTTACCCTTCATCAAAAAGCGGTGATGGAAGCTTGCACACAGAGATCAGCAATATCTATTGCCAGAACAATTACGGACCCAAGCTACGAAAAGATTGTAACGACAGATCCTTCCCGCGATGCAAACGATGTGGTTTCTGCTACAATTTTTAAGGACACTATTGAGAATAAGCCTTATCGCTATCTGTTTGCGGGAAGCGGAGCAATTCCGACTTCCGAGGAACAGGTGTCGAAGCTGATATCCAAAAATCAGATTTTTATCGACACAGAACCTACAGTTACGGTGAACAAAAAGGCAGGCATTTTTACAAAGGTTAATGTGACAGCAACTCAGGAGTATAAGATTCCTGTTTTGCTTCCCGGTCTGGATCTGCCCCCTATTCTCACAATTCAGACGGAAAGCGTTGTTTATGTAAACCAGCCGGCAGAGTTTATTCGCAATGCAGACTATGTTACGGATATTGTTGTTAAGGTTACTGAGCCGATTATTGACAAACTGCATACAGTTGTAAGTAAGATCTCAATCTTTAGCAAGATGAAATAAGGGATTACTATGAAAGAAAAAATGACCAAAAGAATAAAGGGCTCCATTTCGATTTTCCTGGTAATCATTATGGTCCCTATGTTGTGTGTATCAGGTCTGTTGGTAGACGGATCACGCGTGGAACTGGCAAAATCGTCTGTGTCCAGTGCCGGCGATTTGACAATGAACTCTGCACTTGCCAATTACGATACCGTACTGAAAGATGTATACGGCCTGTTTGCCATGTCGCAGTCGACCGAGGATCTTCAGAACAACCTGTATAAGTATTTTACGGATACCTTGATGGCGAATGGCATCGTTACCAGCGAAGAGGAAATTCAGTCCAATCCGCTGCTGCAGGACATTGCCAGCGCGTTTTCCGGTCAAACATCAAATCTGTTGTCCATGGATGTGAGTGAAAGTGATTTTACCGCTACCAAACTGGAGAACAGTTCTCTGGCAAACCCCGAAATTTTAAAAAATCAGATCATCGAATATCAGAAGTATCGTGCCCCTGTGGATTCCGCCCTCAGCTTGCTGGATGGAATTGCTTCCCTGAAGAAAATTCTGAATCAGGGCAGCGTCAGCAAGGCTAAAACGGAAGTTGACAATGCGGCAAAGAACCTGAATGAAAAATGCGAGGACCTGTACAAAAAGCTAAAGGCCTATGATACCAAGTCGGAGTCCTTTAATCCGAAGTATGATAGTTTTACCTACAATGGTGTTACCTACACCTATAAGGAAGCCTACAGAGAGAATATCGCTGTGGAATACGTAAGGTCATTTGCAGAAGCAATGCCGTTCGGTATTGGCTTGAAGAAGGGCAATACCGAGAGGGAGTACAAATTCCATTTTGGTGACCAACATCTGGAGTATACCAGAGGTAAGAACGGGAAAACTTGGCTGAGTTTTTCGGGACATACGACAGGAGAACTTCTGGAGGAACTCCAATTTGCCTACGAGCGGTTTGAAACCGGCATCATGCAAGATGCAACCGGCGCACTTATTAACGCAAGCGATGTCAGCAAGCTTAGCTTGAAAGATAAGCAAACCTACGCCACTGCATATAAGATGTATATGCAGAAGGTGTACAACCTGATGAATTTCTACAACGCATACATGAGCCAGTATAATCCGGATAAGGATGATACTACCTTTATAGATGCGCACAATGTGGATATCCAAAATATCTTTGAGAATGCCGTGAAATTTACAGAGGTTTTGGATGCTTATAGAGAAGTTGTGCGTGAAGGCGAAGAATTTGCCAGCAACCTCATACATGCGGCGAATACGGACATCAGGGAAAAACTGGAGTGGTTTTCCAATGTGGATAAGCTGCTGGAAAAGGCTATCCAGGCAATCGACCCTGTGCTGAGCAGTGTGGATGCCGTTCAGAGTGCCAACGGAGCATTGAAGGATCAGATTGACGGGTATAACGGCAAAGATCCTTCCGATGCATTCAGCCAGCAAATGGAGGAAGAGCACAAATACTACAAAAATAACATCGACAAAGAAAAGGTGCTTGCTCTGAAGAAACAGCTGGAAGAGTTGCGGACATACTTTTCTGAGGTGGAGCAGTATTTGAAGAGCCTCGAATTTGCAGGTGCTCCAATATCAGATGCCGATTCCAATTCCCTTGGTAATCTGATTGTGCATACAGAGCGCCGGAACACGACCACCGGTGTGAGGAACATTGACTATATCAATGACCACATTGCGGATGGCCTCAACGGGCTGACGGAATTCTACAAGACCCAGTTTATCGAGGGCAGCACTCCTTCCGAAACGAAGGAAGTATCGATTAAAGAAGATCCGTTCTATAAGTACCTGCAGCAGGCTTTCTCGGTAAAGCCTACGGACGAGGATAAACAAGAGGTAGATAAGAAGGAGGAAATGGAGGACGCAGCAGGAGGCGTTAATCCCGAAGGAACCCCCGGTTCTTTCAATGATGTGTCTGTATCCGAGCAAATCCAGAGCCTTCTGCCCTCTCAGGGAAACTTTATTCCGCCCAACAGCATTCCCGGATACGACGGCAATGATGACTTTTCTTCCTTGTTTGACAATATCACCAACGCTGTCAGCGGCTTGGTAGAGGGAATCAAGAAAGCCGGAAAAGCAGGCCGCGATAATCTGTACACCACACAGTATGTTTTCGACATGTTCACTTATAATACGCTGGAGGCGGAATGTAAGGTTCAAAACGGTGTTAAAGATGCCAATAAAAGTCTGGCGGACTTGAATTTGACACTGAAAACATCCAGCGGTATTACAAAGAACAGCACGAACAACTATATGTACGGTTCGGAAGTAGAGTATATCCTCTACGGTGGCTTCGATGCGGAAGCGAATATTTCCAGTGCAAAGTCCACAATCTTCTGCATCCGGTTCCTTGCGAACTCCGGATTTGCTATGACGAACGCTGAAATCAGAAGCATCACGCTTCCTCCTGCGCTGTCTGTACAGGCTGCAACCTTCGGCGTTGTACCCTATAAGCTGACGCAGGTAGTGCTTCAGCTGTGCCTGGCATTAGGCGAATCTGCCAATGACCTGAAGCTGATGGAAAAGGGCTACAAAGTTGCACTGATCAAAACATCCGATACATGGACACTGTCTCCCAGTGGTGCACTGAATGCCGCTAAGGATTTCATTAAGGATGAAATTGATGGCTTTGTGGAGGACACCGCAGATTCTGTCAAGGGCGTTATTAACGACCTCATTAATGCCGGTACGGAAAAAGTAAAGGTTACCATTACCGACTATATGCAGGATATGACTGTTGCTATTAATGGTCAGGTGGAGGCAGCGATTGGAAGTATTTTCTCCGTTTTTGAGACGGATGTGGTTGCGTCTTTGGATGCTATCCTGAAAGAAGGAAAAGAACTGGCGAACGGTATAGAAGGCACAGCAAATGCCATTGTTGATGGTGCAGACCAGAAGGTAAGAGAGATTATCAACAGTGCCAGCCCTGCAATCAGACCCATTATACAAGGATTCTACGATAAAGAACTAGCACCGCAGCTGGATAGTATTAAAACAGAAATCTCGACGGCACTGGGATCTATCAATGACATCGAAAACGGTTCTACCATTCTCCTAAATGTGCAGAAGAGTATTTCCCAAAAGATTGAAGATTCATTATCATCTCTTGCACAGTATGTGAAAGATAATACGAATGAGCTTATCGATGAATTGATTGGCAAGCTAAAAAAAGGATCAGAAGATCTCATTGATCAGACAGCAGACGAAATTCTGAATATTACGAATAGCTTTATGGAAGAGACTTTTGGTTCTCTGGCCGCACAAATGCCTGATTTTGCCGGGAAGACAACCAACAGTTCGTCGTTTGCATCGATTCTGAAGTTTAACTATGGCGATTATCTGAAGATGTTTGTTTTCCTGAAATTGTGCGTGAACGATGAAGAGGTGCTGGCTCGCATTGGCGATGTCATTCAGCTGAATATCAATGAAGCACTGGGAGATTCCGGATATTCTCACCCCAACAAGGGTAATTTCCTGATGTCGGAAGCTTACACCTATGTTCAGATTGATGCAAAAGTCAAGCTGAAAACAATGTTTATTTCACTGCCTTTCTTCACGGAGTACTCAGGAGAAGGCGGAAGTCACTTTACACTTGATTATAAGAGTGTACTTGGTTATTAATGGAGGTTCCTATGAAAAAATTACTT
>RCNI01002176.1_pt1 | contig 11310 bp, 9 predicted proteins | sample 2041151 | NCBI WGS metagenome assembly RCNI01 (sample SAMN09708214, study PRJNA481090) | feces metagenome | isolation source: feces | place: Antarctica: Albino Rookery
ATGGGTCGTTAGCTCAGTTGGTAGAGCAGTGGACTCTTAATCCAAAGGTCCAGGGTTCGAACCCCTGACGACCCACCATTTTAAGTAATTCACTCAAGTTGTTAAATGGGTCGTTAGCTCAGTTGGTAGAGCAGTGGACTCTTAATCCAAAGGTCCAGGGTTCGAACCCCTGACGACCCACCATTTAAATTTAATGAACTAGGCTTTCGAGCCTAGTTTTTTTATGCTTCGAGCACGTGGAGTGATGAGGGGAACGACTCTCAATGCTTCACGTGCTTTCTTTGTGGCCTACAGGCTTTCTATCTCTTGTATGATTGCACATCTTGACGTGCAGGCCTTCTTTGTATTGCATTAATTACTATCATTAGCTTTCCTGCCCTCTGAGGTTAATCGTATCCATATCACATATATATACAATTACACTCGTTATCAGTAGTCATTTCAGGTAAAATGAAGGTGTATTAAATCGATTTAACCTCATCGAAGGAGCATTATGGACAGCATTGATGAGCGTAATGTAATCCTCCTAGATCCTGTTTTTCAAAACAAGATTTGGGGTGGAAGGTCTCTTGAAGGCTATGGATATCAAATTCCTGACGGTCCTGTAGGAGAGGCGTGGGCAATTTCAGCTCATGCGCATGGAGATTGTTCCATTAAGGAAGGTCCATACTCCTCATATACGCTCTCAGAGCTTTATAGTACACATCCTGAGCTTTTTGGCTCCTTGGATTCTGAGGTATTTCCCCTTCTTGTAAAAATTATTGATGCTAAAGATGACCTTTCCATTCAGGTTCATCCTGACAACCCTTATGCATTTGAGCATGAGAGCGGTGCTTTGGGTAAACGTGAGTGCTGGTACATTATGGAAGCTGAGCCTGGAGCTACGATTATCGTGGGCCAGAAAGCTAAAGATCGCAATGAATTTGCCGCTCAGGTTGAAGCGGGAAATTGGGGAGAGCTCCTCAATGAGATTCCAATTCAGAAGGGTGACTTTTTCCAGATAGATCCAGGATGTGTCCATGCTATCAAGCGCGGAACTATGATTTTGGAAACTCAGCAATCTTCTGATGTGACCTATCGCGTCTATGATTATGACAGGCGACAAGATGATGGGTCTTTGCGAGAGCTTCACCTCGATAAATCCCTTGATGTAATCGACTATAAAGCAGGATATCCTGAAGTTGCAGATCATCCTGAGCTTATTGATAATGAGCTGATTGAACTTGTGCAGACTCCTGATTACACCGTTGATATCATCCAGGTTAAAGACGTTTGCGACCTTTCTGTCGACAACGCTTTTACCTGCATTAGTATCCTGGAAGGTGAAGGTTCAATTTCAGGTCATGATGTTGTAAAGGGAGATCACGCGATTGCTTTGCGAGCTGCAAAGAATCTCTCCATGAAAGGCGATATGCTGGTGCTTTTGAGTCACGTATAAGCTATTCGAATTTTGACTGCTTCGCTGTTCAATCTTCAATAAAGAAAAAAGCCAGAACCCAAAGATGAGTTCTGGCTGAGAGTTAGATGGTGCGCTCGGTGGGACTCGAACCCACAACCGCCGGATTAGAAGTCCGATACTCTATCCAGTTGAGCTACGAGCGCGTCTTCTTTGAGAAATTGTAACACATATATCTTTAGCGAGATAGTGAGATTTTTTCTTTACAACAAACCTGTTTAAATAGCACGTAGATGCGTGTGAATAAATAGATGATATCAGGTTATATATAAAGAATTATCTTTGCTTACAATTCATCAAATTGTTTATATCGATACTTAGATTATCGTGTAAAGTATAGATATGCATATACTATTCAGATCCTTGCAATTTTTAGACTGGAGATGTTGGTTTATGAGTCTATCTCAGGTGCATGTTTTTTACGATGAGGAGTCTACCTCCTACGCTGAAGCCTTGGCCAGTCTGGCAGATCGTGCTTATGAGCTCGATTTATGTCTCGATCCTCGCATGCTTCATGAGGCGCTTATGCGCCGCGAAGCTCAAGGAACGACAGCTCTTATGTGTGGAGTAAGTATTCCTCATGCTAAAAGCGAGACTGTATTGGCTCCTGCAGTTTTAGTTGCTCGATTTGCTCATATGGTTGAATGGAGTAATGAGTGCGGAGTTCAGGTTGCTATCTGCCTACTTATGCCTGAGGGCGAGGAAGGGCTTTTGCATCTGAAGAATCTCTCAAAGATTGCACGATTGCTCTCTGAGGAAGATGAGGCTGCAGCTTTGCTTTCACAGAAGGATCTCGAGGTTGTCAGACAGAAGATTCTTGGTGCTTTGAGTGAGGGCTAAGAATCAAATAATCTACCAGATGACAGCAGTATTTCTGCCTGTTTCTCATTTGAAATTAAACAGGTCTGAATTGCTTCATTAATAAGAATGTTTGTCGCTTGTGCGACTGTGTATAAGATACGATCATATCCAGGTGCGTTTTCCCTGGGGTATGTGAGAGGAGAAGGCATGATATATACCGTTACGGTAAATCCTGCCCTAGATTATGTCATGCATCCTTTGACGCTTGATATGGGTTATACCAACCGATCGAGTTCAGAGGAGCTTCGCTGTGGTGGAAATGGAATCAATGTTTCAACGATTCTTACGGAGCTAAATATTCCAACCACGGCATTGGGTATTGCAGGTGGCTTTACAGGAGATTACCTTATTTCTTCGCTTCAGGAGCAGGGAATCCCTTGTAACTTTGTAAGGCTCGAAAAAGGCAATACCCGTATCAATATCAAGCTTCAGGGAATTGTTATGTCCATGGTAAATGGTATGGGCCCTGCTATTCCTCTTCGTAAGGTTGAAGAGCTTATTAGCCGTATGGAGTGTATTGGCGAGGGAGATACGGTTGTATTGACCGGATCGATTCCTTCATCGCTTCCAGATGACCTCTACGACATGATTATGAGACGTATGGAGGGCAGGGGAATTCGATTTGTCGTCGATGCTCCTGGTACTTTGCTTTTGCAGTCTTTGAGCGCCAAGCCATTTCTGATCAAGCCAAACAACCACGAGCTTGGTCGTCTCTTCGACGTTCATCCTGAACTTCCAGAAGAGTGTCTGCCTTATGCTCGTCTTTTGCACGAGCGTGGAGCTCAAAACGTTCTCGTATCCTGTGGAAAGCACGGAGCTGCCCTTTTGGACGAGAATGGCGAGGAGCATATCGTATTGACTCCGAAGATTAAGCTCGTAAATGCTACAGGAGCTGGAGATTCAATGGTAGCAGGCTTCTTGTCTCAGGTGGAGAAGGGTGAGTCTTACGAGAAGGCTCTACGTTTTGCATCTACTTGTGGAAGTGCTACTGCAGCTTCCAAGGGCCTGGCTTCTAAGTCCAAGATTATGAATCTGTACGATGACCTCAATGAGCGTATGGAAAAGAGCAAAGATGAGCTCCAAAAGCGCATTGAAGTTGCTCGAGCAACAATCATTGACGCTCCTGATACTGTACAGTAACGCTTTGAGTCTTTTGGCTTAGTTTAGTTTTATATATTGGTCGATGTGCAAAGCACGTCGTTTATGTCACAAGTGCCTCCAAGCGCCGTGGCTAGCTCCTCGTGAGCAACTCTTAAGGAGGAAACATTATGTACGAAGGTGTAAACGCTTCCGCTGGTATTGGAATAGGTGTTGCCTGCGTAGCAGTCGAGCCAGATCTTACCTATGAAATCCATACTCCAGAGGATAAAACCTTGGAGAAAGAGCGTTTTAAGAAGGCACTTGATACCTTTGTTGCCACTACCGAAGAGCAGGTAGAGCGCATGAGGGAGACGGTAGGCGAGAGCGAAGCTGCTATCATGAGCGTTCACATCGACATTGCAACTGACGTTGAGCTTTTGAATGAAATCAACGACTTGATCGATGATGGAATGTGTGCTGAGCAGGCATGCGACAGTGTTTGTGAGATGTTTGCCAATCTATTTGCAAACTGTGGAGATGAGGTTTTGGCAGAGCGCGCAGCTGATGTTCAGGATGTTCGTACAGGACTTCTCGCTGAGCTTTTGGGTGTAGCTGTTGTAAATCTTTCAACTTTGCCTGAGAACTCCATCGTTGTAGTACATGAGCTTACCCCATCGATGACAGCTGACATCGACCGTGAGCACGTTGCTGCTATCGTTACTGAGACCGGCGGTCGCACTTCTCACTCTGCTATTATCGCTCGCGCACTTGAGATTCCTGCAGTTTTGTCTGTCGCCGACATCACCAAGGTTGTATCTAACAGCTCCCAGATTATCGTAGATGGTGCTAAGGGCATCGTAATCGTTGACCCTACTGAAGATGAACTTGCTGAGTACTCCGAGCTTCAAAAGAAGCTTCATGCCGAGAAGCTTGCTCTCGAAGTATTCCGCGGAAAGCCTACTAAAACAGCATCTGGTGAAGAAGTACTTCTTCTTGCAAATATTGGTAACCCTGAGGAAGCTATTGCTGCGAACGAAAACGATGCTGAAGGCATTGGACTTTTCCGCAGCGAGTTCCTCTTTATGGATGCAAAGGAATTACCATCAGAAGAAGAGCAGTTCCAGGCATACCAGAAGGTTGCCCTTCGTGCTAAGGGTGCTCCTGTCATCATCCGTACCTTGGATGTTGGAGGCGATAAGGAAATTCCTTACATGGGCCTTACCAAGGAAGAGAATCCTTTCATGGGATATCGTGCTATTCGCTACTGCTTGAACAATCCTGAAAGCTATAAGCTTCAGCTTCGTGCGCTTTTGCGTGCAAGCAACTACGGAGACGTTCGCATTATGCTTCCTTTGGTAACAACTCTCGATGAGCTTCGTGATGCTAAGGCTCTCATAGAAGTGTGTAAAGAAGAGCTTCGAGCAGAGGGTATTCCATTCAACGAGAATATCGAAGTTGGCGTCATGATGGAGACTCCAGCTGCATCTGAGCTTTCAGATCTTTTGGCTGCAGAATGTGACTTCTTCAGCATCGGCACTAACGACCTTACTGGCTACACCATGTGCTCCGACCGTGGAAACGATCAGGTTCGTTACCTCTATTCCACCTACCAGCCTGCAGTGCTTCGCTCAATTCGTCGCATCATTCAGGAGGGAAATAAGGGTGGCATCTTAGTAGGAATGTGCGGAGAGGCAGCAGCTGATCCTTTGATGATTCCATTGCTTTTGTCGTTTGGTCTTAAGGAGTTTTCTGTAAGCTCTCCATCCGTATTGCGCACACGCAAAACCATCTCCGCATGGTCAATGCAGGAGGCTCATGAGCTTACTGAGCGCGTTATGAAGCTTACAACTGAGGCTGAAATTAAGGCACTTTTGGAAGAATCAGCACGCTAATTTTAAACTAAATATTATTTCAAAGAGAACCAGGGTAACGTATATAAGTTACCCTGGTTTAACTTTATAAATTTGAAATCCTTTTGAATATACCCTGGTTAAAAAGTAATATTCTGTAAGTGTTGAACTGTTTTAGTTTAAATTCATATCTGAAATTCTATTTCATGCGTAATGGAAATGTATACTAATTCGCATACCATTCACACGATTTTTCGTACCACTCGCAAAATATTAACGCCAGATTATAGTGTTTCAATTGCTTCACTAGAAGCATTTACTATCATTAAGTTATCCACAGGAGAGATGTTGTGTGGGCTTTCTGACTTTACATAAGCGAATTAACTATTTAGATCGTGACTGTTTATGAAGGGGTGACATTATGTCTGTTCAAGAAACTGGGGGCGCCCAGGCTCAGGACCAAGCTGGAATGAAGAAGACGCTTACGCTCTTTAACTTCTTCACCATTGGATTCGGAGCAATCATCGGAACTGGATGGGTGCTTTTGGTAGGAGACTGGATGAGCATTGGAGGAGGACCTATTCCTGCAATCGTTGCATTCATTCTCGGAGCATTATTCCTAATGCCTATTGGAGCTTGCTTTGGTGAGCTTACGGCTGCAATTCCAATCTCAGGAGGAATTGTAGAGTACGTAGATCGTACTTATGGACACACTATGAGCTATATTACCGGTTGGCTCCTCGCATTGGGCAACGGTATTTTGTGTCCTTGGGAAGCAATCGCTGTTTCAAAGCTTATCAGCGACCGCTTCGCACTTTTGCCTGGTATGGGCTGGCTCAATTCGATCGAGCTCTACGAGGTATTTGGAGCAAAGGTATATCTTATTCCTACGCTCATCGCTATTTTATTTGCACTGTATGTAATCCGTCTTAACTTCAAGGGTGCATCTTCAGCTGCAAAACTTCAGTCTTTCTTGGCTAAAGCACTTCTTGGTGGAATGATCCTCGCTATGATCGTTTCCTTCGTTACCGGATCTCCATCCAATGCTTTGCCAGCATTTTCCCAAGTAACTCCAGCAGGCGGAGTCGCTCCTGCAACTAAAGCAACCAGCTTTATGAGTGGTATGATTGCCGTTTTGGTAATGACCCCATTCTTCTATGCAGGATTTGACACCATTCCTCAGCAGGCAGAAGAGGCTTCTGAGGGTCTTGACTGGAATAAATTCGGTAAAGTCATTCCTCTTGCACTCGGTGCATCTGCACTTTTCTACACCATTTGCATTTACTCTTTCGGAACCATCGTTGACTGGCACAAGTTTGTAGATCAGTCTGTTCCAGCTTTGGCTTGCTTGATGGACATTAACTTGTTCCTCTATCTTGCAATGCTCATTGTTGCAACACTTGGACCTTTGGGACCTATGAACTCCTTCTTTGGAGCAACAAGCCGCATTATGCTTGCTATGGGACGTAAGGGTCAGCTTCCTGAGAAATTTGCTTATGTCGATCCTGAAACCGGATGCCCAGTTGCCGCTTGTAAAGTCATGGCAGCTCTCACTTTGGTAGGTCCACTTCTTGGTGGAAAGATGCTTGTTCCACTTACTAACGTAAGTGCTCTCGCATTCATCTTCGCTTGTGCAATGGCTGCTCTTGCTTGTCTTAAGATGAGGAAAGTAGAGCCAGATCTCCCTCGTCCATATAAGGTTCCTGGCGGAAACGTTGGAGTTGGACTTGGAGTTGTTGCAGGATTCTTGCTCGTAGCTTTGATGGTAATTCCATTTAGTCCTGCGGCTTTGAGTTTGTCTGAATGGGCTATCTTGATCGGATGGCTTGTAATTGGTGCAATCCTTCGTATGGTAAAGAAGTAAGCACCTAAGTAGTTGGTATCCCGTGTGGGACACACTGTATATACATTTGTAACTCGTATGTTTTTAGGAGGATTGGTATGTCTAAGTATGCATTGGTCGGCGGTCTTCTCATTGATGGTACGGGCGCTCAACCTGTCGAGAAGTCTTTGGTTTTGATTGACGAAAAGACAATCGAGTACGCAGGTGAGATGCGTGAATTTTCAGATGAATACACCGTAATCGAATGTGCTGGAAAGACCGTAATGCCAGGTCTTATTGACACCCACATTCACTTCTCAGGAAACCTCACCGACAATGATATTGACTGGGTTGTAGAGTCTCCTGCACAAAAGCAGGCATGCGCTGTAAAGCAGGCATGGGAAGCACTTTGCGCTGGTCTTACCACTGTTTGCGAAATTGGTCGTAACGGAATTGCAGTTCGTGACCTCATTAACATGGGTGTAATGAACGGACCTCGTATCTTTGCTACCGGCCTTGGATTCTGCCGTACAGCAGGACATGGTGACTCTCACCGTTTGCCTCTTCAGGTATCTAAAGATTCTCACCCATGGGGAGATCAGGTAGATGGACCTTGGGAGCTTCGTAAGGCAATTCGTATGCGCCTTCGTGAGGACCCAGACGCAATTAAGATTTGGGCTACTGGTGGTGGAATCTGGCGTTGGGACTCTGGTATGGACCAGCTCATGAGCTCTGAGGAAATCCAGGCAGTATGCGAGGAGTGCGCAATGGTAGGCATTCCTGTATGGAGCCACTCTTACAACTCCGAGAGCGCTGCATATGACTCTGTGCGCTTCGGCTGCGAGCAGCTTATCCACGGATTCCAGATTGACGAGCGCACCATGCAGCTCATGGCTGAGAAGGGTACATTCTTTACCCCAACCATCGGCTTCCTCCCAATTTGGTACTCCACCTACCCACCAGTTGAGACCCCAGAGAACGCTAAGTTCCCAGGAGACACTGTAATTGAGCGCGAGCTTAACCGCACCTATGACAACCTCCACCGTGCATATGAGATGGGCGTAACCCTCACCATCGGTTCAGACTCCTTCTCATTCATCACCCCTTACGGCTATGTAACCATCGACGAGATGTATGACTTCGTAGATAAGGCAAACATCCCAATTCTCGAGACCATTAAGGCAGCTACCCTCAATGGTGCTAAGATGATTCACCACGAGGATACTCTCGGATCTCTCGAGGCAGGCAAGATCGCTGACGTTTTGGTTGTAAACGGCAACGTAGCTGAGGACATCCACGCTCTCACCCCAGAGGCAATGGATGTCATCATGAAGGAAGGCCAGATCATCGAAAAGGGCTCCTTCTAAGATTTACCTTTCCTAATTTGTACCTTTAAAAACAGTAATACATAGTGTGAAGCTGGGCCTGCGAAAGTGGGTCCAGTTTCTTTTGTATGTAAAACTTTTATTGGACTCAGACGGGGAGTGTAGGCTATGATGAGGGCAATTATTTGATTGAAAGGAAGCTTATGAGCCACGTTATAGAGGGGTTTATGCCCTATTGCAACCATAAGACCTATTACAGAATTGTCGAGCCTGATGCTCCTTCACACAAAGCGTCTCTTTTGTGCTTGCATGGAGGGCCGGGGTCTACTCACAATTACTTTGAGGTTCTCGATCGCCTTGCTGATGAGGATGGGCGTAAGGTCATTATGTATGACCAAATAGGATGTGGAAATTCTTACTTAGATGGTCAAGATCCAAGTTTTTGGACGCCGGAGCTTTGGCTCGATGAGCTTGAGGCTCTCCGTAAGCATTTGAAGCTCGAAAAGCTCCACATGATAGGTCAGAGCTGGGGCGGAATGATGGAGATCGCCTATGCGGTCGATAGAAATCCTGAGGGTGTCTTGTCGTATGTACTCTCAAGCGCTAATCCAAGCTCAAGTATGTGGGAGCAGGAGGGACGTCGTCGCATTCGTATGATGAGTTCAGAAGATCAGAAGGCAATTTCAGATTTTCTAGCAGGTAAGATTGATGCAAGTGATCCAGACTACCTGTCTGCAGTCGATGAGTATATGAAGCGCTATTGCAACCCTACCATCCACGATAATATGCCGGAGTGTATTGTGAGGGAAAAGAAGACGGGCAATGAGGCATATGCTGTAGCTTGGGGATCGAATGAGTTTTGCCCAACGGGACCTCTTGCAGACTTTGAGTACCTCGATAAGCTTCATTTGATACAGACTGATTGTCTTGTATGCAGTGGAATTCAGGATCTTTGCTCTCCTTTAATCGCAAAGGCAATGTATGACCGACTGCCTCACGCTAAGTGGAATCTGTATCCAAATTCTCATCATGTGTGCTACGTAGATGACCATGAGCAATATATTGCAGACCTCATTGAGTGGCTCAATGAGTATGATAGATAGACTGCTTTGCTTGTAGGTGTTCTAGCTATACCAGCATTCTAAAGATGTCAGGGTCGTCTTTTACCATAAAGTTACAACGATTAGGAAAACAGATATGTAGCGAGGAAGTGGTAAGAGATGGATGATAGCGAGATTGTAAAGATACTCTATAGTGCCTTGTGTATAGATCCTAGAGCCTATGGTGTTTCCCCTGATAGTAAGGGATATGTGTGTATAGACATTCTGCTGGATAATATATTCAGGAAAGATTCGGTCATTATAGACGATAAAGACCTCAAGCGTTTAAGTTCGACGTTTAAAGATGTTCAGATTGAGATGAGAGACAGGGCGATCAGAATTACCTATAAACCACAGGCTTTAGCTTAGTACTCTCATATAATATGGCGCAAAGAAAAAGAAAATCGCTCCTCTACGCTTGTAGGGGAGCGATTATTGTATGAATTGCATTTGCTACCAGGTGATTTTATCAGTGGTATAAACTTCGAGTGCAAGTGGATCTACACTCACATTAAAGCGTGTGCCTTGCACCTTCTCGCCATCAACCTGTACAGGAGCCACGTCTTCCAAGAACTCAACCTTAACTTCGTTTGCCTTTCGCATGGTAAGGCACTTAAATCGCGCATGTCGACCAAGTTTTACCATCATAAACATCGCTAGCGTTGTGATGGTGAGTTTAGGAATGAATAGGCTGTGGCATATGCTGAGCTTGCCGTCGGCAGGATTTGCATGAGGACAGATGGTAAAGCCGCCTCCATAGGTAGGACCTATGTGTACAGCAAAGACTACATCGGGAAACTCAACGCTTTCACCGTCGAAGGTAGCGCGGCAAGGCCAGCCCTTTCTTACCTTACTAAAGAGTTTGAGGCCACTCGTTACAAAAAGCGATTCTCCTGTAGTATGAGCTCCTTCAGCTCGCCTGTCAGTCGTATCGTGGGCAATAGCCGCATCGATTCCAAAAGATAAGGTCTGCATGAAGTAGCGCTTTTCGACCTCAGTTGTTAATACACCTACATCTATGCGACGTTTGTGACCCATAAGAACTTCTTTGAGTGCGCAGATAGGATTATTAATCGCCATCTTTAAGGTACGAGCGTAATCATTTCCAGATCCCACAGGGATGATTCCTAAGGTTGGACGATCTTGTGGTTCAATTTGCATAAGACCGTTTACAACCTCGTGAATGATTCCATCTCCACCTAAAGCGATTACTGAATTGAACTTATTGGCATGAGATGCGACTTCAATTGCTTCCTTTGGACCTGAGGTAAGGTGGATTGTATATTCTGGAAGAAGTTGAGGGTGAGATGTTAGGTAGTCCTCGATAACCCTTGCATGCTCTTTGCCTTTACCGCTGTGAGCTGCTGGGTTTATGATAAATAGGGTCTTTCCCAGATTGCAGTTTTGCATCCTGAACCGACTTTCTTCTATCGAGTACGTGTCGAAATTCATATAAAAAAACTCCTGCACCAAGGTACAAGAGTCTAAACTTTAAATGGTCGGGGCAGCAGGATTCGAACCTGCGACCCTCTGGTCCCAAACCAGATGCGCTACCAAGCTGCGCCATGCCCCGTCGAGAAATAATATAATCTGATTCAGATTAGAATGCAACCCTCATATATAAAATTCATTTACTCTTTTGTATTTAAAATCATTTCTGCACAAACTGACCAAGAGGGCCTAAAAGATGCTTCAGAACCATAAGAGATTACATCATCATGATCTTCGGCTTATAGGCCATAATGTGTGTCTGATAGAAAATTTAGCGATCCTAAATTAAGGGGATGAAAGCAAATGCTTTCATCCCCTTATTCCT
>RCNI01001745.1_pt1 | contig 11306 bp, 12 predicted proteins | sample 2041151 | NCBI WGS metagenome assembly RCNI01 (sample SAMN09708214, study PRJNA481090) | feces metagenome | isolation source: feces | place: Antarctica: Albino Rookery
TATGCCTCCCCACAGTTCGAGCATTCCGGCAAAGGACAAAGCACCGCATAAACAGCCAACAACGTATGTAAAGGTACCGGCTGGCTGGAAATTCTCGGTTGCGGGATGGTTGACCCCAATGTATTGGAATTAAACGGAATCGACAAAAACAAATACACCGGTTTTGCATTAGGCATGGGAGTGGAACGTATCACCATGCTGAAATACGGAATCAAGGACATCCGTCTGTTCTTCGACAACGACATCCGTTTCCTGGAACAGTTCACAGCAGCGATTTAATATAAGACCAACAATAAAAAAACGACCGCCGGAAAATTGCTTCCGGCGGTCGTTTTTATAATCATATCATGCAAATACAGAAGTCTAATTCTCTGATTGATGAACAGTAAGTTGTGGGAAAGGAAATCCGATACCTTCTTTATTGAACGTTGCATATACGATCTTGTTCATATCAAAATATACCCCCCAATAATCTGCGGTATTCACCCATACCCTTACAGTAATATCCACACTGCTGGCTCCCAACGAACCCAATGCAATCATCGGTTCCGGATTTTTCAGGATGCGTTTGTCAGCATCTATCACACGCAACAGCACTGCTTTCACTTTATCGAAATCCTCATTGTACTCCACTCCAAAAGTAAAATCAACACGGCGGGTCTCTTTTTTACTGTAGTTTGTGACAGCATTGCTGCTCAAGGCTCCATTCGGTGCATAGACCACTTTATTGTCCGGAGTCAGCAATATTGTATGGAAAATCTGTATCTCCTGCACAGTTCCGCTTACTCCTGCACAATCAATATAATCCCCCACTTTAAAAGGCTTGAACACCAATACAATCAATCCCCCTGCAAAATTGGCGAGATTACCAGACAATGCCATACCGACAGCAACACCGGCAGATGCCAGCAAAGCAGCGAAACTTGTCGTTTCAACTCCCAACTTACTGATAATAGCGAAAGCCAGAACCAAATTCAAAAGAATATTCAAAAGACTCTTCAGGAAAGTCTGAACACTGATTTCGATATGACGCTTATCCAATATTTTGGCAACTAACTTGCCGATATACTTGATAATAATACGTCCTACGACATAGATAAGGATAGCCACCAAAATGTCTTTTCCGGCCTCCAATGCAAAATTGATCAACTTCTCCAATATTTGGCCAAAGTCCAATTTTGATTCGGGATTTACTGTAAGTAACATAACTATTATAATTTTAAAATACATATTTCACTAACAAGTGACAGAGATAAGCAACAAAGTTAAGCACTTTCTTGAATATACAAAAAAAACGCCTAAAATAGCTTGTATGTTTTTTCCTATTACCATTCTTTTCTATTAAGTTTGTAATTAGAAGCAGAACACCAAATAAAAGATTACCATGACTAAAATAATTTATCTATTTTGTATTTCAGTACTTATCGTTTCATGTGTCAGTAAAAACAAGTTCACCATCGCAGAAAACGGACGCCTGGCTGCTCTTAGCCGGGAGAGAGCTTTAATAAAGGACCTGGAGAGATCCAAAGAAAAGGTTGATAATCTGACTCAGGATACCACCCGTATGGGCAAAGCCTTAAGAGATTACCGCCACTCTCTCTATTCCAATCTTTCCGAACAGGAGAAGCTGAACGTCCTGTTGAAGGAGAAAATGGACAAGCTATCTGAACGCGAAGCGACCATCAATGAACTGCAGTCGGAAATCAATGCCCAAAAAGAAAAGGTGAACGCCTTACTGAAAAATGTCAAAGATGCGTTATTGGGATTTAGCAGCGATGAATTAAGCATCACTCAAAAGAATGGCAAAGTATATGTGGCAATGTCCAACAAGTTATTGTTCCAATCCGGAAGCGCCACGGTCAACAAACAAGGCAAGACCGCTTTAGGAAAGCTGGCAGAAGTCCTGAAGAAACAGACCGATATCGATATTTTGATTGAGGGACATACCGATACACAGCCCATTCAAACCGTCCAATTCAAAGACAATTGGGATTTAAGCGTAGTGCGTGCAACATCCGTTGTCCGCATATTGACAAAAGAATATGAGGTCAATCCGTTGCAAATCGTACCTTCCGGTCGGGGAGAATACCTGCCTGTTGCCGACAACCAGACTGCAGAAGGACGTGCCCGCAATCGCCGCACCGAAATCATCATGGCCCCAAGGCTTGAAAAATTAATGGAAATTTTAAAGTAGCCTTCACATGATTCTCCTTTGTAAAACCTTAATCATATTATTGACAAGCACCTTCTGTTCGTGCCATCCGTCTGTAATTTCCAAAGTTGACCGGGAGATATTGCAGAAATTCTGGAATTATGCCGACACACACGGCTTGCAGGAAAAAAGAATGGGGGAACGGATTTCTCTGATTGCCCGCTTTTTTCTGGACACCCCTTACAAAAGCAACACCCTGAATACTCCGGGAGGTGAAAAGCTGACGATCAACCTCCACGAGCTGGATTGTGTGACATTTGTTGATAATGTATTGGCCTTGGCATTTTTATCGGAATACTCTTCTGAATCAGAAGCAGAATTCCAGCAAAACATACAGGACATCCGCTACCGTAAAGGAATAATCGAAGACTTCACATCACGTCTTCACTACTCCTCTGATTGGCTGTATGAAATGGAGGAACGAAAGCTGTTAAAAGACGTCACGGCAGTTTCAGGAGGCATCGAATATGCAAAGGAAATCAATTTCATGTCCAGACACCATGATTTGTATCCACCGCTAAAAGAGAACCGACATTTTTTGTCCAAAATCAAAGAGATAGAAGACTCGATTAACAAACGCACATATTATTATATTCCTAAGGCAGATCTTGACAAAGCTTACCCGAAGATCAAGACAGGAGATATCATTCTCATTACCACAGGCATAGCTGGCATGGATACCTCCCATCTGGGCATTGCGATTTTATATAATGGGAAAATCCATCTGATACATGCCTCCAGCGACCATAAAAAAGTGATGATAAGCCCCTCGCCTCTGAAAGAATACATGATGGGCATCCGCTCACAGACCGGTATTATGATAGGGAGGGCTGCTCTTGATGTGGCACAGGATTTGATAGAAAAAAAACAATGTAATTTAAAATAAGAATATCATGAAAAAGAGTGTTTATACCATTATGCTGGCCTTTGTTTTGGCTACTGTATTCAGCGGTTGCGCCAACCGGAAAGTTGCACGTATCGACTCAAACGAAGTAGTTGATTTAAGCGGTCGGTGGAACGACACAGACTCACAGATTGTATCTGCAGAAATGATCGGTGACCTGCTGACTGCACGTTGGTTGCCGGTATATGAAAGCCAACACGCCAGCAAACGTCCGGTTGTCGTTGTCGGAACAGTTACCAACAAAAGCCACGAACATATCAGTGCTGAAACCTTTATCAAGGATATAGAAAAAGCCATCATCAGAAACGGCAGCGTACGTCTGGTACAGGCTGGTGAAAAGCGTCAGGAATTACGTGAAGAACGCGAACAGCACAACCAAGGATATACCTCTGCAGAAACTGCAAAAAAATGGGGTCTGGAACTTGGTGCCGATTTCATGCTGCAAGGCACTATCAACAGCATCGTAGACACTTACCGGAAAAACAAAATTGTATATTACCAGATAGACCTGGAACTCACCAACCTGGAAACAAACGAAGTCGTATGGATGGGTGACAAGAAAATCAAAAAACAGGTTAGCGACCGGGCTTTCTAAATTCATAATTATAATTTTCTGTCATGCGATTGCGTTTTTGTATTTTCTGTATCTTTATATTTCTGCTTTCCGGATGCGCCACCTGGTATCAACGGAATGCTGCTTTCCAGCAAGCAGTTGGCCTCGGGAATTTCGAACAGGCAGCAAAAATATTACACAAAGACAAGAAGCAGTCGCGTGACAAGAATAAAATCCTATACTACCTCAATCTCGGATACATCCATTTCATGATGGGCCAACAGGAGGAAAGTAACAAGGCCTTTGAAATTGCAGAGCAACTGACTGAAGAACAGAGACGGGATCCGTTGCTGGAAACGGCAACACTCATCTCCAATCCGGAAGTACGCCCCTATAGGCCCGAAGACTTTGAAGTCATTATGATCAATGTCTACAAAGCGATGAACTATCTCCAGACAAACAACATGGAAGATGCGCTTGTAGAAGCCCGCAAAATCAATATCCGGCTACAACAACTCAACGATAAATACCCCGACCACAAGAACCGCTACCAACAGGATGCATTTGCCCATCTGCTAATGGGATTGATTTATGATGCATCCGGCTATACCAATGATGCTTTCATCGCCTACAGGAATGCGTACAACATCTATCAGAGCGACTATGCTAAAAATTTCGGTATGACAGCTCCCGGACAACTTAAAAAAGACCTGTTGCGCACAGCCCACAAATTAGGTTTCAAGAATGAGCTGGCAAAATACGAAAAAGAGTTCCATCAAAAATACACTCCGCAAAAAAACTCGTCCAAAAACGATTTGGTAATGTTCTGGATGAATGGTTTTGGTCCTGTCAAAATAGAATGGGGACTTACTTTCACTAAAATAGACAAAGGTGTAGGTAGCGTGGTATTCCAAAATCAGGAATTAGGACTTGCTTTCCCCTTCTTCTGGGGAAGGGGATATACGGATTCCGACCGCTATTCCCTATCGGACCTGAACGTCGTACGTGTAGTATTTCCCAAATATCAGGAACGCCCGCTGTTGTTTACCCAGGGTTCTGTCAAATACAACAACATGATCTATCCGCTGCAAAAAGCGGAAGACATCAATCAGATAGCCTTCAAGACACTTAACGACCGTATGATAAGGGAATTGTCGACCTCTCTGCTGAGAGTTGCCGTCAAACAGGGTATCAAACAGATGGCCTCCAAAAAGAACGAATGGTTAGGCTTTGCCGTTGATATTGCCAATGCCCTCACAGAAAAAGCAGACACCCGCAATTGGCAGACATTGCCATACCTCATCTCCTATGCCCGTATCCCGTTTGATAAAAACCAGAGACAACTTGAAGTGAATCTCTCCGGTCCGCGGGTACAGCCTGTCAAGGAGCAGATTACCATTCCTGACACCGATGTTGCCACACGCTTTTTTATATACACGACACTATAAAAAAGAGGTTTGAAGAAAACTCCAAACCTCCTTGTCTCTATCGGTATCTCTACTATTTCTCTGTAAAATACTTGTAAAATTTCGGTATTGTACGGATTCCATTGAAGAACTGCTCCAAAGGATAGTTTTCATTCGGTGAGTGAATAGCGTCAGAACCCAGACCGAATCCCATCAAAATGGATTTGATGCCCAACACCTCTTCAAATGTAGCAATGATTGGAATACTGCCACCTGAACGTACCGGAATAGGCAATTTTCCGTACACCTCTTCATAAGCCTTCTCTGCAGCCTTGTAAGCCGGCAGGTCAATCGGGCATACGTAAGAAGGACCACCGTGCAGGTATTCAACCTTCACTTTTACATATTCAGGAGCAATGGATTCGAAATACTCCTTGAACATTTTAGCGATCTTGTCATGTTTCTGGTTAGGTACCAGACGGCTGCTGATTTTTGCATGTGCGACAGACGGCAATACGGTCTTTGCTCCTTCTCCGGTATATCCGCCCCAAATACCACACACGTCAAAAGTCGGACGAATGCCGGTGCGTTCATTGGTAGAGAATCCTTTTTCTCCATGAACGGCCTTGATTCCTAAAGACTTCTGATAAGCTTCCAGATCAAACGGTGCTTTTGCCATTTTGGCTCTCTCTTCTGCGCTGACTTCCAATACATCGTCATAGAATCCCGGGATAGTGATATGTCCGTTCTCATCAATCATGTCTGCAATCATTTTACACAACACATTGATTGGGTTAGCTACGGCTCCTCCAAAAATACCTGAATGCAAATCCGCACACGGTCCTGTCATCTCAACTTCCCAATAAGCCAATCCACGCAAACCGGCTGTAATGGATGGGGTATCACGTGCAATCATGCTGGTATCGGAAACCAAAATAATGTCGGCTTTCAACATATCCTTATATTTACGGCAGAATTCCGGCAGACTCGGCGAACCGATTTCCTCTTCTCCTTCAAGCATGAACTTCACATTGCATTTCAATGTTCCGGTAGCAACCATATATTCAAAAGCCTTGGCATGCATAAAAGACTGTCCTTTGTCATCATCTGCGCCACGGGCCCAAATCTTACCATCTTTAATGACCGGTTCGAACGGTTTTGTATCCCACAAATCAATCGGATCGACAGGCATCACATCCATGTGTCCGTACACTAAGACTGTAGGCAAAGCCGGATCAATTATCTTTTCTCCATAAGTAACTGGGTTACCGGCTGTTTCATACACTTCTGCACGGTCAGCTCCGGCTGCCAGTAAAAGAGATTTCCATTTTTCTGCACATTTATACATATCCGGTTTATGCTCTGCCTGCGAAGAAATCGAAGGAATCCGGATTAATTCAAACAACTCATTCAGAAAACGTTCCTTGTTCTCTTCCAAATATTGGTCTATTGTCATCATTGATATTGATTTATAATTTGATATTAAATACTGTTGAAACGGTATAAAGATAAAGGAAATAGTCAAAAATAAAAAGGAAATAAACAAAAAGCTGTCAAATCGAATTATTTTCAAGTTTCAATTCTCTATTCACAATTAATTCCTTACTTTTGTACACAGAAAGAATCGTATATGATTTCGCAACATTAGAAAATTAACAGCGTCTTTATATATAATTAAAGAACTACTAGTACTTCTACTTCTACCTTAGCTCCCTTTGGTAATTCTTTTACAGCTACACAAGATCTAGCTGGCTTATGATCTCCAAAGAAATCTGCATATACTTCATTTACTGCACCGAAGTCTTCCATGTTTGCTAAATAAACTGTAGTCTTAACAACATTAGTTACTTCAGCTCCTACTTCAGTAAGTACAGCCTTTACATTCTTTAAAGCCTGAGTAGCTTCAGCCTTTATATCTCCTTCTACCATCTTTCCAGTTTCTGGTACTAGTGGTATCTGACCTGAACAATATACTACATTTCCTACTTTTAATGCTTGTGAATATGGTCCAACTGCTGCTGGAGCATCTTTTGTGAATATTACTTCTGACATAATTCTTTCCCTCCTATTTTCTAATATATATTAATTATATACTTTATAGCTATACTTTTCAACATTAACTCTTATAGATATCTTGCCTTTAATCCATTTTCTATAAGATCAGACTTTATTGCATCTATCTTTTCAAAGCTTTGTGTTTCTATAGTTGCTTCAACTAACTGCTTCTTTATATGTTTACCTACTACTAACTTATCTTGATTAATGCTTAAAATATTGGCACCATGTTTAGCAAATATTGAAACCAATTTCTGAAGTGCTCCTGGCTCATCAGCTAATTCTACTTCCATACTTAATCTTCTGCCTTGCTTCTTTAGAGCAACACTCATTATTCTATATAGCGTATTTATATCTACATTTCCACCAGATACTACACAGACTACATTTTCGCCCTTTGCTGGCTTATACTTACCTGATAAAACAGCCGCTGTACTTACTGCACCAGCACCTTCACTTACCAACTTTTGATTTTCCATCATAAATAAGATGGCTTCTGCTATTTCTTCTTCAGTAACTGTTATTATTTGATCGACCTTTTCTGATATTATTTCAAAAGTCAAATCTCCTGGTGTCTTAACAGCTATTCCATCAGCTATAGTGACATCGTTAAATGCTGACTGAACCTTTCCAGCTTCAAATGATACTTTCATTGATGGTATATTACAAGTCTGTACACCTATAATTTTTATGTCTGGATTTAATCCCTTAAGGGCAGTTGCAATACCTGCTACAATACCACCACCACCGATTGGTACTAATACTGTATCTACCTTTCCATCTAACTGTTCATATATTTCTAAACCTATAGTTCCCTGTCCTGCTATTACTTCCTTATCATTAAAAGGTTCTAGGAATGTAGCACCTGTTTTTTCCTGTATTTCAACAGCCTTTGCATGTGCATCATCATATACGTTTCCATGAAGTACTACTTCTGCTCCATAGCTCTTTGTTGCTGCCACTTTTGAAACTGGCGCTGTAGCTGGCATACATATTGTAGCCTTTATACCTACATTTTTAGCTCCTAAAGCAACACCTTGAGCGTGGTTACCTGCACTCGATGCTATAACACCATGTGATTTTTCTTCTTCAGTAAGATGAGCTATCTTATTACAAGCTCCCCTTATCTTAAAAGATCCTGTTCTTTGAAGATTTTCACACTTATACCAAACATTAGCACCAGTCTTTTCAGATAATCTTACATTTTCTAAAAGATCAGTCTTTAGTACTATGTCTTTTATTGTTTCTCTTGCTTCTTTTACATCTTCTAGTGTAACCTTTTTGTTTTCCATTTTTATACTCCTTTTTCTGCGAGTTATACAAACACCCACCTAAATTTTTAATATCAGTAATTGAGTTATACAAACACCCTTTTTAGACAGCTAAACTATCACTTTTAAACTAGCTTGAAGACAAAACCCTTCTTTTCATACCTTGCTGTACAAGACCACTAGATTTTTTAACCTAGTTTGATATTTAAGTTTTCACTTGGAATAACTTGCAAACCTTATACGCTTGGGAGAGTCCCCTTTTCCTCTATTCCTCTTTAATTTACTTAAGTTCGGAATATATTTAGGCTTACACTCTCGGGTAAAAGCCCCTGAGGTTTTAGACCCTCATTTTATAAATTAAAGTAATTTTGCTATACTGCCTACGTATTTAATATAATACTAACTTGAAAAAAATTCAATATAAATAGAGCTTTTTCTTTTATTTTAAGGCTTTTTTCTTATTATTTTTTTAAATAGTTATTATTAACTTCTTCAATGAAGTTCAGTTTAAAACTTTTTTAAAGCTTTAGTGCTTGAATTTACAAATATTTACTCCTAAATAATAAGCCAGTTAAGTTTACAACTTTACTGGCTTATACTTATCTTATACTTTTACTTTTTCTTGCTTACACCCTTATTTCTTATTCCATTTCTAGCTTGCTTTTTAGTAATTCTATTAGTTTTTATTTCACCCTTTTTCTTTGCCTTAGCGTGTTCATGACCTGGAAATACTATCTTAGGCTCTTCTAAATTCTTCTTGTATAGTGTAAATTTACTTCCTATTGCCTGAACAAATTCTGCTCTTATGGCTTCACATACTGCATTTGCAGCTTCTTTTGTATCTAGGCCTGCTGTTTCTAGTATATTTACCTTTACTAGTTCTCTTACTCTTAGCTGATTGTTAAGCTCATCTAAAAATTCTCCTGTTATTCCCTCTTTACCTACCTGTATTGTAGGTTTTGTTGTATTTGCTATCGATCTTAAATATGCACGTTTTTTTCCGTTAAGCATTATTTTTCCTCCTATAATTTATATTTTCACTACTTTATATTTTTATAAGTTCTTTTAGTTATAAAACTCAAATTCTAACTCATAAATTTTTACTGTGTCTCCATCTTCTATACCCTTTTCACGAAGCATGTCAAATACTCCCTTTGTTTCTAGCTGTTTTTGGAAGAATTGAAGTGATTCCATATCGTCAAAGTTTACAGAGTAAAGTATTCTTCTCAATTCTTTACCTGTTACCTTGTATACTCCATCTTCATCTACTTCTACAGCTAGACCTTCTTCTAATTCATCCATTTCTGGTCTGTATTTATTTTCTTCTGATACAAGCTCTATTTCTTCTGCTTGGGCTAGTATCTGGGCTGCTCTTTCTATTACTTCATCTATTCCAGCTCTTGTAATAGCTGACATCTTAAATACTTCATAACCTCTTTGAGTCATTGTTTCTTTAAAGTTTTCATATACTGCTTCATCAAAAAGTATATCTGACTTATTGGCTACTACTAATTGTGGTCTTGATGCTAACTTTTCATTATAAAGCTTTAATTCTTCATTTATTTTATCAAAATCATCTATTGGATCTCTTCCTTCAATTCCAGATATATCTACTATATGTATCAAGACTTTAGTTCTTTCAACATGTCTTAAGAAATCATGACCAAGTCCTACCCCGTCAGATGCCCCTTCTATAATTCCTGGAATATCTGCCATTACAAAACTTTCACCATACTTAGTCTTTACCACACCTAGATTTGGAGTTAGGGTTGTAAAATGATAGTTAGCTATCTTTGGCTTTGCTGAAGTTACTACCGATAAGAAAGTAGACTTTCCAACATTAGGGAAGCCTATTAAACCTACGTCCGCTATCATCTTCAACTCCAAAACAACCCATCTTTCTTCTCCATCTGTTCCAGATTTTGCAAAGGCTGGAGCCTGTCTTACTGCATTGGCAAAGTGTTGATTTCCTTTTCCACCAAAACCTCCCTTGGCTACTACTACACTATCTCCCTCATGTTTTAAATCCGCTATTATCAGGCCTGTTTTTTCATCTTTTACCACTGTACCTTCAGGAACTTTAAGAATAATATCTTCTCCATTTTTTCCTGATTTTTTCTTTTTAGAGCCATCTCCTCCAGATGGAGCAGCATACTTTTTCTTATACTTAAAATCCATTAAGGTTCTAAGCCCTGAGTCAGCTACCATTATTATGCTAGCACCTCTTCCTCCGTCTCCTCCATCAGGACCACCTGCTGGAACATATTTTTCTCTTCTAAATGATACTGCACCGTTTCCACCGTTTCCTGCTTTTACAAATATTCTCGCCTTATCTATAAACATTTTTTGCCTCCTTCTTTAAATTTAATTCTACTACTTTTCTATATGCTTTTACTAAAAGCTCTGCAAGATTTAAAAAAGACCTCTAGCTTTTTTAATGTGTCTTTTCATATAGTTATCTTCTTAGATATGATTATATTACTATAAAGCCTTTTTTAAAAGTCAGAGTTCTTATTTTTTATAAAAATAGAGCTATCAGATCTGATAGCTCTATAGCTTGCATTATTCAGCGATTTCTACTGGATATATACTAACTTTCTTTCTCTTCTTGTCCATTCTTTCGAACTTGACTTTACCGTCTACAAGTGCGAATAGAGTATCGTCTCCACCCTTACCAACATTTGTTCCTGGATGAATTTTTGTTCCTCTTTGTCTAACTATGATAGAACCTGCAGTAACTACTTGACCGTCAAATCTCTTAACACCAAGTCTCTTAGATATAGAATCTCTACCATTCTTAGAAGAACCTACCCCCTTCTTAGATGCAAGAAGCTGTAAATTCATTTTTAACATCTGGAGTCACCCCCTACTTTTCAAATATTTTTATATTCTTTGGATATTCTTT
>RCNI01001915.1_pt1 | contig 11295 bp, 7 predicted proteins | sample 2041151 | NCBI WGS metagenome assembly RCNI01 (sample SAMN09708214, study PRJNA481090) | feces metagenome | isolation source: feces | place: Antarctica: Albino Rookery
TATTCAGCAAATTTTTCTGGTAAAGTATCAGATGTAAGTACTTTTTTAATGACTTTTTTTTGTTAAAAAACTATTAAAAATATGATATTTTAATAAATGGGAGGCATAATGTGATAGTAAGAAAAAAAATATTGACTTCTGGTGCAACACTACTTGGTATAGCTGCTGTTGTAGCAATTCCTTCAGTGGTGATTCCGAATGCACTATCGACAAGTACATCATTTGACCCACAAGCAATTGGTGTATATTGTGAAAAGCAATGAAAACCCGCTTATGAACTTGCTGTTAAGAAATATAATGCCGAAGGTCATAAGCACCCAATACAATTAAAAGAAAATGGCTCTTTTGATGCTCTTGGTCTAGTTGAAACACTAGGTTACCAAGATCAAAAAGTAGCTGACCTTCTTTATATGCCACTAGATAGAATACCTTCTTTAGTGCAAGATCAACAAGCACTAATGGGTTTTGCTACTCCACAAGCATTATTAGGAGAATATACAGGAGAACATATTGATGATCCATCAACTATCAAACCTATTATATCCACAGATGTAACAGGTACTAGCGAAGATGACATCAATGCTTATGCCAAAACTGGTCAAGCTGTAGTAGAATCTGCAGATGGAAAATTAAGACCATACTATTTTGGTATTAGTCATGCTACTGAAGCATTAATCTTGTTTAATAAAGGATACACTCCTGATGAATTAAAAAATACTAATGTTATGAATCTAGTGGATGCAGCTGCTACTGATGGCTGAAAAACACAAATGGTATCATTTGAGTTTAAAAACCTATGAAGTGGACTTGGAGTAATAGCAGGATTTGTTGAAAAACAAGTCACAGGGGCTGGAGTTAATGGTCAAAATGTAGGAAGATTGATTGTTACTAAAAACTCACTTAGTTCAAAATATCAATCTAACTTTACAAGAATCAATGATTTAAGTAATGTAAGTGATATGCAAAATCCTGATCAAATTGAAGGTTGAGACTCTAAAGGTGTATCGTGTACTCTAGAACAAGGTAGTACTGCATTTAAAAATGCTGTAGACTATGTTACTACATTCTATAAAAAGACTGTACCACTTAAAAACCCAAATTTAGGTGGTGAAGCAACTAACGATTGATTGATTGGAACTGAATTTGGTAAAACACAAGGAGATTTGTTTAGAAACCCAGACATTAAAAAAGGTGTGGTTGTAGATGGTCCATGAGCTAAAGATTCTCTAAAGGGAGATAATGTCCATGTTTCTCCAATGATTAGTCTAGATAGCAACAATACACCTTACCTACAAGCTCCTGGTGGTTGATTGTATGCTATTAACCAAAGAAATTGAGATAACCCTAGTAAGGTGAATGATATCAAGTCTTTTGTTAATATCTTGTTATCAGATCCTGAAGTTATAAATATGGAATATCAAACAGCCGGAAAGATCATTGATGGTAAAATAGCTAAAACAACACTTGAAAGTGATTTGAAAGGTTTTGATAAAGAAGTACTTGATGCTGTTTATGCATCTACTGCACCTGGGAAAAGAATGAATGCTAGACCAGATGGTGGTAATTCAGATTTCGGACAAGCATGAAGTATGTGAGATGGTGATGGATGAACATCTGCTGGTGCTAAAACCATTCTTAAAGACCAAACAATCAATGAAAGCGAATTAAACAAAATGAGAGAAATCTTAATAACATCCGCTAATAGTATGATTGATCGGTTAAAAAAGAAATAGGATAAAAAATCGTGATGGATAATGAAAATAACAATAAAAGTTATAAAACAACATTAAATCCAAAAATATTCTATACATACATTTTTTTAATTTTTATTTTTGTTTTAGTCTACTCTATCAACTTCCTAGTTACACAATACATTGAAAAACAAGGTGTACTAGATGAGATTGCTGATAACTACATTAAACATAATGGCAACTTTGAAGGAGATATGAAGGCAGCACAAGATTATGCCCTTTCTGTGTTTAAGGCATGGTCGCTACCAGTTTATCTTGGTGGATTAAGTACAGTGCTTATCTTCTTTGTGTTTGTTATGTTCGGCAGAACAAAAGTAGCTTATGGATATTTCTTTAGAACAGCATGATTAATAATTTTTGTTGGTTCTGGAATATTCATGTTCTTCAATGTATCAGTTCCATTATGACAACAAATAGTTAATTTTATTTTAGTAATGGCACTAGCAGCTGCTACATTAGTTGACTTATTAAAAGTGAATAGAAATAGAGAAAACTTAAAATTAGAGATTAGAAATGAATGAGCCAACACTAGAAATAATAAAAATTTAAAAGAGAAAGGAGGCAATAATGGCTAATATTAAAGTTAAACGTGAACTTGGATCAAGTTATTCAATGAATGACACTCCCAAACTAATGAATGGTTATGGTGAAGTGTTTGATTATAAAGATTCTGATAAAGCACAATTAGCTTCTGAAAAACTTCACCAAATGAAATTAAATCTTGAACGTGAAAATAGAAAACTAAAAATGGGCAAGAAAGTTGAAAAGAACAACTATTATAAGTTCAAAAATACTCAAAAAATAACAAAAAAATCTGAATTAACTAGTTGCAAATTCAAATATCATGCAGAACTTAATTTAATCAATGACATTAATAAATATATGGATATATATATTCCTATTAATTCATTTATTTTGGAAGAAATTAAAAATATTGATCTAAAGCTTAAATCTAACTATGCTAATTCTAAAAAAGCTTTAGAATCAATGAGATATGAAGATGAAGAAGATGCAACCATTGAACAAAATATCAAATTGTTCCATGCAGATGCTATTAATTATGAAAATAAATTATTAGCAATCCAAAACGCTCTTAAGTCTTTAGAAATGTTCAACTTCAGTCATAGCGAATTAACTACAGCCAAAGACTTTGTGTCTATGTGCCAAGAATCAATTGATGTTCAATCAGAAAACTATCACAATGATATTATTAAAACTTTAAAAAAGATATTTGATGCTTATCAACACCAATATTACTTTATTTATAATAATGAAACATTTGATTATGAAGGAAAGAAAGAAGCTTTAAAGGTTGAATATCATCAATCAGTTCAAAACTGTAAGGAAAAGTATAAAGTTTCTATCAAAAACGAAAAAGATAGAATTAATACAAATTGTAAAAGTGGTATTCAAAAAAATATAGTTGAATCTAAAAAATATAACCTTAAAGTAAATCAAGAAGAACTTAAAAAACTTAAATGTACTAAAAAAGACATTAATAAAGAAATTAAAGAAGAAACTATTGAAAAAGAAAAAACAATCAAATATATTAAGCAACAAGAAAAAGAACTATATCAAAATAGAATTGCTCAATATAAACAAGAAAATGTCTTATCTACAAACAAGGGTACTAATATAAAAGAAATTGTTAGTACAAGTGATTACACAAAATCTAGCAAATTAGCATTAAGTCCTAAATTACATAAATTAAATAATTGAAGTTATAAAGCTGACTTATTAGACATTAAAGCAGATTACTTGATCTCTGTTGGGCAAGCAATCCAAAAATTATCTTGAGATGGCGACTACTTAATGAAGTCAGGTCAAGCATTAAAAGAAAAAACACAACAATATAGAGAGTGTTGTACTTCTTTTAAGCAACACCTTCAATCTATTGATGTAGTAGGTCCTATGTCAAAAATGAGTAGCGAAGATAAGCAAATTTACAAAGCTGAAAAACGAAAACTTGGTGAAAAATATAAGCAAGATATAGCTGAATTAAAAAACCAAAAAACCCAAAAAGAAGTTACTGGTACTGCTTATAAAAACCAAAAACTTAAATTAACAGTATTTTATGAAGAAGATGTTAAAGCAATCAAAACTACATTAGCTTCATCTAAAGGTAGATATCAAACTAAAGATGCTTACATCCAATTTAAGAAGCAACAAGACATTATTAAAAAAGAACATGAACAAGCAATGAACAACATTTCAAAGGAAATTCCTATTGAAGTAAAGAAAAACACTTCAATTTGAATGACTTTACTTGCATTCTTCTTGCCTGGGGTAGATCAATTAATTATTAAAAATTGAAAAAAGGCATTCTGATTCTTAATCTTAACATTGCTTTGTTGAGCAGTGTTCATTCCTTATGCATTTGGTGCATATAACATCAAAGGTGATGGAATTATGGGGTTAGTAAAACTTTCTTGAGTAAAAGTAAGTGCAGCTGACTCTCCAATTTATGGAGCATTATATAGCGATGCTCGTTATGCACTAGTAGAAGGTGTAATTGGTGTTATCCTATTAGTTATATCAATTAGTTATTTCTCTATCTCTGCATATCAGTGTTGAAAAATAGTTCGTTCCATGGAAAAGGGAATTAGATGTAATACTTGGTTAGAAACTAGGAAAATTTTAAGAACTAGTGGATTCCCTTATGCTATTTCTGTACCTGGACTAATTTGTATTTTATTTATAGTTATTATGCCTATTATAGTATCGCTACTATTAGCATTCACTAACATTGGTACAGATCACAATCCAGCTGCTGGACAAGAAACAAATTGAGTTGGTTTTGATCAATTCAAGAGATTATTCTCAGACCCAGCATTCTTTGAACCATTAGGACAAGTGCTTTGATGAAACATTGTGTGAGCAATTGCTACAACATTATTAGTTTTATTCTTTGGTACTATTATGGCTTTAGCTATAGAAAATAAAAACATTAAAGCTAAAGCTATGTGAAGAACAATCTTCATCTTACCATGAGCTATTCCAGCATTCGTTTCTATTCTATTCTTCAAAGTTATTTTCTCAGATAGTTCAACTGGTTTAATGAACTCTTGATTGTTAGAAGCCGGTATTATTGATAAAGCTATTTCTTGACAAACAGAAGCAGTTGCTTCTAGATTAATCTTAATCTTAATACAAGGATGATTAGGACACTCATACATTGTGCTATTAGTATCTGGTAACTTAAAAGCTATATCATCAGACATCTATGAAGCAGCTATGATTGATGGTGCTAATCCGAAGAAGCAATTCTTTAAAATTACATTACCAATTGTTCTATTGCAAATTGCTCCACTACTAATTGGTCAATTTACATTTAACTTTAATAACTTTGGTGTTATTTGATTATTCAATGATGGTGGTTCAAAAATAGATCCACACTATATATACAATGTTGGAAATAATGATATCCTACTATCGTGAATCTTCAAAATGACATTTGGTAGTTCAGCTTCAACAGTTGTATCTAACCAAGCTATTGCATCAGCACTGGTAATAGTTATGTCATTATTCATTGTGACTGCTTCTGGTGTAGGATTTGCAAGAACTAAAGCTTTTAGAAGGGGGGAAGAAATTTAATATGAAAAGGATTAATGATTATAAGCCCAAATGTTCACGTGCTCGTAGAAGTAAAAAAGTTAATACTAAAGATACATTAAGATTAACTCCTCTACAAAAAGCAAAAACAGGAATGGTCTATGTTCTACTTATTCTATGATCTGTAATTATTCTATTGCCTACTATTGGTATTTTAATTGCATCATTAAATACAAGCAACCCAAACTATATTAGCTTTGATAATATCAAAATTGGATTTGATAACTTTAAAACATTATTTGATGTTGATAAAGGAATGTACTTTGGTTATTGATTAGGAAACTCTTTATTCATTTCAGTATTCACAATGATTATTACTGTTATTATTGTGTCATTGACAGGATATGCATATTCTAGATTTAGATTCAAAGGAAAAAGAATCTCATTGATGTCAATCATGCTTATTCAAATGATTCCATCTATTTCTGCATTAATTGCATTCTACATTATTAATGAATTATTATATAACTCATTAAAAATCCTTCCTTTAATTACATTAATCATTATCTATTCTGGTGGTGGTGTAGCTGGAAATACATTTGTACTAAAAGGTTATTTAGATTCAGTTTCTACAGAAATTGACGACTCAGCTAAAATAGATGGTTGTGGTAACTTCAAAACTTACTTTAAAATCATTATGCCTTTAGCTAAACCAATGCTAATGATTATTGCACTATGATCATTTATTGGACCGTTTGGTGATGTTATTTTACCAAAAATTTTATTAAACAACCCTACATCATATACATTACCAGTGGGACTATATTCTCTATTAGTTCCTAATAGTCAAAGATTAGTATTTGAACCAGTGTATGCTGCAGGTGCTTTAATTACAGCAGTGCCAATTGCTATTCTATTCATTTATTCTCAAAAGCATATGGTTAGCGGATTATCACAAGGAGGAGTAAAAGGCTAATATGAAGCAAAATATAATTAACAAACTTTTAACTGAAACAAGTTCTAAAGAAAAATCAAATGGTGCAAGAATTGAATTTAAAAATGTTGGTAAGAAGTATGAAGGACGTACTGAATACACATTAAAAGACATTAATATAAATATTGATGCAGGAGAATTTTGTGTTATTCTAGGCCCATCAGGTTGTGGTAAGACTACATTATTAAGAATGATTGCAGGTCTTAACTCAATTACTAAAGGTGACTTATTGTTTGATGGTCGTAGAGTAAATGACCTAGAACCAGCAGATAGAGATATCTCTATGGTATTCCAATCATATGCATTATATCCTCATATGAATGTTTATAAAAACATTGCCTTTGGTTTAGAAAATCAAAAAATAAGAAAAGACGTGATTGACTCTAGAGTTAAAGAAGCAGCCAAAATGTTAGATATTACTAATAGATTATATGATAAACCAAAGGACTTATCAGGTGGTCAACGTCAACGGGTAGCTATTGCCAGAGCATTAGTTAGAAACCCATCTGTATTCTTAATGGATGAACCTTTATCTAATTTAGATGCTAAGTTACGTGAATCAACAAGACGTGAAATTGTTCAAATTCATAAAATGTTAGGTTCTACTACAGTTTATGTAACTCATGATCAATTAGAAGCCATGACTATGGCTAATAAAATTATTTTAATGAATGACTCTGTTATTCAACAAATTGGAACACCTTTAGAATTATATAAAAACCCAGCTAACCTATTTGTGGCTAAGTTCATTGGTTCTCCAACTATGAATATTTTTGAAGGAATTATCAAAAATAACCACTTTGTATCTAAAACCTCTAACTTAAAGATTCCTTTAGATTGTTATGAAGTTCCAAAAGAATATGAAGGCAGAGCAGTTTATATGGGTGTAAGAAGTGAAGATATTATCCACACTATCAACAAACACAATATTGTGATGAAGGTTACTGGACAAGAATTTTTAGGAAAAGAAAAAATCTTAACATCATCTCACCCAGCATGTAAGCAACCAATCTTATCTAATGTGCCAAACTGAGTAGAAATTCAAGAGGGGAAACAATATAATTTCAATATAAAGAGAGATAATATTTACTTCTTTGATAAAGAAACAGAAGTGGCAATGCCAATGAAGGTCAAAAAATATCTCGATATTTATTCATTGTAATAAGTTAAAAACTATGAGCAAACGCTCATAGTTTTCTTATAATATAATAAGAGGTATGCAATGACTAATGAAAAACACATAAAAAATTTATTTAATTATGATGAATGAAATCTAGTACAAAATAAATTAGATACCAAAGGAGATGATTTTCTAATTGGTGAATCATTAACTTCTTTAGGTAATGGTTATTTTGGATCAAGAGGAAATTTTGAAGAAACATATTCTGGTAAAATGCACCAAGGTGTATATAATGCTGGGGTTTGATTCCCAGACAAAACCAGAGTTGGTTGATGAAAGAATGGATACCCTTTATATTTTGGTAAAGCAATTAACTCATTAAACTTTATTACTATCAAAGTTTATGTTAATGAAGAAGAACTTGATTTAAATAAGTTTAAACCAACTTCATTTAAAAGAACCCTTGATATGAAGAACGCAATCTTATCAAGAAAGTTTACTACTAAGATTGATGGCATTGAATTAACTTGTGAAACAGAAAGATTTTATTCAATTGATGATTTAGAAACAGCTTATATCTCATATAAAATTACTCCAAGTCAAGCTTGTACAATTAAATATGTATCAGTTTTAGATGGTGATGTAAAGAACCTTGACTCTAACCACGGTGAAACCTTCTGAGATCCAATTTATAGTAATGTAGCTGAAGGTGTACAAACCCTAATGATTAAAACTAAACCAAATAACTTTGGAGTAGATAGATATAGTGTATGTTGTGCTTGTGTTAATGATTGTGATGCTGATAAAGTACAATCTAACTACAAACAATTCTTATCTGAACAAACTTATATTAAAAAAGTTAAAGCTAATGAAACTTTCTCAATTCAAAAGAAAGTAGTAAATTGTACTACTAGACACCACGCTGAAAAAGATTTAAGCAAATATGCTATTCAAAAAGCTAAGAAGATTAAAACTATCTCATATGAACAAGCTAAACAAGCTCATAACAAAAAATGAGATGAAAGATGAATGTTATGTGATATCAAAATAGATGGTGATCCTGCTTCTCAACAAGGGATTAGATTTAGTTTATTCCAATTATTCTCTACCTTCTATGGTGAAGACCCTAACTTCAACATTGGACCAAAAGGATTTACTGGTGAAAAATATGGTGGTGCAACTTACTGAGATACAGAAGCTTATTGTGTGCCAACTTATTTAGGTGTAGCACCTGAATATGTAACTAAATCATTATTACAATACAGACATAACCAACTACCTCAAGCTATTGCTAATGCTAAGAGTTTAGGTTTACGTGGTGCTTTATATCCTATGGTAACCTTTAATGGGGTTGAATGTCATAATGAATGAGAAATTACTTTTGAAGAAATTCATAGAAATGGTGCTATGGCTTATGCTATCTATAATTACACCAACTATACTGGTGATGACTCTTATTTAAAAACTAAAGGGATTGATGTGTTAGTGAACATCTCAGAATTCTGAGCTAGTAGAGTACATTGAAACCCAACTAAGAAAGTTTATATGATGCATGGGGTAACAGGTCCTAATGAATTTGATAACAACGTGAACAACAACTGATACACTAACACTATTGCTCAATGAACTATTAATTACACTCTAGAAGTATTAAAGAAATATAAAATCCCTACTTCTAAGTTAAAGAAATTTGGTATTACTGATGCTAGTTTAAAACATTGAAAAGATGTAGCATCTAAAATGTATTTACCATATGATCAAAAATTAAAGATCTTTGTACAACACGATACTTTCTTAGATAAAGAATTTATTGCTGTTAAAGATTTAAAACCAACAGATAGACCAATTGTACACAACTGATCATGAGATAAGATTCTAAGATCTTGTTTCATCAAACAAGCTGATGTGTTACAAGGAATCTACTTATTTGAAGACAAGTTCAGTCTAGATGAAATCAAGCGTAACTATGAATTCTATGAAAAGTATACAGTGCATGAATCATCTTTATCACCTTGTATTCACTCTATTCTGGCTGCTAAAATTAATAAGATGGAAGATGCTTTCAACTTCTATAAACGTTCATCTAGATTAGATTTAGATAACTATAATAATGACACTAAGGATGGATGTCATATTACCTCTATGGCTGGGGGATGATTAACTATTGTTCAAGGTTTTGCTGGTATGAGAGTAATTAATGGTAACCTTAACTTCACTCCAAGAATCCCTAAACAATGAAAATCATATAGTTTTAATATTTCATTTAGAAAGAATATTGTAAATGTTAAAGTAAATAAGAATGGCTCAGAATTTACTCTAGTGAAAGGAACTAAACTAGATATTAAAGTAAACAACAAAAAGATTAGTCTATCTAAAGACAAAACTATTGCTGTGAAATAATATCTTAGCCCATTTTAAAGCTACAATGCACTTAAAAAGCCCTAGATTTACCTCTTAGGGTCTTTTTAATTGTTACACCATTAAATCCCCCCCTCAACATTAAAAAAAAATTTAATTTTTTTATATACATAGTATATACCACTCTATAAAACCAATCTTTTTTGCAAAAAATTAAAAAAAATTAAATTTTTTCCAATTTTTGGACAAATAAATAATGAGGAGGAACTCCATGGTTATTGGAACTTCCACCATTAAACCCTTACCTCCTCATAAAAAATCAATTATTGAAGAAATGAGGTAATCCTATGGCAAAAGCCAACAAGAACAAATCTAATAAGAAAACAGCTGCTAATAAAACTAGTAGTAAAACTAGTAAAAAGCAATCTACTCAAAATGCTGCGGCTCTTAGTCAAGCAATAATAAATCATTTAAGTAGTTTAAATTTTACTTCTGTGAGTGATTTGAGTGATTATTATTCTAAGATTGGTACAACTAGTAGCAATAATATTAGTGATGTTAGTAAGTATGCAATTGATACATCTAATCAAAATCTTCTTATTATCAATGATAAGAAGACTCAAAAAGAGTATGAATCTAAGAATGAATCCTTGTATGTTATAATCTTAAAAGATGAGAATGATCCAGATAGCACAATTGAAATCGTTCATCGTTACAAGAAATCAGGAGCAGCTAAAAAGATGACCATTGATCAATTATATAGTTACATGACTACAAATCTAGCTACAAAGCAAGATATTCAAAATCTTGATATGATACAAAGATCAATAATCTCGATACAAAGGTTAACAATCTCGATACAAAGGTTAATAATCTCGATACAAAGGTTAACAAGATCGACACTAGATTAACTAAACTAGAAAAGAAAGTTGATAAACTCAAAAAAGACAATAATCTAAAATAATTTCTAGGAGCAGCTAAAAAGATGACCATTGATCAATTATATAGTTACATACATCAGTCAAAACATGGCTACTTAAACAGATTTAGTAAATCTTGAAAATAGAATTGACCAAAAGATCAATAATCTTGATGCAAAGGTTAGCAAGATTCAAACTAGATTAACAGCTTTAGAATAGAAAGTTAATGATGGTTTTAATGAAGTCAACGAGAAGATTGATAATCTAACCAAAGTGGTTAAAGAACTTTAATCAAAAGCTAAAGATCATGGTTGAAACATTAAAAAAGAACTCAAGTAAGTCTTGATTTACCCTGCTTAACTAATTCTCTTTAACAATCTTTGAAAGTAAACAAAATATTTTATTAAAAGGTATCAAGATTTAAATCTTGATATCTCCCTAGAAACCAATCTAGAGGTTTTTAGTTAAGATTAGATGAAAAAACTTCTAGGAGGACCTAGAAGTTTTGTTGTTTTTAATGGAGCAGGTGATGGGAATCGAACCCACGTCTCGACCTTGGCAAGGTTGCGTTCTACCATTGAACTACACCTGCATCACAAG
>RCNI01001748.1_pt1 | contig 11267 bp, 12 predicted proteins | sample 2041151 | NCBI WGS metagenome assembly RCNI01 (sample SAMN09708214, study PRJNA481090) | feces metagenome | isolation source: feces | place: Antarctica: Albino Rookery
TATTCATTTCTTCATAAAATTACTATATATTATTAATATTGACCTATTTATTTTTAACATCTAAAATGTTATTATAAAATTTTTAAAATTTAATGGGAGGATTAAATGAATAATAAAACAAAAGGTATAATTTTAATAACCATATCAGCACTTAGTTTTGCTCTTATGAGTACATTTATAAAATTATCCGGTAATTTACCATCAATAGAAAAAAGTTTTTTTAGAAACTTAGTTAGTTGTTTCGTGGCATTTTATTTAGTAAAAAAAGATAATGCCTTACTTTTTGGACACAAGGAGAATAGACTTGCTCTTATAGGACGTTCTGCTTTAGGAACTTTAGGAATTTGGGCTAATTACTATGCAATTGATAGATTAATATTATCTGATGCTACTATTCTTAATAAATTAAGTCCATTTTTTGTTATTATATTTTCTTATTTATTCCTAAAAGAAAAATTAAAACCAGTTCATATAATATGCCTGTTAGCTGCATTCTCTGGAGTTTTATTTATAGTTAGACCATCTGGAAATTTATCAAGTAACTTTATTCCTGCTATAATTGGACTTTGTTCAGCAGCCTTTGCTGGAGGAGCATACACCTTTGTTAGATATTTAGGTGGTAAAGAAAAAGGGGCTACTATTGTTTTCTTCTTTTCTTTCTTCTCAATAGTAACTACTTTCCCTATTATGTTATTTCAATTTGAAACCTTTAGCTTAATACAATTTGTATTTTTAATTCTTGCAGGGGTTGCCGCTTCTTGTGCTCAATTTGCATTAACATCAGCTTATAAATATGCTCCAGCAAGAGATATATCAATTTATGACTATACTCAAGTTATTTTCACAGCCTTAATAGGCTTTGTGTTATTTGGAGATATACCAGATAAAATATCCTTAATAGGATATTCCTTAATCCTATTAGCATCTTTTTCTATATTTTTATATAACAAAAAAGATGCTAATAAATAAAAAAAAGCTACACAAAACAGTGTAGCTTTTTATCTATTATTTTTAAAATAATCACAATATTTATTTATCTTGCATATATCACATTTAGGCTTTCTAGCTATACAACATCTTCTCCCGTGAAAAATTAAAAGATGATGGGCTAAAGACCATTCTTTTTTAGGTAATTCTTTTTGAAGTTGTTTTTCAGTTTCAAGTACATTATCTGAATGTGCTAACCCAATTCTATTTGAAACTCTAAATACATGAGTATCTACTGCAATAGATGGCACTCCAAAAGCATTTGATAAAACCACATTGGCAGTTTTTCTTCCTGCTCCAGCTAAAGAAGTTATTCCTTCCATAGTTTTAGGAACTTCTCCACCAAAATTTTCTTTTAATTGATGAACCATCATAATTAAATTTTTAGCTTTATTTCTATAAAGTCCTATTTGCTTTATTCTATCCTCTAGTTCCTCTTGACTTATAGTTAAAAAGGCATCTACATCTGGATAGTCTTTAAATAAAGTCTTGGTGACCTCATTAACCTTTTTATCTGTAGTTTGTGCTGATAAAATAGTGGCAACCAAAAGTTGAAATGGAGTTTCATAATTTAGCTCACATTTAGCATCTGGATACTCTTCTTTTAATATTTCTAATACCTCTTTAGTTCTCTTTTTCATAGTATGCCCCCCTAATCTTTATATACCCCTCTATAATCTTCTGGTAAAAGATTGGCTATATTTTTCATAAGGTAATTTAAAGCTCTTTCTTCATACTCATGCTTTCCTTCATCTTTTTCTTTCTTTGGAAGTTCCATAGGAGTTCCAAATTTTATGTTAACCTTTGAATGATTAAACTTTTCTGCTCCCATATTTTCATCATTTATTGGCATAAGCTTTTCAGTTCCAGTCATTCCAAAAGGTACTATTTTAGCCTTTGTTAATCTTGCTATAAGTATAATTCCCTTTTTAGCTTCTATCATTTTTGCATTTCTACTTCTTGTTCCTTCAGGGAAAATAACTATATTTTCTCCACCCTTAACAGCCTTAACAATTTTATTTAAGGATTCCCTATCTGCTGAATTAGGTTTTATTTTTATATTTTTAACTAATCTTGTACCTATGTTAGTTAAAGCCTCATCATTTAGCTTTACTCCAGCAATAAAATATGGATCATATTCCTTTTGTAAAACCTTATCTAGAACTAGCCCATCTGCATTACTTAAATGATTTCCTATAAATATAAATGGACCTTCTTCCTTTTTTATTTTATCAAGTCCCTCAACTTTCAAGTCAGCATATTTATTTAAACATCCACCGATTAAAGTTCCTGCTATTGGTCTAAAAATACTATCCGGTAATCTAACTAATATATTAGCTCCTATACGAGTAAACATAACTTTACCTCCTGTATCAAATTTTAACAATATATTATTATACATCATAAAAATTTAAAAGTCTATTTCTAAAATTTTTAAGACTTTCAGAATTTAATTGATAATTTGATATATCTTCCTTATTAATTAAGACCTTTTTAATCATTATATTCCTTAAAATTGTATTTTTACCTCTCCATCCGCAAGAAGTCTTTTTAAAGGTTTCATTAAATTCTTTTTTGCTTATCTTATGAAAATCTTCAAAAGAATCCTTTTGCATAAAAGTGAGAGGTTTAAAATCCTCTATATTTGTATAAGTTATTTCCTTATTATATGGACACTCTTTTTGACAGCTATCACATCCAAATATTCTTCCCTTCATAAGTTTTAAATACTTATCTTCTATATCTTTTTTCTGAGTTATATAAGACATACATGAATTAGTATTTTTCATTTTACTTCTATTTAAAACCTTAGTTGGGCAATTTTTATAGCATATTTCACAATCACCACATTCTTTGTAAGTTCTTAATTCCTCTAAAGTTCTTTCTTCTTCACACTTAATTTCTAAATCCGTAATTATTTCTCCTAAAAACACATAGGAACCATACTTTTTAGTGATTAGCATATTGTTTTTACCTATGAATCCTATATTACCTAAGTATGCAATATATCTTTCAGGTAATGAGTTACTATCAACTAAAGAAATTGCCCTTCCTCCTAGAGATTCTATATATTCGCTTATCTTCTTAAGGAAATTAGAGACAACATAATGATAGTCCATTCCTCTAGTATAAACTGAAAATCCATTATCAACATAGTCTTCATCATATAAATAAGGAAAAGCAATTGTTATTATGGTCTTCCCGTCTTCCATGTACACATTAGGATTTACTCTTTTCTCTATATCCTGTTCCTCAAACTCATTTTCAAACCCTTTATCTTTTCTTATATTGTACACCTCTTCAAGTTCTGAAAATCTTCTACACTTTACAAAACCTACAGTATCTAACCCTAAAGATTTACAAAACTCTAAAATCTTTTCCTTCAAAAATTATCACCTCAAACTAAAAAAGACTATATTAAATTTTTAGTTAGTAAATATAAAAACATATAGTTTAATTTTTTTCCTAACTAATAAAATTTATATATAGTCTTATTATAAACCAAATAATAAAAATTGGCATATTTATAAATTAATTTTTAATAACTGCTGGAATTCCAACAGCTGTTTTTCCCTTTGGAACATTCTTTAATACTACAGAGTTTGCTCCTATCTTTGCTCCATCTCCTATGCTTATAGGTCCTAAAATTTTAGCCCCACATCCAATAATAACATTATTTCCTACAGTTGGATGTCTCTTACCCTTGTCCTTTCCAGTTCCTCCAAGAGTAACTCCATGATATATAGTTACATCATCTCCTATTTCTGCAGTTTCTCCTATAACAACACCCATTCCATGATCTATAAAAAGTCCTTTTCCTATTTTTGCCCCTGGATGAATTTCTATACCTGTAAAAAATCTTCCTAACTGAGAAATTAATCGTGCTAGAAAAAATAATTTTATCTTATATAGTCCATGTGCTATTCTATAAAATATCAAAACATGTATGCTTTGGTAAAGCAATAAAACCTCTAGTTTTGTTCTAGCCGCTGGATCATTTTTCATAACATTTTCTATATCATATTTTAAATTTTTGAACAAAATTTTCACTCCTACAAATTACTCATATAGCCCTGTTGAAAAATATTTTTCTCCTCCATCAGGTGCTATAACTAACACTTTTTTATCTTTTGCTATATTTTCTAAAATATCCTTTGCTCCTTTTAGTGCAGCTCCAGAAGATATACCTACTAAAACTCCTTCTTTATCAGCAAAGCTTTTTGCCATAGTGTATGCATCTTCATTTTTAACTTTTATTATTTTATCAACTACTGATGAATCATATATCTTTGGTACAAATCCAGCACCTATTCCTTGAATTTTATGAGGACCAGAATTTTCTCCTGATAATACAGCTGAACCACTAGGTTCTACAGCAACTATTTTTATATTAGGATTATATTCCTTTAATTTTTTTCCTACTCCTGTAATAGTTCCACCTGTTCCTACCCCTGCAATAAATACATCTAAATCTGGAATATCCCTTATTATTTCTTCCGCAGTAGTTTCATAATGTTTTTTTGCATTGGCTTTATTTAAAAACTGTTGAGGCATGAAATAACCCTTTGTGCTAGCTAATCTCTCAGCTTCTTCAATAGCTCCTTTCATTCCTTTGCTACCTTCAGTTAAAATTATCTCTGCTCCATAAGCTTTGATCATATCCCTTCTTTCTTTACTCATTGTTTCAGGCATAGTTATAATAACTTTATATCCTTTAATTTTACCAATCATAGCTATGGCAATTCCTGTATTTCCACTAGTTGGTTCTACTATAACTCCATTTTCTTTTAATAATCCATTTTTTTCAGCTTCTTCTATCATACCTAAAGCTGCTCTATCTTTTACACTTCCTCCTGGATTAAATTTTTCTAATTTAACAAATACATTATTTCCTTCAAATAAATTACTTGCCTTTAATATTGGTGTGTTTCCTATTAAACTTAAAAGACTGTTAAAAACCATATAAATTTCCTCCTTAAAAATATAATAAAAAGGCCTTACACTATTTAGAGACGAAGCTTTTTACTCCGTGGTTCCACTCTAATTAGGTAAAGACCTCACTTAATCAAGTACTATAAATACTCTATCACGTTAACGGGTGATACTCGAAAATTTCTACTTATAACTTTTCGAAATTTCTGTTCAAAAGCGCACTTCTTATAAAGCTTTGGTGAAAGATTTCCAGCACCACTTTCTCTCTGTGACCTATCTTTATAATACTTTTCTTTATCACAACATTTATCCGACTATTTTGATATGAATTATATACTTTATTATATTCTTTTATTAAAATTTGTCAACTAATCTGTGTACTTTTTCTTAAATTTTCTTTTTAAGTTGTTAGGAATTAATTCATCAACTATATCGTGAATAAGAACCATCCCCACTAATTTTTCTTCATAGTCCACAACAGGAATAGATATTAAATCATATTTTGTTGATTTTTCTATTGCATCCTCTATAGTACTATCTATATTAACACTTATGGAAGATGTGTGCATAATCTCCTTAAGTCTCTTATTTTCTTCATTCATTATTAAATCTCTTAAAGTTACAACTCCATTTAATCTATCTTCTTCATCAGTTATATAAACATAATACATAACTTCTTCATCTGCATCTAATTCTCTTAAAAGTTCTATTGTCTCTTTTACAGTAAGATCTAAATTAAAAGCTATAAAATCTTTGTTCATTATACTACCTACGGATTCATCTGAATATCCCATAAGTTCTTTAACTTCTTCTGCATCTTCATTTTCTAATGCAATTAATACTTTTTCTCTCTCTTCCTCATCTAGTTCATCTATAATATCTGCTATTTCGTCATTTGGAATATTTTCAAAAAGCTCTGCAGTTTTAGAATGAGAAAGTCCCTTTATTATACTGCTCTGTACTTCTGGTTCTATTTCTTCTAAGGTATCAGCAGCTAAATCTTCATCTAAGCTATCAAAAACTTTTTTTCTGTTTATGGCATCAAGTTCTTCAAGTATATCTGCTAAGTCAGCTGGATGTAATTTTTGAAGCTTTTTATATGGAATAGCTAACTTTAAGTTATCATTAATCATTTCTAAAGACTCAACATCTTCCCACATAATAACTTTTTCTTGAAACTTTTCTTTAAAAACTTTAGCTAATAATTTTCCTAGTCCCTCTAATCCATTGCGTCTAAACTTTACTATCTTTCCTGTTTCAACAGCTATTACCCTAAACTCACCTGCTATTTTTACTATTCTTAAATCATCAACCTTAACTACTTTCTTTCCATTTATATCTACTATTTTTCTATCTAATAAATTTTGAGATAAAAGATAACTATAATTTCTTGGTAATATTTCTCTACTACCTCTTATTTGTATTTTAAATTTTCCATTATCTCTTTGATAAAAATCTATATTTTTAAACTCATAATCAAATATGACTCCATCTCTCTTTACTTTATATCCTATAATTCTTGGATAACCATCCTCTGTGGTTACATAAACATCCTTTAAAACTCCTAGGACTTCATTGAATTCATCATATATTTTCTTATTGATTATGTTACTGTATAAAAACATTGTTAATTTGTTCATCCAGCTCTCCTCCTTTTTAATTTTAAAAAAATTTTAAAATTAAATTTGATTTTTAAGAAAAGGAGAAGTATATTATAAGTTTAATCTAATCTAGAAAATAACTTCCCTCTTTTCTTATAATATTTAATTTAAAATTGCACCTATCTTCTCGAGGGCTATCTTCCATTTAGTTTCACCACCTATAAATAAAAAATTACATAACTCTCTAATTTATTATATTATATAAACTCTAAAATGCAACGTTTTGTCAATATTTAAATAAAATTATTTTATTTCTTATTTGACTTTTTCACTTCATCATGATAAAGTATTAGTGTAATAAATCGAAAGGAGAAAGATATGAAAAAGTTATTATTTTTATTAATTAGCATAGTAATTTTACCTATTCTTATTTTGGGTTGTTCCTCAAGTAAAATAGAAACTAAAAAGGATAGTAACACAGTAATTATAGGAATAGATGACACTTTCGTTCCTATTGGTTTTAAAAACAAAGAAGGTGAAATAGTTGGTTTTGATGTTGATTTAGCAAAAGAAGCTTTTAAGCGTATGAATTTAAAAGTTATTTTCCAACCAATCGATTGGTCAATGAAAGAAACTGAACTTACTAATGGAAATATAGATTTAATTTGGAATGGATATACCATGACACCTGAAAGAGAAAAGAAAGTTGCATTTACAAATTCATACTTAAAAAATAGACAAGTTATAGTTACACTTTCTAACTCTAATATAAATACTTTAAATGATTTAAAAGGAAAAACTGTAGCTACTCAAGATGGCTCTAGCTCTCTTGATACCTTATTTGAAAGACCAAAACTAACTAAATCCTTTAAAAATGGAGAGCCTGTACTTTTTGATAGCTTTAATGATTGCTTTATGGATTTAGAAGCTAGAAGAAGTGACGCAGTTGTTTGTGATGAAATTCTTGCTCAATATTATATTTCAAAAAATGACCCTAGTAAATTTCATGTTCTTACTGAAAATTTAGGGAAAGAAAGTTATAGTATAGGACTTAGAAAAAATTCTAATTTAATAGAACCTTTAAATAAAACTTTAAAAGATATGAAAGAGGATGGAACTATAGCTAAAATATCTAATAAATGGTTTGGAAAAGATTTAGAGAAATAAGGAGGTATTAACTTTGAATTATATTATTACTTTAATGCCCTCAATAATAGAAGGCTTAAAAAATACATTAGGTGTTTTTGTATTAACACTAATTTTATCTGTTCCTTTGGGAATAATAGTCGCAATACTTAGATTATCAAATATTAAAATAGTAAACTTTATATCATCTTTATATGTTTGGATTATGCGTGGAACCCCTCTATTATTACAATTAATATTTATATTTTTCGGACTACCAATAATAGGGATTAGTATAGATAGATTCCCAGCAGCCATAATAGCTTTTACTTTAAATTATGCAGCTTATTTTGGCGAAATATTTAGATCTGGCATAAAAGATGTTAATAGAGGACAATTTGAAGCAAGCAAAATTCTAGGTCTTTCAAAATGGTTTACCTTTAAAAAGATAATTCTTCCTCAATCATTTAAAAAGACTTTACCTTCAATTGCCAATGAAGTTATTACTTTAGTTAAAGATACATCCTTAGTTTACGTAGTTGGCATAGGTGAACTTTTAAGGGCTGGTAAAATTGCTAGTAACAGAGATGCTTCTCTTGTCCCATTATTTTTAATAGGTATAATATATCTGCTATTAATAGCAGTTCTAACTAAAATATTTGATAGATTAGAGAAAAAATATTCATATTATGATTAGGAGGATTAAAAATGATAGAAATAAAAAACTTAGAGAAATCCTTTAAGGATAATAAGATATTAGAAAATATCTCCTTCACTCTTAAGGAAGGAGATATATTAACTTTACTAGGCCCCTCTGGTGCTGGAAAAACAACAATACTTAGAATTTTAAATGGACTTGAAACCTGTGACTTTGGAGATATAACCTTAGATTCTATAAAAATTTGTAAAAACGGAATATATGCAGATTCCAAAGCACAAAAGGAAATTCATAAAAAAATAGGCCTAGTATTTCAAACCTTCAATCTTTTTCCTCATATGAATATTTTAGAAAACTTAATTTTAGCTCCAATGCACACTCTAAACCTCTCTCTAGAAGAGGCTACTAAAAAAGCATTACAAACTCTTTCTAAACTTTCTTTAGAGGATAAAGCTAAATCTTACCCTTGCGAATTATCAGGTGGGCAAAAACAAAGAGTTGCCATTGCAAGAGCTTTAATGTTAAATCCTAAATATATATGTTTTGATGAGCCTACCTCTGCACTAGATCCGTCCTTAACTAAGGATGTTTCTAATATTATAAAATCCTTGTCCACTGAAAATATTGGAGTATTAATAATAACTCATGATATGGAATTTGCCAAAGAGGTCTCTTCAAAAATTATAAAACTAGATTCAGGAAAAATATTAGAGGATTTACCTTCAAAATAGTTGTGAATCTAATCCACTTAACTTTTTAAACTTTATTTTTTAGTTTGCTATTACCTCAAAAAATAAGGGAATATATCAAAATTACTTCAATAAAACTTATAAACAGCATTAAGAGAATATCTAGATAAGCTCTAAAATTTTAATTATTACGGATAAGATATTAAGTTAAGAAGCTGAGACTGTTCATTTTTTTATGAATCCAATCTCTCAAAGTTCATTGGATAAGTTCAAGTTTCCAAATTAAAATTTGAACTTTCACTTAAAATCTAGTAATTCTCAGAATCTGTTTATAAGTTTTATTATTAACTCTTGATACAGTCCCTTATAGAAATTCTATTTTTCTTAAAAGTTAAAACTATATAAAAACCTAAAATACATAGTATTAGCTCACTAATTACAGAACCATTTAGAAATTTAATTCCTAATAATTCTAAAGAGTTTTCTATTATTATAAAAGCTAAGGTCACCCCTAAAAATACTATCCCTTTTTTATCAGAATGGTTTTCCTTTTTAAAAAGTATTAAAGAGCTTAATATAGCTACTAACAAAAGAATATATATGGATTTAAGTAACATTTGTTTTTCCGTTGTAATTACGTAACCATATTCCCAAGACATCTTAAAAAAAGGTTTAAAAATAGTTATGACTCCAATATAAAATCCTATTAATACTATTGGTGCAAATTTAAAAAACTGAAAATTTATCTTGTCACTTCTAAGTAAAATATAAAAGGCTACTAATGCCATTAAAGGAATATATATTATATCTAAAAAACCTACATACTTAAATAAACTTATATACCTTTGATCACTTACTAAAGCTAGCGATATTAAAGATATAATTCTTATAATTTGCAACAAAAAAGCTATACATATTATATTTTTTATTTTTTTAGGTGAATACCTATAATTTTCTACTAAATTACTTATAGTAATGAAAATTATAAGAAACAATATTGTGTAATAAATAAATGTTTGATTCATAATTCCTCCTAATTTATTTCTCACCTATCTTGTTTACATATTAAATCTCATTACTATAAGTTATTAATTATATTACTTATTTATTCCTAAAACTTGTATTCCATCTTTAATACATTCAACTCTTAATGGAAAATCTGGACCTCTTTCTCCATCTATATCTGTAACTATTTCCTCATTAGATTCTATAAGAAGCTTATCTGTTCTAATATACTCAATTCTAGAATCATCTAAATGTTCTCCTTTTAATACCTTTATAAACATAGGTATTAATTCTGGAATATGACAAGCTTTAAATATAACTATATCTAAAAGTCCATCTTGAACCTTAGCTTTAGTTGCTAATTTAAAGTTTCCTGCTGTTTGTCCATTAAAAACAAGCATTAAATATATAGGTTCATTAAACACTTCACCATTAGCAGTTATTTTAACATCTAACTTTCTAAAGTTAGGCAATTCTTCTAAACCCTTTAAATAATATGCTAATTTACCTATTGTATTTTTTAAGTTTGTATCTGTTTTTTGGGATACATCAGTGAATAATCCTGTTGATAATACATTTACAAAGTAATTATCATTTACCTTACCTAGGTCTACTCCAATAGCATAAGAATCTAATATTTGCTCAACACATGCTCCTGCATCTTGAGGCATACCTAAATGTTTAGCAAAATCATTTGCTGTTCCAACTGGAATAATTCCTATTGGAATTTCTATTTTTCTTTTTTTCATAGCATTTACAACAGTATCTATAGTTCCATCGCCACCTGCAATAAGTATGTATTCATAAGTAGAATCTACTATATCTAGAGCATTTATTACATCTACTCCTCTTTGAATTCTATATGGAACTATAGTATATCCCTTATCTTGATGCATAGTGATTATTTTATCAAGTTCCTTTAAAATAGCATTCTCTCCCGAATATGGGTTATATATAAATCTTACTTTCTTCAATGTTTTACCCTCCACTTTTAATTACTTCCTATAAATAAATTAAATTGATATTTCTTTCAATTAATGGTATCATTTTTAATATATTATACAAACCCTGCAATATTATAAAATTATATCATTTGTTAATCCTATTGTCGATAATATGGTATAAGTAATTACATTTTGACTTATACTAAAAATTATGCAATAATATCTATGTTTTAACTATTTATTCACAATTAGACCAAAATTATTTTGTTCTAAGATATATTTAATTTTTGGATATACATTAATATAATTTTATTATTGTTAATAT
>RCNI01002565.1_pt1 | contig 11261 bp, 6 predicted proteins | sample 2041151 | NCBI WGS metagenome assembly RCNI01 (sample SAMN09708214, study PRJNA481090) | feces metagenome | isolation source: feces | place: Antarctica: Albino Rookery
TAAAAGCTGCTCCAAATCGTTGTGCAATAGCGGCTCACCGCCAGTGACAGCCACACCGTCCAGACAGCCTTTCCGTTTTTCCAGAAAGGCTAGCACGTCCTCCTCTGGCAATGTCTTTTGTGCCTGTTCCGGCAGCACCAATGATGGATTATGGCAAAATGGACAGCGGTAATTACAGCCTTGAGTAAAGATGGTACAGGCAACCTCTCCCGGATAATCCAGCAGCGTCAGCTTTTGCATTCCAGCAATTTGCATTCCACCTCACCCTCCTACTGCATCTTGTCTTTTAGTCTCTTTACTTATACTATATATAGTATTTTCTATTTACTGTCAAGGAGAATAGTATACAAGATATTGGGGTGTTTTTCTCTATTGACTTTTCTGTTTCTCCCTTTTGCAACAAAAAAATCCGGGAGCTCAAACTGCTCCCGGATTTTTTATGGTTCCGAATATTCTCTTTGGGTATCGATCTGCATTTTGCCGGATTTGTCTGCTGTCACCGTAACATTTCCCTGCCAGTCGGTACGGTACACCTCCGCACCCACCAGCTGAAAGGTTTGCAGCACTTCATCCGCAGGGTGCCCGTGGGGATTCTCACGACCGCAGCTGACCACAACTGCTTCTGGGTGCACCGCCTGCAAGAACGCTTCGGTGTTAGAGGTTTTGGAGCCATGATGCGCCGCTTTGAACAGTGTGGCATACAAGGGCTGTCCATTTTTCAAAAGCTTTTGTTCTGTGGCTTTTTCCCCATCGCCGGTATCCAGAAAGGAAAACTCACCGGCATCGAATCGCACACACAGGGACACGTCATTGCCACTCTCCTGGGCGGTTTGTGTCAGGTTGTACACCGGCACTCCATCCGAAATCAGGGTAATATCTCCGCTGCCAAGTGAAAAGTGGCTTCCTTCTTGCGGTGTGCGGATGCGCACCTGCTTTTCCCGAGCTTCCTCGATTATCTCGTTATAGTACAGGGAATCCGGCTCCCCCGTTTGGGAGAAATCCGGAATCCACAACTCAGCAACGTCCACGCTGCGCAGCACTGCATCCATGCCGCCGATGTGGTCTTCGTGGGGATGCGTCATCACCATCAGATCCAACTTTTCCACACCGGTTTCCTTTAGATATTGCACCACGTTTTCTTTACTTTCATTGGTACCCGCATCCACCATGGCAAACAAGCCATCCTGTTCGATCAGGACCGCATCGCCTTGCCAAACATCAATAAAATGAATCCGTGCCCGATCTCCGGCCGGTTCCACCGCCGGGCTTGCATTGTAAACACCCGTTGCACGATAACATTGTTCCCAGGTAGGGATAACGCCTTTGCCGCCAAAGTATTGAACCAGCAGACAAAAAATTGCGAATATGCCAAGTGCAACGTACAGCACACGTCTGACGCAGGCAATGATCCTAGGACTTACGCCAATTTTCCGCAGAAAGTAAAGCATTGGTTACCGCTTCTTTCCGTAGCTCTTTTTGCTGGTTTTGTGTCTGTCATTGCGAGATGCCGTATGTCCGTATCCATTACTGCGTCCAGTGCTGTTCTGGGATTTATGGGCCGGTTTGGTACGGGGTGCCACCGTATAACGTCCATCGGGATGGATGGTAATTTCCGGCCCCTGCTTCTGCTGCTGTTTGCGCTGCAAAGCACGCCGCCCCTCAGAAGGAACCAACAGCGGAATCAAATCTTCCCGGTGTGTCATCTTCAAGGCCTGCACGACCTTCTGGGCATTACGCGGCTCATAGTACTGGAGCAGCGCACGCTGCAAAGCTTTGCCTTCGGGGGATTTTTCCACAAATACAGGCTTCAGGGTATAGGGGTCCAGTCCAGTATAATACATACAGGTGCTGACCGTGCCAGGCGTGGGATAGAAGTCCTGCACCTGCTCAGGACGCATATTGTTTTTGTACAGATATTCTGCCAGATAGACTGCATCTTTCAGAGTGCTGCCGGGGTGGCTGGACATCAAATACGGGACCAGATACTGTTTTTTGCCTGCCTTTTTACTCAGAGCATAGAAACGGTCCTTGAACTTGTTGAACACCTCAATGGGGGGCTTACCCATGTACGCCAGGGTATTAGGAGCACAGTGCTCCGGTGCCACTTTCAGCTGGCCGGACACATGGTGCTCCACCAGCTCCTTGAAAAAGCTTTCGTCCGGGTCTGCAATCAGGTAGTCGAATCGGATACCGCTGCGGATAAAGACCTTTTTCACGCCGGGCAGCTCCCGCAGACGGCGCAGGATCTTCAAATAATCGCTGTGGTCCACGATCAGATGCTTGCAGGGCTGGGGTGCCAGACAGTGCTTACCGCCGGTACACATGCCTTCTTTCATCTGCTTGGCGCAGGACGGGAACCGGAAATTTGCTGTCGGGCCGCCCACGTCATGGATGTAACCCTTGAAGTCTGGCTCCTGAATCATGCGGCTGGCTTCTTCCACAATGCTGTTTTCGCTGCGGGCCGTTACACGGCGGCCCTGATGCATGGCAATTGCACAGAAGTTGCAGCCGCCGCCGCGGTTCTGAATAATGGAGAACTGCACTTCCTCAATAGCAGGCACACCGCCCATAGGAATATACATGGGATGATAGTGCCGGGTAAAGGGCAGCGCAAACACCTTATCCAGCTCCACCCGGTTCAGCGGGCGGGCCGGAATGTTCTGCACCAGATACTTTTCGCTCTGCTTCTGGACGATAGGCTGACCGATGACCACATCCTGATTGTCCATCTGGATGCGGCAGGCCTTGGCATACGCCACCTTATCGGTGCTGACTTTATGGAAGCCTGCACACTCCACATAGCGTTGGGGCAGATGCTCAAAGGTAGTCAGAAAGCAGGTGCCAGGCACGTCCCGAATGGTTTCTACCGGCTCGCCTGCTGCCAGACGGGCAGCAATGTTGCGGGTCTGATGCTCGCCCATACCGAACACCACCAAATCCGCACCGCTGTCCTCCAGAATGCTGGGCAGGATCGTGTCGTCCCAGTAGTCATAGTGGGCAAAACGGCGAAGCGATGCCTCCAGACCGCCCAAGACCACCGGCAGATCCGGGTATGCCTGTTTTGCCAGCTTACTGTATACCACCGCACAGCGGTCAGGGCGTTTGCCTGCAATGCCGCCGGGCGAATACTCATCCACCGAACGGCGTTTTTTTGCTACCGAATAATGGCTGACCATGCTGTCCACATTACCGCCGCCGATCATAAAGCCGTAGCGGGGCTTGCCAAACTTTTTGAAGTCTTCACAGTCCTCAAAGTTGGGCTGCGCCAGGATACCCACCCGGTAGCCCTCTGCCTCCAGCAAACGGCTGATAATGGCAGGTCCAAAGCTGGGATGGTCCACATACGCGTCACCGCTGACCACTACAAAGTCCAGCTGATCCCAGCCGCGCTTTTCCATATCCTCCCGGTTGACCGGCAGAAACTCCGTGTACAATTGTGTTGCTTCCTGCTTCATAGTTCCTCTTTCGTTTTTACAATTCATCGGGCACACCTGTGTCCCGGTTCAAATTCATTTCCAGCCATTGCTGACGAGTCATCAGCACCGCACGGGGCTTTGCGCCCTCATAGGGTCCAATAATGCCCTTTTCTTCCATCTCATCCATAATGCGGGCTGCACGGGCATAACCCAGCTTGCAGCGCCGCTGCAGCAAACTGGTAGATGCCTGCCCTGCGTCGATGACACATTCCACGCACTGGGTAAACATGGGGTCCACATCATCGCCGCCGGAACCACCGGAGCCGCCGGATTTGCCGTTTTCTGTGGCGGCCTTTTCCATGGCGGCAATCATGCCTTCATCATACTCTGCACCATGTTCTGCCTTGATAAAGTCCAAGGTTCGGGTGATTTCCTCATCCGTCACATAGGTACCCTGCACACGAATGGGCTTGGGGGCACCCACCGGCAAGAACAGCATATCGCCCATGCCCAGCAGTTTTTCTGCACCGGCACTGTCCAGAATCGTGCGGCTATCTACCTGACTGGAAACCGCAAAGGCAATGCGGCTGGGGATGTTCGCCTTAATCAGACCGGTGATAACGTCTACGCTGGGACGCTGGGTGGCCACGATTAAGTGCATACCGGCAGCACGTGCTTTTTGTGCGATTCGGCAGATATAATCTTCTACTTCCTTGCCGGCAACCATCATCAGGTCTGCCAGCTCGTCGATAATGATGGCAATGTAAGGCAGCTTTTCCAGACTCGGGGTCTGTGCTGCCAACTTGTTATAGGTTTTGATGTCACGTACATTGTTCTCGGCAAACAAGTGGTATCGCCGTTCCATTTCGCCAACGGCACTGCACAGCGCACCTGCGGCCTTTCTTGGCTCGGTGACTACTGGCATCAGCAGATGAGGGATACCGTTATACTCTGCCAGTTCCACTACCTTGGGGTCGATCAGGATCAGTTTCAAATCCTCTGGGCTGGAACGGTAGATAAAGCTGATGATAATGCTGTTGACACATACCGACTTACCGCTGCCCGTACTACCCGCAATCAGCAGGTGGGGCATTTTGCACAGGTCTGCCACCTGCGCCACACCGGCAATATCTTTGCCCAGTGCAATCGTCAGCGGGGATGCCATATGGGAATAGTTGGAGCTTTCCAGAATACTGCGAATCGCTACGCTGGTGCTCTTGCGGTTGGGCACCTCGATGCCCACCGCAGGCTTACCCGGAATGGGTGCTTCGATACGAACATCCGCCACCGCCAGATTCAACGCAATGTCGTCTGCCAGACTGGTAATGCGGCTGATTTTCACGCCTGCCCGGGGCTGCAGCTCATATCGAGTGACCGAAGGTCCCCGGGAGATATCCAAAATCCGGGTCTGCACGCCAAAGCTGTCCAGTGTGGAAACCAGTTTTTCCGCATTCGCTTTCAGCTCGGCACGAGCATCCTCCGATTCTTCCTTTTGCGGGTCGAACAAAGTCAGCGGCGGATACTGGTAGGCCGCCGGACGATTTGTCATCGGCTGCGGGGTTGCTGCGGCAGCCTGTTCTGCTGCGGCAGGCTTTGCCATCGCCGCATTGGTCAAATTTTCAATAGCTGCGCTCTGCTGGGTCGCCGGATGCACTGGCTGTGCGTCAAGCGAAATCCAGCCGCCGTCATTTTCCGGCTGCACCGGTGCCAGCGGTTCCGGCTGAATCCGTGCCGGGCCCAGCCCATCCGGTGTATGCGGCATCACTTCCGTGTGTGTCTCCGGCTGGACTGGCATTGCAGCAGGCTGTGTGGTTGCCACTGGTTCGGGCCGTTCCGGAGCCAGATACCGCATCCCGTCGGGAAGAATGAAATCTGGTTCTTTGGGGCCGCGCTTCGGGGTAATTGCGTAGGGCTGGAACTCATTCAGTTCCTGCGGTTCCGGTGCAGGAACCGCATCTGTATCCCGCTGCCATGCAGCTTCATCCTCCTCTGCATCCCCTTGCAGGGAAATATCAAAGTTTTGTTCTGCATTGCGCAATGCGGTTTCCATCACGCTGCGGCGGTTGGATACCGCTCGTGCCATATAGGCAGGGTCCGGCTGATATTCCGGTTCTTCCTCCGGTTGGGTATCGATCCAGAACTCCTCTTGTTCCACCGTATCGTGTTTGTGGAATAGCCCACTGAAAAAGCCGCCCATGCGGGCAAAAAAGCCGTCTGAGTCTTCCTCCAGTTCATCCTCATCCCAGTCGTCCTGCTCCACTTCCTGCTGACGCGCCTGCTGTTGTTCCAGCAGTTCTTCCCGGCGGCGATTGTAGCCTGCCTTGGTCTCAGCAATGGCAGAGCGTTGTCCGTCTACCATCTTGCTGCCATAATAAGACAGCACCGACCAGATCTCTGCCGGCGAAACACCAAAAATCACCATCAGCGCACAAATCGCCAGAACGATCATAATAACATTTGCCGCAGGGCGGCCGCACAGATACAGCAGCATTCCGCCAACCGGCAGGCCCGCTACACCACTGCCCAGCAGTTTGGTATAGCCGTGGGTGTAATAGGCCATCACCACGTCCCAGGGGGCTTTTCCTTGGGTGTCCAAGGTGGAAAATACCGCCGTTACACCAGACAGCATCACCAGACCACAGACCACCTTGCCCACATCAGACAGAATGGGTTTACCCTGTGCCAAACGCACCGCCAGATAAATCAGCGAACCGCCCAGCACATACATTCCCACGCCTAGAACGCCAAACAGGAAGGTGCGCAGCCACAGCCAGACCGACTGCCCCGGCACAAACAGCATAATGACCATCAGAACGCCCACACCAAACAGGATCAGGCTTTGCAGCAATTCTTCCTGCCGTTGTTTCTTTGAGCGGCGCTTTTTACCGCGTTTCGTTCCCTTGGCAGATGTACTCCGCTTTTTGGCTGATTTGCCTGCGGTACTGCTACGGGAATTTTTTCTTTTTTTCTCCGCCATTCGTTCGCTCCTTGCTTTATTGAAAACCGCAGCGCACAAACTATTGCTGCGGCGTGTTTTTTTATTCAATCCACACAAGCAGGCTCACGCCTGTTGAACCCTCTTATTTTACCATAGCCAGCCGCAATAGGCAAATCTGAAACCCGCTTTTTTACAGTGTTTGTTCCTGTAAATCCGCATCCCGGTGCATCAGGCACCCAAATAGCCTGCTCATTCCTGTCGTTTTTACACGAGCGGTTTTTCTCTTTTCATGCTGCATCCTTCCTTGCATAAAAAATGCGCTGTGGAATCACCACAGCGCATTTTTACTCGTTATCAGGCCATCTCCTGTTTTTGCTGTTCATCAATGGCATCGTACAGCCAGTTCAGTGCACTGGAAATCCCGCCCAGCTCGTCGATCAGACCTTCTTCCACGGCACTGGGGCCATCCAGCATAGTACCCACATCCATGACCAGCTCTCCGGTATGCATCAGCAGCTGTGTAAACCGCCGCCGGGAAATGCGAGAATGGCTGGTAATAAAGCCTGTGATCCGGTCCTGCATTTCTTCAAAACAGCGCATGGTCTGGGGTACTCCCAAGACTACCCCGGCATGCCGCACCGGATGCACTGTCATGGTTGCGGTAGGCACAATAAAGCTGCGCTGTGCCGATACCGCCAGAGGAATACCAATGGAATGCCCACCGCCCAAAACCAGCGTGGCAGTGGGCTTGGTCACCCCGGCAATCAATTCCGCAATGGCAAGGCCGGCTTCCACATCGCCGCCAACAGTATTCAAGACCACCAAAAGGCCCTCGATGCTGGGGTCTTCCTGTACCGAAATGATTTGCGGGATCACATGTTCATATTGGGTGGTTTTCTGCCCCTGGGGTGCCGCTACATGGCCCTCGATTTGACCCACCACGGTAAGGCAGTAAATCGAGTGGGGGCCTTTGTCGTGCAGCAGACTGCCCAGGTCCTGAATCTGCTCTTTTTCCAGACGCTTTTGTTCTATGTCCTGATTCTGTTTTTCTTCCGTTTCCGTACTGCGTTCCATTGTTTTGCGCTTGTGTTCCATAGGGCTCCCCTTTCTGTGCGGCCACAAATTTTTCCGGCGTCCGCTTTTCCCAGTATTCCCGGAACACAAAGAATTATACAGTAATATTTTTCCCTGTTTTAACTTGTTTTTGATTTGACAATGCTTATAAATTGTATATACTTTTAATTGAGCTGTTTTACTAAATTTTAAGGGAGGTCTGTTCCATGACTACCGGCGCAAAAGTGTCGCTTCCTGTCATTAAGCGACTGCCGAAATATTATCGTTATCTTCTTACTCTCCAGGAAAGTGGCGTGGTCCATATCTCCTCGCGGGAGCTTGCCGCTCACCTGGGCACGACTGCTTCGCAGGTTCGGCAGGACTTTAACTGTTTTGGCGATGTCAATGGCCGGCAAGGCATCGGCTACAATGTAGACACTCTGATTTCCATGCTGGAAACCTTGCTGTTTGGCGAAGGTGATTTGATCCCCGCCATCCTGATCGGTGCAGGTCGTCTGGGCAAAGCAGTCAGCCGCTTTATCTCCCGGGATACCAACGGTTACCAGCTGACTGCTGTGTTTGATGCAGACCCTGCTGAAGTAGGCCACCACATTGGTGACACTGACATCCAGGTCCGTCATATCAGCGAACTGGTGGAGTTCTGCAAAAGCAATCCCCCCTGTGTAGCAGTGCTGTGTGTCCCCCGCGAAAGCGCACGCCAGATCACCGAACAGCTGGTGAGTCTGGGCATCAAGGCATTCTGGAATTTCAGCCACTATGATATGTCGGTAGATTACCCGGACATCCTGGTGGAAAATGTCCACCTGGGCGACAGTCTGATGAGCCTGGGCTATTTGATGCGCAACGAAAATCATTAAGATAGAAGGAGTTTTTCCCCATGGCGAAGCTTTACTTCCGCTACGGTGCGATGAACAGCGGCAAAAGTACCGCACTGATGCAGGTCGCACACAACTACGAAGAACAGGGTATGCGTGTCCTGATCTTAAAGCCGCAGGTGGATACCAAGGGCGGCGATCAGCTGGTCAGCCGACTAGGCGTTACCCGCACGGTAGATCTCGTGGTACCCCACGACATGGACATTCTGGATGCTGTGCGGAGCGATCTGACGGACCACGGTGCCCTGGCCTGCGTGCTGTGTGACGAAAGTCAGTTTTTTACACCTGCACAGGCCGAACAGCTGTTCATGGTCACAGTGGAACTGAATGTGCCTGTCATCTGCTACGGTCTGCGTACCGATTTTTCTTTGAAGGGGTTCCCCGGTTCAACTCGTCTTTTGGAGCTGGCGCACACCATTGAGGAAATGAAAACGATTTGTTCCTGCGGAAAAAAAGCCATCTGCAATGCACGCATGGTCAACGGCGAATTCGTCTTTGAAGGCGCCCAGGTTGCCATTGATATGGAAAACAATGTACAGTATGTATCCAAGTGCCCGCAGTGCTATTTCGCTGCACGAAAAGCGTTCTACGCCAAACATCCCCAGGAGTAAGATACAACCGAGGGCTCTGCTTGACAGCAGAGCTTTTTCTTTTACGTGGAATACAAAAACGGCACATCCGACCAATCGGATGCGCTCCATCAGGAAGTATTTCTCAAAAGGCATGAGAACCATTGCACTATTTTTACTTCTAAAAGAGTAAAAATAGTTGCTTGCGAAGCCAAATCGCAGAAACAGCATCGCTTTCCATTTTTTCCTGTATGATAGCACATAACAAAATAACAAATTACAATTTATCGGGCAGTTATGCAACTCAAAACGGAGTGTATCAAAATTTGATACACTCCGTTTTTTTGTTTGTTCAATTACTTTCTTATCTGATGCCGAACCATCAGCCTAGTACCTGCCGGGCAATGTCCACCGACTGCTTGGCATCTTTGGCGTAATAATCCGCCCCAATCTGCTGGGCATAACTGGGCGTAAGCACTGCGCCGCCTACCATCACACGGCAGTCCAGCCCGGCTGTGCGCAGGGCTGCAATGGTTTCTGCCATGCTGTGCAGTGTGGTGGTCATCAGCGCACTCAAACCTACCAGATGCACATCTTGCTCTCTGACGGCACGCACCACAGCCTCCGCCGGGACATCCCGGCCCAAATCGATCACATCATAGCCGTAATTTTCCAGCAGGGTCTTTACAATATTTTTGCCAATATCGTGGATATCGCCTCGTACGGTTGCCAGCACGATTTTACCCTTGCCCACACTCTTTTGTCCGGTAGCTGCAATGGCATCTTTCACCACGTCAAAGGCTGCCTGTGCTGCGCCTGCTGCTTGCAGCAGCTGGGGCAGGAACAAGGTGCCTTTCTCAAAATCTGTGCCCACCCGATCCAGTGCAGGAATCAGCACCTCGTTGACCAGTTCTTCCGGTTGGTGGGATTCCAGCTCTGCACGAGCTGCCTGTGCCGCCTGAACTTTCATGCCTTGCAGTACAGCATCGTATAGGGACAGGGTGGTTTCCTGCGCCGCTGCTGGAGTGATTTTTCGTCCACTGTACCGTGCCAGATAGTCCTTGGCATCCCGGTCCACATTATACAGCACCTTGTAGCTGGCAACCGCTGCCATCATGGGCTCGCTGTTGGGGTTCATAATGGGCAGATCCAGCCCGTGCGCCATCGCCAAAGACAAAAAGCTGGTATTCAAATATTCTCGGTTGGGCAGACCAAAAGAAATATTGGACACGCCCAAAACCGTTTTCACGCCCAACTTTTCTTTCACCATCTGAACGGCCCGCAAGGTCTCCTGTACAGCCTCCTGCTGCGCACTGGCCGTCAGGGTCAGACAGTCGATGAACACATCGCTGCGGGGGACGCCTGCCTGCTCTGCTGCTGTCACGATTTTTTCTGCCAAAGCCAACCGCTGTTCCGCCTTGGCCGGGATACCATTTTCGTCCAGAGTCAGGCCTACCACCGCCGCACCGTATTTTTTGCACAAAGGCAAGATGCGGTCCAGCACAGCCTGTTCTGCATTCACCGAGTTAACAATCGGCTTGCCGTTATAAACCCGCAAACCGGCTTCCAGCACATCTGCCCGGGTGGAATCCAGCTGCAACGGCAAATCACAGACGCTTTGCACGGCCTTTACCGCCCGCACCATCATTTCTTTTTCATCAATTTCCGGCAAGCCTACATTCACATCCAGGATTTCTGCCCCGGCAGATGCCTGTTCCACTGCCTGCGTCAGCAGGTAGTCCATATCACCGCTCCGCAACGCTTCCTTGAACCGCTTTTTTCCGGTGGGGTTGATGCGTTCACCAATCACACGGACGGTATCGATTTCCACCGTCCGAGTAGGCGTACAAACCGTGCTTCGTTGGGTCACCGTGCGAACCATCGGGCAGTCTTTGCCAAAGTGCTCCCGCAGCTGTGCAATGTAATCCGGTGTGGTACCGCAGCAGCCACCTACCGCAGAAATACCCAGTGCTTTATAGGGCTCTAAATCCGCCGCAAACTGCTGCGGTCCAATCTCATAGGTACCAGCCGCCGGGTCAGGCATACCCGCATTGGGTTTCACAAATACAGGCAGCGTAGTGGCCTCACACAGCCGCTTTGCCAGCGGATAGATTTCCACCGGTCCCAGGGAACAGTTGATGCCCACGGCATCCACGCCCATGCCTTCGGCCAGCATAGCCAGAGCTTCCACTGTGCAGCCGGTAAAGGTGCGCCCGTTCTCCTCAAAGGTCATGGAGGTCAGCACTGGCAGCGGAGTAGTTTCCTTTGCTGCCAGAATGCCCGCTTTCAATTCGTACAGATCGGTCATGGTTTCCAGCAGGATGCCGTCTGCACCGGCTTTCCAGCCTGCTTCCATCACCTGACAGAACATGGTATAGGCTTCTTCAAA
>RCNI01004319.1_pt1 | contig 11255 bp, 10 predicted proteins | sample 2041151 | NCBI WGS metagenome assembly RCNI01 (sample SAMN09708214, study PRJNA481090) | feces metagenome | isolation source: feces | place: Antarctica: Albino Rookery
CCGGGAGGGGCAGGGGAAAAATGGCAAAACGCTTGCAAAACCACAGTAAAAGCGTATAATAAAAGCAATCAGGCAGAGTAGGTTTCTGTGTGTTGCAAAGTGCCGACGGGACGGGGAGTTGTCCGCCGGACGAAACGGAATTTCCGTGCAGTACAGATGCCGCATCCCGCTGCCGCATACCGGATTCGCGGGCGTTTTCCCCCTCCTCTGTGCGGCTGACCCTTTGGGGCTGCCAAAATCACATAGGAGGTCTTTTTTTATGCCCTTGTACAAATCTCCCTTTTCCCGCGACTACTGGCGCAGTGCCGTCCAGGAGTTGAAAAAACCCCGGATGCTGGTCTTTGCCGCATTGATGATCGCCCTCCGGGTGGCGCTCAAGCCCGTAGGCTTCAATCTGGGCCCCGGTATGCGGATCAACACCGCCTTCGTTGTCAATGCACTGGGGGCCATGACGTTCGGGCCGGTGATGGCCATGGCAGCCGCCGCCGTCTCCGACACCATCGGCTGTCTGCTGTTTCCTACGGGGCCCTATTTCTTTCCCTTTATTTTTGTGGAAATCGCAGGCTCTCTGATCTTTGCCCTGTTCCTGTATCGTGCCAAGGTCACCCCCACGCGGGTGATCCTGTCCCGGTTCTGCATTGACTTCTTTGTGAACATCTTGCTCAACGCCCCCATCATGGCTCTCTATTACCATTTGTTCCTGGGCAAGAGCTATGCCATGTTCCAACTGCCCCACATCATCAAGAACCTGTGTATGTTCCCTGTGGAGAGTTTCTTCCTCACGTTGTTTCTGGCCGTAATGCTTCCCATCCTGTATCGGTCCCATTTGATTTTCGACAACGGCGACGACCTTAAATTCAACCGAAAGCACGCTGCCGTCATTGTCTCTCTCTTTCTGGTGGCATCCTGCTGCGTGGTGGGTTACTTCTTCTATGATTACAACACCGCGAACCACGCCCCCCGCATGAGCCACAAGCCCGCAGTGATGGCCGCCTACAACGAGGGCCTGACCGCCGAGGCTGACCGGCAGGAGCTTTTAGAGGACGGTCAGATCATCCTTATGGATAAGGTATATAAGCACTTCCATGGGGACACTACCATTCTCTTCAATGTCTATGACACCACCCCGGAAACAGATCTGGAAAAGATACGAAAGGGGGCAAGTGCCAAGACCGTGGAAGAGGATACGACCCTCACGAAGATCGCCACCGGCGAGGCCACGCTCCTTCTGGATGACGCGGACAGCGTGGAGGATCTCGTCATCATGCCCCTTACAGAAAAATAATCCGTTCCGGCCTGTTGCGGACCTGAATTTTGCCGCTATCCCTTGGGATAGCGGCTTTTTTGACGGCTTTTTCAGCCGTTCACAAATCGTTTACGCTTCGCCTATTGACAATGCTAGGGGCGAGTGGTACACTAAGTTAGCACTCAGAGATGAGGAGTGCTAAATGGAGAAGAAAAAATGGAATTGACAGATCGAAAAAAGCAAATACTGAAGATCGTGGTGGATGGCTACATTGCCACTGCCGAGCCGATGGGCTCCAAGGCCATTGCCGAAAAGATGCCCGGAAAGATCAGCTCCGCCACGATTCGCAACGAGCTGGCGGATCTGGAGCAGATGGGTTATCTGGAGCAGCCGCACACCTCGGCAGGACGGATCCCGTCCCCGCAGGGCTATCGGCTCTATGTCAATGAGCTGATGGAAAAGCGGACGCTGACCGAGCAGGAGACGGCGGATATCAGCGCCTCACTTACCGGGAAACTTTCCCAGGTAGATCAGGTGGTGTCCCAGGCAGGACAGATGGTTTCCCAGTTTATGGGCTATCCGGCCTACGCTATGACCAGCGGCCAGCGCAACGCCACCGTGCAGCGCTTCGAGCTGATTGCGGTGGATGCGATGAGCTTCATCGCCGTGGTGATGCTCTCGGACAGTCAGGTCAAGAGCCAGTTGATGCGCTTGCAGTTGTCTGTAAACAGCGACAAGCTGGCAGAGATCAGTCATCTTCTCAATACACACTTCGTCAAAATCGCCCCGGAGGAGATCAGCCAGCGGTTGATGAATCTATCCGATCAGGTGAGCGGCGAGTGGTTCTTATTACTCAATCAGGTGTGTGATTACGCTTGCCAGCTGCTGCGGCAGGCCATGCATCAGGAGGCATCGTCCAACGGTGTCACCCAGTTTTTGAAGTTCCCGGAATACCGGGATCCGGACAAAGCCCAGGACCTGATGAGTTTTATGGTGGACAGCAAGGAAAACTTGCCGGTGCCCACCGGTGATAACCCCATGCAGATTCTCATTGGCCCCGAGAATGTGAACGAGGCCTTGAAGGACAGCAGTGTGGTCATCGCCAGTTATGATATTGGTGATAATATGAGAGGACTGGTTGGTGTGGTTGGGCCCACCCGAATGGACTATGCCACAGTGGCGGCCCGGCTGGCTTACTTTGCCGAGAGCCTGAGCCGTATGTTCGGCAGCAACCACCAGTTACCCGCCAAGGAGGATACGAAAGAATGAGCGAGAAGGAAAAGAAGGATTTGCCCCAGGAGGAAGAGGTCAACACCGAATCCACCAAGGAACCTGCTTCTGAAGAAAAGGCTCCGGAGACGTACACCGTCACCCGTGAGCAGATGGAACAGATGGAGCAGCTGGCTAAATCCGTCAGCGAGTCCGGCGAGAAATATCTGCGTCTGGCTGCCGAGTATGACAACTACCGCAAGCGTACAGCCAAGGAAAAAGAAGCGACCTATGACAACGCCAAGGCCGACACCATCAAGCCCTTCCTGGCTGTGTATGATAATCTGCTGCGCGGCGTGCAGCAGTGCGATGAATCCGACCCCCACCGTCAGGGCATTGAGATGATCTGCAAGCAGTTCGTCGAGGTGCTGGGCAAGCTGGGTGTGGAGGAGATTCCGGCCGAGGGGCAGCCCTTCGATCCGGAGCACCACAACGCCGTGATGCACGTGGAAGATGACAGCGTGGGCGAGAACACCATTGTGGAAGTCTTTCAGAAGGGCTTCATGATGGGCGAGAAGGTCCTGCGTTTCTCCATGGTCAAGGTGGCCAACTAAGCATTCTGTTGGGGAAGAAAGTTCCCCGTTTCGAAATAATAAACATATACTTTTTCATATTTTAGGAGGCAAACATTATGTCTAAAGTCATTGGTATTGATCTGGGTACTACAAACTCCTGCGTCGCCGTTATGGAAGGCGGCGAGGCTGTTGTTATTGCAAACGCCGAGGGTAACCGCACCACCCCTTCCGTGGTCGCCTTTGCCAAGAACGGTGAGCGTATGGTCGGCCAGGTGGCTAAGCGCCAGGCGATCACCAACCCCGATGGCACCATCTCTTCCATCAAGCGTGAGATGGGTTCCGATCACCGCGTGACCATCGCTGATAAGACCTACACTCCTCAGGAGATCAGCGCTATGATCCTGCAGAAGCTGAAGTCCGACGCTGAGTCCTATCTGGGCTCCCCCGTCAGCGAGGCTGTCATCACCGTACCCGCTTACTTCACCGACGCACAGCGTCAGGCTACCAAGGATGCCGGTAAGATCGCCGGTCTGGAAGTCAAGCGTATCATCAACGAGCCCACCGCTGCCGCTCTGGCTTACGGTGTGGATAAGGAGCAGGCTCAGAAGATCATGGTCTACGACCTGGGCGGCGGCACCTTCGATGTGTCCATCCTGGAGATCGACGACGGCGTGATCGAGGTTCTGGCTACCGCCGGTAACAACCGTCTGGGCGGCGATGACTTCGACCAGTGCGTCATGAAGTATCTGGTCAGCGAGTTCAAGCGTACCGATGGTATCGACCTGAGCGGCGATAAGGTGGCTATGCAGCGTCTGAAGGAAGCTGCTGAGAAGGCTAAGATCGAGCTGTCCGGCGTGACCACTTCCAACATCAACCTGCCTTATATCACGGCTGACGCAACCGGCCCCAAGCATCTGGATGTCACCCTGACCCGTGCCAAGTTCAACGAGCTGACCGGCCATCTGGTGGACGCCACCATGGGCCCTGTCCGTCAGGCTATGTCCGATGCCGGCCTGCAGCCCAGCGACCTGAGCAAGGTGCTGATGGTTGGTGGTTCCAGCCGTATTCCCGCTGTGGCTGAGGCTGTGAAGAAGTTCACCGGCAACGAGCCCTTCAAGGGCATCAACCCCGATGAGTGTGTGGCTATGGGCGCTGCCCTGCAGGCTGGCGTTCTGACCGGCGATGTGAAGGGTCTGCTGCTGCTGGACGTCACTCCCCTGTCCCTGGGTATTGAGACCATGGGCGGTGTGTGCACCCGTCTGATTGAGCGCAACACCACCATTCCTGTTAAGAAGAGCCAGATCTTCTCCACCGCTGCGGATAACCAGACTTCCGTGGAAGTCAACGTGCTGCAGGGTGAGCGTGAGATGGCCGCTGCCAACAAGAGCCTGGGCCGTTTCCATCTGGATGGCATTGCTCCTGCCCGCCGCGGTGTGCCTCAGATCGAGGTGACCTTCGATATCGATGCCAACGGTATCGTCAACGTGTCCGCTAAGGATCTGGGTACCGGCAATGCACAGCACATCACCATCACTTCTTCCTCCAACATGAGCAAGGACGACATCGAGAAGGCTGTGAAGGAAGCTGAGCAGTATGCTGCTGAGGATGCCAAGATCAAGGAGAAGGTGGAAGTCCGCAACCAGGCTGACCAGATGGTCTACCAGTGCGAGAAGACCCTCGGCGAGGTTGGCGATAAGATTCCCGCCGATGAGAAGGCTCCCATCCAGGCCGGTATCGACAAGCTGAAGGAGACCCTGAAGGGTGACGATACCGATGCTATCAAGGCCGCTACCGAAGAGCTGACCCAGCTGTTCTACAAGATGAGCGAGAAGCTGTATCAGCAGCAGGCTCCTCAGGGTGATCCCACCCAGGCTGGTGCACAGGGTGCTGCCGGTGCTGACGCCGGTGCACAGAACGGCCAGTATTACGACGCCGACTACAAGGTTGTCGATGACGACGAGAATAAGTAAGCGATAGAGATAATCACAAAGAGGGACAGGAATTCCTGTCCCTGTTTGTGGTGTTTAGGAGAAGTATTATGGCTGAGCAAAGATTATTACGAGGTCCTGGGTGTTGACAAGGGGGCATCCGAGGCCGAGATCAAGCGGGCTTACAAGAAACTGGCCCGCAAATACCACCCCGATATGAACCCTGGTGACAAAGAGGCCGAAGAGAAGTTCAAAGAGGTCAATGAGGCCAATGAAGTGCTGTCCGACCCGGATAAGAAGGCCCGGTATGACCAGTTCGGCTTTGCCGGTGTGGACCCCAACTATGGCGCTGGCGGCCCCGGCGGCGGTTATGGCGGCGGCTTCGATTTCGGCGATCTGGGCGATATCTTCGGCAGCTTCTTTGGCGGCGGCTTCGGCGGCCAGCAGCAGCGCCGCAATGGTCCCCAGCGCGGCGAGAGCATCCGCGTGAGCGTGTCTTTGGACTTCGTGGAAGCTGCGTTCGGCTGTGAGAAGCAGGTGACGCTGGAGCGCAGCGAAAACTGCCCCACCTGCGGCGGTAACGGCTGTAAGGAAGGAACCACACCCGAAACCTGCCCTGACTGCCACGGCACCGGTACGGTGCAGGTGCGCCGTCAGACACCTATGGGTGTTTTTGCCAGCAGCGCACCGTGCAGCAAGTGCCACGGTACTGGTAAGATCATCCATGAACCCTGTACGGATTGCCACGGCAGCGGTCGTGTACGCAAGCGCCGCACGGTGAAGGTGTCCATCCCTGCTGGTATCGACCACGGCCAGACCATTTCTCTGCGCGGCCAGGGCCATGCTGGTAAGAACGGCGGTCCCAGCGGCGATCTGCTGATTACAGTGATGGTCCGGCCCCACGAGCTGTTCCGTCGAGAGGGTACATCGGTGTTCTGTGAAGCTCCCATTACCTTTACCCAGGCGGTCCTGGGCGGGGAACTGGAGATCCCCACCATTGACGGCAAGGTCAAGTATGATATTCCCGAGGGAACCCAGACCGGCACGGTGTTCCGTCTGAAGGGCAAGGGCATCCCGGTCCTCAATGGCCGCGGCCGTGGCGATCAGTATGTTACGGTCAATATTGAGACCCCCAGAAATCTGAATCACACCCAGAAAGAGGCCCTGAAGAAGTTCAGCGAGTCTCTGGGGGAGGGCAACTACGAAAAGCGGAAGAGCTTTTTTAAGAAGAGCAAGCACTAAGCGTAGCCATCGTGAAATGAGGTGAGCGCCCATGTATCTGGCAGACTACCATCTTCATTCCACCTGTTCCCCGGATGGAAAGATCCCCATGAAGGAGATCGCCCGGGTGGCGGTGGAAAAGGGCTTGCAGGAGATCTGTATCACGGATCATCTGGATACGATTTATTGGGGCAGTTATGAGCCCCGCACGAGCTTTGACTGGGAGGAATCCCAGCGTCAGTTCCGGGAGGCACAGTCTCTGTATGGCGACCGACTGCAGCTGCGGCTGGGTGCAGAACTGGGAGAAGCCACCATTTCCTTTGAGCGAGCAGAAATTCTGCTAAAAAATGCGCCACCACTTGACTATGTCATCGGTTCGGTGCATACTGCCAGTGAGAAGTATCAATATCTGGATCTATATTACATTCCCAACCAGGGTCCGGCGTATTATGATGCCATCATGCGGGATTATCTGGCGGAGACCAAAAAGCTGCTGACGTGGGGGAAGTTCCAGGTACTGGGTCACTTTACCCTGCCGCTGCGCTATATCCGTCAAAACAGCGGCCAGCGTCTGAGCTTCGATCCCTATATGGATGAAGTGGAGGAGATCCTTCGTATCATGGTGGATCGGGGGATTGGACTGGAGTTGAACACCAACCGGGGCGATGATCCCCTGCCCAGTGAGAAAATTTGCCGCCTCTACCATGAGCTGGGCGGCGAGATCGTGACGCTGGGCAGTGACGCCCATCACCCTGAGCATATTGGTTTGGCGGTACTGCCTTGCCAGGAGCTGCTCAAGCGGTGCGGCTGGCGCTATTTTACCACATTCGATCAGGGGAAGCCGGTATTTCGGCCCCTGCCATAATTTGAACAGAACACAGGAGGAAACAACCATGAAAATTGCCATTGGCTGTGACCACGGCGGCTACCTGCTGAAGCAGGATGTGCTGGTGTGGCTGGAAGAGCACGATATTGATTTTGAGGATGTTGGCTGTTACAGCCGCGAGAGCGTGGACTATCCTATTTACGGCGAGAAAGTGGCCCGTGCTGTGGCTGCCGGCGAGGCCGATTACGGCATCGTCATCTGCACCACCGGTATCGGCATTTCCATTGCTGCCAACAAGGTCAAGGGCATCCGCTGCGCACACTGCACCGATCCGCTGAGCGCTGAGATGACCCGCCGTCACAACAATGCCAATGTGCTGGCAATGGGTGCCGGTCTGACCGGAACCAATATGGCTTTGCGCATGGTGGAAGTTTTCTTGAACACGGAGTTTGAGGGCGGTCGCCATCAGCGCCGTGTGGATCTGCTGGATAACATCCAGCCCTGAGTGGTTTGATCCAATAAAGGAGGTCAACTATGGCAACCAAAGGTTACAATAGTTATAGCGGCCGTGGGCACCGCGGCAAAACAGCGCTGGTTGTCGTGCTGGTCCTGATCCTCTTGGCTGCCTGCTCGTATCTGCTGCTGCAGCCCTATGTCGTTTATGAGGATGACGGCAGCATCCGTCTGGAGCTGCCCTTCCTGAATAAAAAAGAGGAGGAGCAGAAGAAGCCGGAATTGCCGGAGATCAATGAAGAGGATATCCACCGCGAGGAGGGAACATCCACACCGGAAGTTAAACCGGAGATGAAGGACCTCCATGCCGTGGAACTGCCCTATGACTGCCTGAACAGTGATCCGAAGGCGCTGCTGGAGGATCAGAGCGCTGTGGTGGTCAATGTAAAGCAGGCAGACGGCTCGTTTACCTATCACAGCACTTTGCAGCTGCCCGAGGGTGTGGTGCAGGGGAAGCAGGAGAACACGGAGCACCTGAAGACCATTCTGGACAGCAAGTGCTATACTGTGGCAAAGATTTCGGCTCTGTGTGACAATGCCTATACCAGTGCGGTGCCTGATGCGGCCATCCGCTATGAGGGCGGCAGCGTCTGGGCAGATTTCTATGACCGCGGCTGGCTGGACCCTGCCCGTCCGGAGAGCAAAGAGTATCTGTGTGCCATTGCTAAGGAATGTGAGGCACAGGGCTTCGACGAACTGTTGCTGGAGCACTTCCGCTATCCCATCGAGGGAGAGTTGCAGGGTACCGGCGTGAAAGAAGATCTGGATCGTGGCAAGGTACTGACAGAAATGGTGGAGGCCATGCGTAAGGCAGCCCCGTCGCTTCGTATCAGCGTGCTGCTTCCGGGCAGTCTGGATAGCGACTATGCCTTCCAGGCCAGCGGCTTGCCGGCCAAGGTACTGACGGAGTCTTTTGACCGGATCTATGTCCCCGCTGGGAGCGCCAGCTATGAGTGGCTGGATCAGGCACTCAAGGCGGACTATGACCGTCAGATGAAGCTGGTGCTGACCACCTCCAGCCCTCTGGAGAGCGGCAGTTATATGATTGTACAGTAAACCATCAAAGAAAAAGAAGGCTTTCTTCGGAAGCCTTCTTTTTTTGTGCCCCGGAGCGACCGGAACGGAAACAGAGCGGATGACAATGACTTTTCCTGCGATTGGAAGGGGCTGCTTCTTTCCAAATGGCCGCCGTTGTGATACAATACCCGAAGTGACTGAAAAAATGGAAGGAGGCGCTGTCATGTTCAAACGGGCCTATGTAGAAATTACCAATGTGTGCAATCTGCACTGCAGTTTTTGCCCCGGAACCAGGCGCCCCCACCGGGTAATGACGGCGGAGGAGTTTGCCATTCTGGCGCAGAAGCTGGTGGGCCATACGGAGTATCTCTATCTCCATGTGCTGGGTGAGCCGCTGCTGCATCCTCAGTTGTCGGAGATTTTACACATTGCGGCGGACTTGGGCTTCCGGGTGTGCATTACCACCAACGGCACCCTGCTGCCTCAGCAGCTGCCCACACTGCTGGCGGCACCGTCACTCCATAAGCTTAGCGTATCGCTCCACAGCTTTGAGGGCAACGACTGTCCCGGCAATCTGACGGACTACATTGCTGCCGCTGCCCGAGCGGCGCTGGCACTCTCCCGACAGGGGACGATCTGTGCGCTGCGGCTGTGGAATGAGGGCGGACAGGAAGAAAAGAACGGCGAGATTCTGGACATCCTTTCCACCGTCCTGGGGGAGAATGTCCGCACCGCAGAGAAAGATCGGCGGGGGAATCTCCGGCTGGGCGAGCGCCTTTTTTTGGAGAATGCGGCCAAGTTTGAATGGCCGGATCTGACCGCGCAGGAGGGCGGTGTGGAGTTCTGCCATGGTCTGCGCCAGCAGATCGGCGTCCTGTGCGACGGCACCGTGGTGCCCTGCTGTCTGGACGGCGAGGGACAGATCCCACTGGGGAATCTATTGACTGACTCGCTGGAACACATTGTTGCCTCCCCTCGGGCCCAGGCAATGATCGACGGTTTTTCCCGCCGCCAGCCCTCGGAGGAACTGTGCCGCCGCTGCGGCTATGCCCGGCGTTTCAGCCGGAACTGACAGGGGAGGATCTATGAACGAGCCGAAAACCATTTTGGAACAACTGCCTGCGCCGCTGTTGGCGTGGTACGATACGCACCGCCGCTATCTGCCCTGGCGGGAAGAAGTCAGTCCCTATCGCACCTGGGTATCGGAGATCATGCTCCAGCAGACCCGAGTGGCGGCGGTGCTGCCCTACTTTGCACGCTTTATGGAGGCGTTTCCCACGGTGCAGGCCCTGGCGGAAGGCGATACAGAGCAGTTGATGAAGCTGTGGGAGGGGCTGGGCTATTACAGCCGTGCCCGGAATCTGCAAAAAGCTGCCCGTGTGATTATGGAGGACCACGGTGGGGATTTTCCCCATACCTACGCCGAGGTGCTGGCTCTGCCCGGGATTGGCGATTATACGGCGGGGGCGATCCTCTCCATTGCTTTTGGGCAGAAGGTGCCGGCGGTGGACGGGAATGTGTTGCGTGTGGCCAGCCGTCTGACCGGCAGTGAGGAGAATATTCTGGACGATAAGACTCGGAAGAAATGCCGGGAACTGATGGAACAGACCATGCCGGCCGACCGTCCGGGCGCCTTTAATCAAGCCTTGATGGATCTGGGGGCCATGATCTGTCTGCCCGGTGGGGAGCCGCTGTGCGGCGAATGCCCCGCACGGGAGTTCTGCACGGCGTATCAGCAGGGACGGCAGAAGGAGCTGCCGGTCCGGATCAGCAAGACGAAGAAGCGGGTGGAGAAAAAGACGGTCTTTCTCCTGCTGCGAGACGGAAAGGTGGCGCTGCGGCAGCGGCCGGAAAAGGGCCTGCTGGCAGGATTGTGGGAATATCCCCATGTAGAAGGTCAGCTGGACGAAGCGGCGGCTGCGGCACAGCTGGCGGACTGGGGCATCACGCCCCACCAATGGTGCAAACGCCTGACCGCCCGACATATCTTCAGCCACATCCGCTGGGAAATGGTGGATTATGTGGTGGAAGTGACCGGCGATGGTCCGAGCACATGGCTGTGGGCCGATGCAGAAGAACGTACGCGGCGGGCGGTGCCCTCCGCTTTTGAAAAATTGACCCGGGAGATCCCGGTGGGAAAGGATGAAGATTGATGGCACAGCTGTACTTTAAATACGGAGCCATGGGTTCCAGTAAGAGTGCGAATGCGCTGATGGCCCGTTTCAACTATGAGGAGAGAGGGCAGGAAACGCTGCTGGTAAAGCCCCAGCTGGACACACGGGACGGCGATCATATGGTCAAGTCCCGGATCGGCCTGAGCCACCCCTGTGTGTATTTCCATGAGATGCAGGCCATGTCCGACGAAGAGTTGCAGCGCTACGCCTGCATTATTGTGGACGAGGCCCAATTCCTCACCAAGGACGAGGTGTATTATCTGGTCCATCTTGTGGATGATTGCAATATTCCGGTGATGTGTTATGGCCTGCGGGCGGATTTCCGGGGAGAACTGTTCCCTGGCAGCTACCATCTGCTGGCGCTGGCGGACAAGCTGGAGGAGGTCAAGACTGTCTGCTGGTGCGGCAAAAAAGCGGCCTTTAACGCTCGCTTTGATGCCAATGGCAAGGTGGTCAAGGAGGGTGCTCAGGTGGTGCTGGGGGCCAATGACCGCTACATCGGTCTGTGCCGCAAGCACTGGATGCAGGGCGACCTGGGTCCCGACT
>RCNI01001750.1_pt1 | contig 11254 bp, 9 predicted proteins | sample 2041151 | NCBI WGS metagenome assembly RCNI01 (sample SAMN09708214, study PRJNA481090) | feces metagenome | isolation source: feces | place: Antarctica: Albino Rookery
AACATTATATGTGATTCACTTGGCGTTGTGTCAAGAGCGATTGACGCTGATATATTCGTGTGCGATGTAACAGGCGGAGTTGTTCTATGTAAGGAAAAGTCACAGCTCGTTGACTGTAACGGCTCATTCGGTGTTTGTGCAAAGCACGGCAACATCAAAATTGATGATAGCTTTTTGCAACAAATTTATGAGGGCGGAGCAGTCAGCAGAGGTATGGTTGGCGAAACGGAATGCTACATAGTAGGTACTTCGATTAAGAGCGACGGCAAAATTGTGGGTTCTGTATTTGCAGTTACCCCAGTAGGTACATCTAACCTTGTTACAACTGTTATTCGTATATTCTTTGCTAGTGCGGTATTTAGCTTGTTCCTTGCTTCTGCTTTTATTTGGATTTTAACCAAAAAGCTAATCACTCCTTTGCAAGAGATGAGTACCGCTGCTAAACAATTCGCAGTCGGCGATTTCTCATATCGCTTAAATGTAGAGGGTACTGACGAGTTAGCCGATTTGGGCAGAGCCTTTAACGATATGGCTGATGCACTCGATAAGCTCGAAAGCTCACGTCGTTCGTTCGTAGCCAATGTGTCGCACGAGCTTAAGACTCCTATGACATCAATAGCTGGCTTTATCGACGGTATTTTGGACGGTACAATTCCACCAGAAAAAGAAAAACATTATTTAAAAATAGTAAGCGACGAGGTTAGACGACTTTCTCGCTTGGTTGTTGCTATGCTCAATATGAGTAAAATTGAGTCAGGCGACTTCGAGATGAAGCCAAAGAAATATGTTATTGGTAAACAAATGTTTACTGTTCTACTCAACTTTGAGCAAAAGATTGATAAGAAGAATATTGACATTCGTGGTTTTGATGAATTGGGCGAGGTTAAAGTTAACGCTGACCCTGATATGATTTATCAAGTTATCTACAATTTGTTCGATAATGCGGTTAAGTTCACAAATGACGGTGGCTACATTGAAGTCGGAATTAAGGATATTCCAGACTATGTAGAGGTTCATATTAAGAACAGCTGTACTGCGATTGATTCAAAAGAAATGTCAAAGATATTCGAGAGATTTTATAAGATTGATAAATCAAGAAGTCTTGATTCAAACGGTGCAGGTCTTGGCTTATACATTGCTAAAATGATGGTCGAAATGCACGAGGGCAGAATATTTGCAAAGACAAATAATGGTAATGAAGCTGAATTTGTTTTCACTTTACCTAAAGCATAAACACAAAGGAGATATATAAAATATGGATGAATTTAATTCTGAAAAAGACAATGCAAAGGAAGTAGATTCAACACCAGTAGAGCAGACAGAGAATAACACCACCAGTAATGATGATGTTGTTAATGAAAAGCCTAATTTTAGAGGAAACGATGTTGATAATAATGGCTATTATCAGCCAAACAATAATTACTATGACCCTTCTATGAACAAGGCAAATAGTTCTTACAATGTCAATACTAATAATAATGATAGCTACTTGAACCAACAAGCAACAAAAAGTAGCAAGCATAAAAAAGAAGAAAAGAAAAATAAGGCTTTAATCGTTGTTTTGGTTGTTTTTGTTATCAGTGCTGTTGTAGCGTTAGTTGCTATTAGTGGCTTTTTACTAAACAATCAAAGCTCAAATGGTAGTTCATCAAATGGTATTTTTTCAGATGAGAGTCAAGACGGCAATCCAACTGGCGAAGTTGTAGTTCAAGATAGTAACGAGGCTGCTAAGAAAGACGAGAGCGGTAATTTGACTGCTGCTGGCGTTGCTGAAAAGACTATGGATTCTTGCGTAGGTATTAGAGTTTATGCCAAGAGTGACCCATATTCATATTTTTATGGTTATGGTGCAAATAATAATTCTGATAATGACGGCTATACTCCAACTGGCGAAGGTTCTGGCGTAATTATGAGTGAAGCTAATGGCAAAACTTATATTATGACTTGCGCCCATGTAATTAGCGGTGGTAATAAATTCGTTGTTAAAACTAATGACGGCAAGGAATATGATGCAACATTTGTTGGTGCAGATAGTCAAACTGATATTGGTGTTATCGCTATTTCAGGTACTGGCTTCAAGATTGCTGAGTTCGGCAGAAGCGAAGATATAGAAATCGGCGAGGAATGTATTGCTATTGGTTGTCCTGGTGGACTTGAGTTTATGAATAGCGTTACAAAGGGTATTGTTTCAGCACTTGCTCGTCCTATTTCATCTAAGATTGGTTATGATAATAAATGTATCCAAGTAGACGCAGCTATTAACCCTGGTAACTCAGGTGGTGCGTTATTCAATATGCAAGGTCAAGTAATTGGTATTAACTCATCAAAAATTGCCGATACTAGCTTTGAGGGAATGGGCTTTGCCGTTCCAAGTAGCACAGCAGTTGAAATTGCAAACTCGCTCATTAAGAATGGATATGTTGCTGGCAGAGCTAAGTTAGGCATTATGTATAACCAATTATCTAACTTCTCAAATGCTCAAAATGTTCTTTCTGCACTTGAGCAAAAAGGCTATAAAGACGCTAAAGCTGCAATGGTTGTTCAGAACATTAGTCCTGATTCAAACCTTAACGGTAAAGATATTAAGCAATATGATATGATTGTTGCCGTAAATGGCGAAACAATGACATCTGTTGATGTAGTTACAAATATCCTTTCTAAGAGTAATCCTGGCGACAATGTAACACTTACAGTTGCTAGAGTTGAGGGCAATTCACTCAAGATATTTGATGTTGAATGTCAGCTTATAGAAAGCAAAGACTAATTAAGAAAGTCCCGCATTTTGCGGGACTTTTTATTGATTATGGTGGTAATATAATTAGAAAAATTATAAACCTATATGAAATTTGACAAATTTTTGTCAAATAACTAAATTCTGCTTGCAAATATCTAGTGAATAATATATAATTATATCGGTTAAAAAACAAATAACAAATAACTAAAATTAACTATATTAAAAGGAGATTTTTTATGGAAGCTTTAAATAAGAAAACCATAGAAGACATTGACGTAAAAGGCAAAAGAGTTCTTGCTCGTTGCGACTTCAATGTTCCACTAAAAGATGGCGTAATTACAAATGACAAAAGAATAGTTGCTGCACTTCCAACTATTAAATATCTTATGGAAAATGGTGCAAAGGTTATCCTTTGCTCACACCTTGGCAGACCAAAGGGTGAGTACAAGCCAGAGTTTTCACTTGCTCCAGTTGCAGCTAAACTTAGCGAATATCTTGGTGTAGATGTTAAGTTAGCTGAGGACGCTAACGTAGTTGGCGAAAATGCTAAGAAAATGGCTGCTGAGCTTCAAGACGGCGAAGTTATGCTTCTTGAAAACGTTCGTTACAGAGCTGAAGAAACAAAGAACGAAGAAAACTTCTCAAAAGAGCTTGCTTCACTTGCTGACATTTTTGTTAACGACGCATTCGGTACTGCTCACAGAGCTCACTGCTCAACAACAGGCGTAGCTGCTTATCTTCCAGCAGTTTGCGGTTACCTTATCCAAAAAGAAATTCAATTTATGGGTGGCGCTCTTGCTAACCCTAAGAGACCACTTGTTGCTATCCTCGGCGGTGCTAAGGTATCAGACAAGATTGGTGTTATCTCAAACCTTATCGACAAGTGCGATACAATCATCATCGGTGGTGGTATGGCTTACACATTCATGAAGTATCTTGGCCACAACATTGGTAAGTCACTTCTTGAAGAAGATTGGGTAGAAAAGGCTGGCCAAATGATGGCTGATGCTAAAGAAAAGGGCGTTAAGTTCCTTATCCCAGTTGATAACCGTTGCGGTAAAGAATACAAAGAAGATACAGAGCCATTAACTTGTAATTCAGACGATATTCCTGATGATTACATGGGTCTTGATATCGGTCCTAAATCAGAAAAGATGTTTGCTGACGCTATTAAGGGTGCTGGCACAATCATTTGGAACGGTCCTATGGGCGTTTCAGAATGGGACAACTTCGCTTCAGGTACAATCACAGTTGCTAACGCAGTTGCTGAATCTGGTGCTATCTCAATCATCGGCGGTGGCGACTCAGTTGCTGCTGTTACAAAGCTCGGCTTTGCTGACAAGATGTCACACATCTCAACAGGTGGCGGTGCTTCACTTGAATTCCTCGAGGGTAAAGAGCTTCCTGGTATCGCTGCACTCCAAGATAAAGAATAATTTAATATTAGATAAAGAGGTTATTTATCATGAATAAATCATTAAGAAAAGCAGTTATCGCTGGTAACTGGAAGATGAACAACACTCCTGCTCAAACAACAGCACTTCTTAACGAAATGAAGCCACTTGTTGCTGATGCAGATTGCGATGTAATCATTTGCGCACCATTCGTTGACCTTCAAGCAGCTCTTGATGCTACTAAGGGTTCAAACATTATGGTTGGTGCTGAGAACTGTCACTGGGCAGAAAAAGGCGCTTTCACAGCTGAAGTTTCAGCTCCTATGTTAAAGGAAATGGGCGTTCCTTACGTAATCATTGGCCACAGTGAAAGACGTCAATATTTCGGCGAAACAAACGAAACAGTTAACAAGAGAGTTCGCGCTGCTCTTGATAACGGCCTTAAAGTTATCCTTTGCGTTGGCGAAGTTCTTGAAGAGAGAGAACAAGGCGTAACATTTGAGGTTGTTGGTATGCAAACAAAGATTGCTCTCCAAGGCGTTAGCGAAGAAGAGCTTAAAAATGTTATTATTGCTTACGAGCCAGTTTGGGCTATCGGTACAGGCAAAACTGCTACTGCTGACCAAGCTAACGAAGTTAACGGTTACATCCGTAGCGTAATTGCTGAGCTTTACAATCAAGCTGCTGCTGATGCTTTCGTTGTTCAATATGGTGGCTCAATGAACGCAGCTAATGCTGAAGAGCTTCTTTCAAAAGAACACGTTGATGGTGGTCTTATCGGTGGTGCTTCACTTAAAGCAAATGATTTCTCAGTTATCGTAAAGGCTGCTTCTAAATAATTTAGCGATTATACGGGCGGGCTTTTAGTCTGCCCGTTTTTAATATTGGAGGACTTAAAACTATATGAAAAAAACTAATGTTTTATGTATAATGGATGGTTTTGGCTTCAACCCATCAACATACGGCAACGCAGTTGTTGCTGCTAAAAAGCCAAATCTTGATATGCTTATGGAAAAATACCCACATACATACATCGGTGCTTCTGGCCTTGATGTTGGTTTGCCAGATGGTCAAATGGGTAACTCAGAAGTAGGCCATACAAATATGGGTGCTGGTAGAGTAGTTTACCAAGAGCTTACAAGAATTACAAAGTCTATCGAGGACGGCGATTTCTTCGAGAACGAAGCTCTCAAGACAGCTGTTCAAAACGCTATTGATAATAATAGTGCACTTCACCTTATGGGTCTTATGAGTAACGGTGGCGTTCACTCACACAATAGTCATATCTGGGCTATTATCGAGCTTGCTAAGAGAATGGGCCTTAAAAATGTATATCTTCACTGCATTATGGACGGCCGTGATGTTCCACCAACATCAGGTAAAGATTTCGTAGCTGAAGCTATCGAAAAGATGAACGAAATTGGCGTTGGTAAGGTAGCTACTGTTGTTGGTAGATACTATGCAATGGACCGTGATAACAACTGGGATAGAGTTAAGAAGGCTTATGACGCTATCGTTAATGGCGAAGGCATTCAAACAACTGATCCTGTTGAAGCTATCGAAAAGTCTTATGAAACAGTTGACGGCGACGGCAAGAACTTAACTGACGAGTTCATTCTCCCAACAGTTTGCCTTGAAAATGAGGGTAGAGTACATGATAAGGATAGCGTTGTATTCTTTAACTTCCGTCCTGACCGTGCTAGAGAAATCACTCGTACATTCGTTGATGATGATTTCAAGGGCTTCGAGCGTACTCGTCTTGATGTTACTTACGTTTGTATGACTCAATATGATGCTACAATGCCTAATGTTTTAGTTGCATTCAAGCCACAAAGCCTTAAAAACACACTCGGCGAGTATCTCGCTAACCATAATATGACACAACTTCGTATCGCTGAAACAGAGAAGTATGCCCATGTAACATTCTTCTTCAACGGCGGTGTTGAGGCTGTTAACGAAGGCGAAGATAGAATTCTTATCCCTTCACCAAAAGTTGCAACTTATGACTTAAAGCCAGAAATGAGCGCTTTTGAAGTATCTGAAAAGCTTAATGAGGCAGTTCGTTCAGGCAAGTACGATGTAGTTATCGTTAACTTTGCTAACTGTGATATGGTTGGCCATACTGGTGTATTCGATGCAGCAGTTGCAGCAGTTGAAGCAGTTGATAAGTGCGTTGGTTCTCTTTACGAAGCAGTTATGGATGTTGACGGCAGATTATTTGTTACTGCTGACCACGGTAACTGCGACAAGATGAAAGAAGAGGACGGTTCTCCATTCACAGCTCATACAACTAACTTAGTTCCATTTATCGTAGTTAACTGCGGTGATGTTGAGCTTCGTGAGGGCGGTAAACTTTCTGACATCGTTCCTACAATGTTTAAGGCTATGAACCTTGAACAACCAGCAGAGATGACTGGCGTATCAATTATTAAATAATTGAAATAATTTAATAGTTTATTCATTTTTAATGCTCCTTTTCCACAAAAGGAGCATTTTTTTGTATAAAATAGACAAACAAAATGATTTTATTTTGTCTTATAGTGTTATTGCAAAATTCATATATATTATGTAGAATTGAGTTATAACAGAAAGGAGTAAGAATTATGGATGCTCATATTATTACATGTAAAAAGAATGATAGTGTTTATATCAGAGTAAGACCTGGTCACTTTGTTTCAGCAAGTGGTCACTTGAATTATTATGTAGGTACTTCAGATATTAAGCATAATCATACTATGTCTACAAAGACAGCAAAATTATTGGCAGAATATTATGTTACTTATGGTATTAAGGTCGATACAATCCTTTGTCTTTATGAAACAGAGGTACTTGGAGCATACCTTGCAAATGAGCTTGCTACTCCATCAATGTTTGCGCCAAACCCAGAACCAAATATTTTCGTTTTAGGCCCTGAGTATGACCCAACCGGTAACTTTATGTTCCGTGATAATTTAAGAAGAATGATTGAAAACAAGAGAATTTTAGTTTTGATTTCTTGTATTTCAAGTGGTAAAACTGTTGAAAAGGCTATTGAGTGCGCTTCATACTACGGCGGTAAAGTTGTCGGTATTTCAAGCGTATTCAGTGCAGTTGATAGTATTGACGGCGTTGAGGTTAACTCTTTGTTTAACCGTGATGATATTAGTGGCTACGAAATGTATAAGTCAAGCGAATGTCCACTATGTAAAGCTGGTCAGCCAGTTGACGCAGTATCTAATGGTTACGGCTATTCTAAGCTATAATTCAATGTCTATATAATTCAAAATTTCATAAACTAATAATAAAAACCGTAGGGCAATTAGTACCCTACGGTTTTGTTGTTATAAACATATTTATTTTGTTTTGTTTGAGTGCTTTGCTTTTGGTTACTGCTTTTTCTTCCTTAATGTTTTGAAAAAAGAGGATAAAAGCTCTGCGCATTCGTCTTTCATAACACCACCAACGATTTCTGGTTTGTGGTTATATGGCAAATCATTGAAATTTGCGACCGAACCGAATGAACCGGCTTTTAAATCGTATGCACCAAAAACAACTTTTTTAATTCTCGAATTGATAATTGCACCAGCGCACATAGGACAAGGCTCGAGAGTTACATACAAGTCGCACTCCCATAGTCGCCATCCGCCCAAATTATTGCAAGCGTTGTTTATGGCTTCAATCTCTGCGTGGTATAGGGCGTTTTTGCCGTATTCTCTGCGGTTTCTGCCTTCGCCCACAATCTCGTCGCCTTTTACAACAACTGCACCAACTGGCACTTCGCCCTCTAGGGCGCTTTCTTTAGCTAGAGCAATAGCTCTGTTCATAAATTCATTCATAGTTACATTTTTGTGATTGTGCTGATTGATGCGAGCACAAGTAGTAATAGTGGAACTGAAAGACCAGGTAAGATGTAAAGAAGTTTTTTGCCGAATGGCAATACATCATCTTTTCTCTTTTCTTCGCTAAATCTTAGGTTGTTAGATAACAATAAAATAACGGTTGATACGATACCAACTACATAGAAAAATATTGTTATATAGCCAATAACTTTTTCAGCACCTTGAACACCTATTGAGTACTCGCAAATGTCGTAAATAGCACTTCTGCTGTTGTTAATGCCGTGAATCAATATTGCTGGTAGAATACTGTCAGTTTTGATTGTAACGTAAGCTAAAACTAAGCCAACAAGGAATGCAAATATAAACTGAACAATATTGCCGTGAAGCAAGCCGAATATAATGCTTACTGCGAATATTGAGAATGCTTTGCCGTGTTTTCTTAAAAGTCCCATTGCACAGCAACGCATACTAAATTCTTCGCATATTGCTGGCAAAATTGTGCTTGATATAACTAAAAGTACGCACGCAAAGACGGAATCTACTTTAGGGGTTTGAGGTGTTTGCAAATCATATCCACCCTTGTTTGTAAGGGTAATGATAACGCTCACTAGCATATTTGCCAGTAAACAAATAAACACGCCGAAATTAACCCAGAAGAAAGTTGCCCATCCGCCGACTTTCTTGTTTGGCACGAGTGGTACTACATATTTTTTTCTGTTAACCAAAGCCAAAATGCCAAATGGAACGAGTAGGGAAATAATGGTTACTGCTATTGAGTTAAAGGATAAGAATAAAACAGAATTGGTTGCGAGCATACTTGCTAAATTAAGCCTTTGTATCAATTCAACTGCCAAATTCTGCAATATTAAGCTAAACATTATTGTAAAGCCAAGGCTTAAACCAATATTGATTAACTCTTTTTTTTGCTTTGCTTTTAGTTTAGGGTCTATGAAATTTGACCCGTCAGGTGTGGTCATTGGGCTACTATCCTTATTGAATGGGTTGTAGTAACTATTTTGCATATTGATTAGTCCTCTTGAATAAATAATTCTTTAAAGTATGGCAAATCTAGTATCCAATCACAGTAGGTATGCCATTCTTGGAGCTTGTGGCTCTTTCTAGCATAGTAAATATTAACTAAGTTCTCATAGTTGAGAGTACAAGTTCTCATTTGATTATATGAGCTTGGAAGTAATTGAATTATAGTATACCAAATTTCTTTGTCTTTTGTTTCAATAAATTTGAGTCTTAAATCTTCAAGTACCTTGATAACTTCTTTGATTGCGTTTAAGCCTTCTTCGTTCATGTGGTCAGTTGAAAAGTCTGACAATTCAAAAGGCTTAGATGTGATTTTGTGCATTGTTGATGTAGAGTTTGCAACGGTTGAAACCTTGTATGTATCGTACTCTTTCCACCAATATAGTGGAGCAGTAACATCAACGCTTACGAAAATCATTCTAACGAATTTTCTGTGGTCTGTGCCAGCCTTGCATAGTCTTTTTGCTAATGAAAGGTCGTTTTCGCCTAATACGAATTCGCCGTTTTCGTTTGTATATGAGTCAAATCTGCCCCATGAGTTCATAGGGTTTCTAGCTCCACGCATTGCGTTGTCAAAATTCATTACACTTGTGCGTTCTAATTTTATCATCTAATTATAACTCCTTTGCTAGCTCTTTTATGTATTCTTTGAGGTCTTGTCCGATTTCCTTGTGATTAAGGCCAACCTCGATATTTGCTTTCATAATGCCTAACTTGTTGCCCATATCATAGCGGTTGCCGATATAGTCAACTGCGGTTACACCGTCTTGTTGTGCTAGTGTTTTCATAGCGTCTGTAAGTTGTAATTCTCCGCCAACACCCTTTGGTGTGTTCTCTAAAATGTCGAAAATCTTAGCTGGCATAACAACTCTGCCTAAGATTGAGAAGTTTGACATAATCTCTTCTTTTTTAGGCTTTTCAATCATATCGTTGCAGTTGTAGCAGTTGCCCTCTAAATGCTCAACGGCGAGTGAACAATACTTTGATACATCTTTGCTAGGCACTTCTTTAACGCCTACTGCACCCTTGCCATATTTTTCGTATGCGTCGATTAACTGTTTTGTAACAGGTACATCGCTAACCATAACATCATCGCCATATAAAATTGCGAATGGCTCGTCGCCTATGAAATTCTTAGCGCATAATACAGCGTGACCTAAACCAGCAGTTTCCTTTTGTCTTAAAAAGTAAACATTGCCGAGTTGAGAGCAGTTTCTAACTGACTCTAAAAGATTTTTCTTAGATGGGTTTTGGCTTAGCTTGTCCTCTAATTCGTATGAGTGGTCGAAGTGGTTTTCAATAGCCTCTTTGCCACGATTTGTAATGATTAAAACATCCTCAATACCGCTTGCGAATGCTTCTTCAACAATGTATTGGATAGCTGGTTTATCAACTATATTCAACATCTCTTTAGGAATTGACTTTGAAGCTGGCAACACTCGTGTTCCTAAACCAGCAGCAGGTATGATGGCTTTTCTAATTTTCATAATGAGTTCTCCTCTACATTGCTATTAAAGCAAATTCATTATTATCATGTTTAGTGCATCAAGCACGAAATACGCAATTAACGGTGCAAAAAAGCTGACAGAACCTTTTTTAACGAGTAAAAGTTTCTTCATATCTTCGTCTGTTGGCATTTGACCAACGCCATACATAAACATATTTTGAGGTTTTACACCGCTTTTAATATCGTTGTCGATTTTATCAATGTTGCGAATAATTTGATTTTTATATAGTGTGTTTGTAATCAAACCGGCAACAATATTGATAATAAGCATAATTACGCTTGAAATAATGCCGATTACAAGGAAATTATTGAAATCGGGTGCACTAGCAAATGAGTCAGTAAGCTGTTTAGCCTGTTCAGCGGTGCTGCTGTTAGCCAAAGTTTCGAAATTAAGTAGTTTGTTGTAAATTTCAGTGCAGGCTGGAGCAAATCTGTAAAATGCTGCTGATGTTAATAAATTTGTAACGATGTTAGCAGTGAAAAATGCGATACCAGCTTTATACATTTTTCTAAATAACATATAGTATGGACCGAAGAAAAATGCACACCAGTTGAATTTGAATTTCTTTTCTTTTCTTGAAAGTTGCTTAAACTTAGGAATGAAGCTCTGCGCATTTACGCCAACTGACAATGCAACTTCGCTAACTGGCTTGCCGTCAATTTTTTCTGGGTCGTTGTCATAAGTTGTGTAAATTGTGCTAGATGTAGGTGTAAATGGGTTTTGGTTTCTTTGTTCATTTCCACCGTTATTAGCGTTTTGCTG
>RCNI01001752.1_pt1 | contig 11246 bp, 10 predicted proteins | sample 2041151 | NCBI WGS metagenome assembly RCNI01 (sample SAMN09708214, study PRJNA481090) | feces metagenome | isolation source: feces | place: Antarctica: Albino Rookery
AATCCGTGAGAACCCGCAGGATTGCCGCTCCAGCGCCTAAAAAAGAAGATACGGTACAGCCCCAAACAGGGCTGTACCGTATCTTTCAAAACTTCCTTATGGGGCGTAACCATTCGTCACGCCGTTGCTTTTCTGCCATTTTCAGTTGAGACCGTTGGCCTGCAGATTCTTCCGATAGCCCTTATTCTCCACGAACAGCTCGCCGGTATACGGCTTTCTGCCGGTCTTCTTCATCGTCCGCAGCATATACACGAACACGCCCAGATTGAAGAGGAACGCTGCCACACTGAGAACGCCCCATGCGTGGGGGTCATAGGTGGCCTCGATGGAGAAGGCGTCCATCGCCCGGTAATCCACCGCCAGAGAGAACATACCGAACAGTGCCAGCGTCTGGGCACGGTGCTGCAGCCAGACACCCCGCTGCAAGAATGCCTCGGCCAGTGTGCAGGAGAGCAGCAGCGCGATACCTGCGTACATGGCACGGGTGGAAATGCAGTTATAGCAATAGGCAGCGTTCCACAGATCGTAGGCCACGATCCAGAACCAGAGCTGATCCGGCCAAACCATATCCCGGGAGCGGGTCTTTGCCACCCGGATGCCGACCCAGCCGGTCATGGTAAGCAGCAGCAGTACGCCGGCGGCGGCATTGAAGAGGTTCCAATAGCCGCCCAGCAGCGTCAGTCCCGCCTCATCGACGGTGAGCGTCTTGTAGGTCATAAAGACCTCGATATCCCGGTAGACCGCCTCTGCAATGTTGATCCCCAGAATCGCCACCGGGAAATACATGGCAAACTTGGTATCCCCCAGCTTCGTGTGACGGATCAGCAAAAAGCCCCACACACCCATGAGCGCCGAAATGGTCTTGACCGTTCCAAACCATGTCTTGGAAGAAGGGCTGCCCACCACACCCATGGCGATCAGCACCAACAGCACCACGGGCACCACGACGTACATGATCACAGATGCCGCTTTACTCCGGCGCGTGATCTCATTGAGGAGAACGAGCACTGCCACCAAAACAAGGAATCCGATGATATTTGTCAGATGATAACCTGTAAAAAAGAACATGGGTCACCCCGCCTTTCTATCAGAGTTGGATGGAAATATCGCTGATGGGATAGGACTTGCAGGAGTGGATGTAGCCGTACTTCTCGTCGGCCTTGCGCAGCATCATGCCCTTGGACAGGAACACCTTGCCGGACACCAGCTGCACACGGCACAGGCTGCACTCGCCGCAGCGGCAGCACACGTTCATGCGCACGCCGGAGCGCTCCAGCGCGCACAGCAGCGGCTCATTGGCACGGGCCTCGATGACACGGTCGCCGTTGACGGTAACCTTGAACACCTCGTTACCGGTGAGCTGCTCGGGCCAGCCGGCCTCCTTGGTGATGTCCTTGGCAGCGCCGAACATCTCACGGCGGATATTCTTATGGGGAACGCCCAGCTTCTCCAGCTGTGTCACGCAGAACGCGTTCATGATCTCCGGGCCACAGATATAGGCCGTACGCTCGGCGTAGTCCGGTGCCAGCTCACGGATCAGCTCCGCGGTGATGAAGCCCTTGGCGCCATCCCAGACGGCATCCTCATCGGACACCACCAGATAATAGCGGAAATTAGCGAAGTTCTCGCTCATGCGGGTCAGCTCCTCATGGAAGAACGCCGCATCCTTATTCCGGCAGCCATAGAGCAACACCATGTCGCGCTCCAGACCTGCCTGGGTCACCTCGCGAACCATGCTCAGGAAGGGGGTAATACCACTGCCGCCGGCCAGCATCAGCATCTTGGGGCTGTGGAACACCGGCTGATAATGGAATACGCCGGAGGGGCAGGAAGCCTCGAACTCATCGCCCACCTTGGCGCGATCCAGCATATAGTCGGACACAAAGCCCTGCACGGCACGGGCCACGGTGATCTCGTAGTAGGCGCGCTGACGGGGAGAGGAGCAGATGCTGTAGGGTCTGCTGGTGCGGACGCCGTCGATCTCCGTGAAGATGTTCAGATACTGACCTGCCTCGAAGGGGGGCAGATAACCGGTCTTGGAGGAGAAACGGAACACCTTGCCGTTGGTGCCTTCCTCAAAGATGTCGGTCAGCACCAGATGCAGGATCTTGGGGTGATGATATTTCAGTACGGCCGCCGCCTGATCCTCACCGGTCAGCTGATCCGGGGAGGTCTCCCGCAGGACCTTGATTTCGTTGAGGACCTCTTCGCCGTGTACCAGCGTACCCAAAAGGGTTTCTTTAATAGACTTTCCCATAATTAAACCTCCTTGGCAACTCTGGTTGCCACTGTATCTGCGTAGGTATAGTTGGGGCCAAAGCCGCAGGCGTTGACCCAGCCGCTGGCAAATTCCAGGCCTTCCATCTTGCTCTCGCTGGGGAAGAAGAACACGGACTGCCGCAGATCCTGCTCATAGCCATAGATGGCGCCGTGGGGATGGTTGAGATAGCGCATGTGGGTCAGAGGCGTCGCCACTTCCATCTCCTCAATATGGGAGGTGAAGCCGGGATACATCTTCTCCAGACGCGCCACGATGCGGCGGCCTGCCTCATACTTCATCTCATAGTACTGCTCGGGAGGCAGCTTCTCCCACTCCTCGGCGTACTTCAGCGTACCGGCGGTGATGATGGAGGTACCCTCGGGGGAAACCTGACGATCATCCACGGTGTAGCAGGTAGCCACCAGCGGATCGTTCTCCGGCAGCAGCTTGTAGGCGTCCTTACAGTCGGCGGTAGCATCCAGACTCTCGTAGTTCAGCGTGAAGGACGTATTGAAGCCGATCTCCTCGGGAGGGCAGTCCAGACCAATGAAGCAGGTGATGGCAGAAATACCCACGGTGTAGGGCTTGAGATACTCACGGGCAGCCTCGGGCACGTCCTTGGGATCCATCAGCGTGCCATAGGTAGCGATGGGGGAAATGTTGGAGATGATCTTCTTGGCGCGATACTCATTGCCAAACTCATCGCGCACGCCTACGGCCTTGCCGTTTTCCACAAGGATCTTATCAATGCCGCAGTTCATCTGTGCCACGCAGCCCATGCGCTTGGCGGCCTCCAGAATGGCCTGGTTCATCATCATGGAAGTGCCGCGCAGGTAGTAGGGCTTATCCTCCATGTAAATATAGGTGCACTTGGCCAGAATGGACCAGGGGAAACGCTCGGGGGTCATACCCATGAAGCACCAGTACACGTTCAGCGCCAGCTGCAGCTTCTTATTGTTGGGGAAGAATTCGTCCAGAACCTCCTGGCTGCTCTTCAGACCATAGTTGGCCAGCGTGGGGTACATCTTGGGGAAGCCCTTCTTCATGAAGAACTTCTTGAGATCGCCGGGCTCGCCGGTGCTCTCGGCACTCTTGGCAGCGAAGGCTCCAGCCTCCTCCACAAAGCGATACAGCGTATCGAAGTAGCGCTGGATGTTCTCCTTGTCCGCGGGGAACTCCTTCTGCAAAAAGGCGATGCACTTGGCACGATCCACAGGGATGCTGATGCCGGTGCCGTCGGGGAAGTTCACACGGTACAGCTCCTCGATCTGGATCCACTCGATCTCCTTCTCGATGCCGTAGCGGCGGAACTGCTCGCGCAGAGGGCCGGGCTTCTCCGGCGTGCCCATGTGGCTGAGCTGGTGCAGAGCAACCTCAAACTCAAACCGGCCACGACGAAAGCTGGTGCCGCAGCCGCCGGGGATGTTGTGCTTTTCAAAGAGAATGGTCTTCTTCCCTTTTTCGGCCAGTGTGGCAGCCGCAGCAAGGCCGCCGTTGCCTGCACCGATGACGATTACATCATAATTATTCATGTGCAATATCTCCTATTCTGGGCAAGGCCCGTGTAATGATAAAGCAGTCCGTCACTGCTCAATTCAAAAAGAGAGGGGAAAATTCAAAGCGAATGCCGCCGTTGGCAAAAGTAAGATAGAGGGCACAGCCCAGCAGTGCCAGATTGATGAGCATCAACACGACCTGAACGTTCTGCTTCTTGGTCCAGAGGACAAACTTGGCAAAGCGCTCACTGTGGTACTCCCGCTCAAACCAGTTCTTGGCGCCGATCTGCATCCAGCCGCCGATGGCCAGAGAGTTGGCCCGCAGCACCAGCCACATACCAAGGCCGCCATAGACGCCCATCTCCAGCGTGCAAAGAGAGCCCAAAATGGGTGCCAGCAGGAAACCGACGTGCATCAATGCCACGGAGTCACTGAACTCATTGGTGACGAAGATCCAGTTCCACAGGGTGTAGGCCGCCACGAAGCAGATGGTCACCGCAGGCACCACGCCCTCGGCCAGATAGAACTTACCGAAGGGGGCGTCGAACTGCCACAGGCCGCGCAGCGTAACCACGGCAAATGCCAGCACGAAGCCGCTGATGGCGTTGCAGTAGCGCTTATAGCGCAGCAGGTCGGTGAAGGTGGCCTCCAGAATGTTGACGATCAGCATGAGCATGATGATGTCCACATAGACCTGAGGATTGAACAGCTCCAGCGCCGCAAAGACGATGAGAATACGCATGGTCAGCAGCGTTGTCAGCTTCAATTTCTCGAAGAATACGGGTTTTGCAAGGATCAGTACCAGGATACAGGGGATGACGATACAGGGGATGTTGCCCTCTACCGGATAGAAGGTACTCAGCAGTGCCAGACCGGTGATGGCCGCCGTAAAGAGAACCCATTTAATCAGGATGTCCGCTTTACCGCTTTGGATGGTAACTTCAGTTTTCATTGTGATTCCTCCTTAGATATAATTGTAATTAGCTGTCTCTCCACAGCGAATTTCCAAGAAAAGAAAGATTGCAGTCGCAGGGAATTTTCGATATAATGGATAAAATGAGGAAAGGAGCGATAGACATGTCTGCATCGGAGATTACCAAACAGGCAATCATCCACAGCACCAAAAAGTTGGCATCGGAGAAGCCCTTCCAAAAAATATCGGTTCTTGAGATCGCTCGTCATTGCGGCATCAACCGAAATACCTTCTACTACTATTTCACCGACAAATACGATGTCATCCAGTGCATCTTTGATCAGGAGATCTCTCCTGTTCTCCAGCCCCTTTTTCAAAACGGTGGACTGGCCGACAGCGTCAGTGCGCTGTGTAACCATATGAAGAATGAGAAGGCGCTGTATGTCCGGCTTTTGGAGGACAACGGTCATCACTGCCTCCGGGATCTGCTGGTGCAATACTATACGGACTTTCTGATCCATAAGGCCCAGCAGCACTTCGAGCAGCATCAGATGCCGGATCAGCACCAGGAGATCGCCGCCCGTTTCTACGCCCACGGTACGGTGGGTATGATCGGCGACTGGGCCTCCCGCGGCATGAAGATCGACAGCACGCTGGCGACCGGCCTCATCGCCCTCTCCGCTCAGGAGAAGTTCTTCGTGTAACAGCACTTCTCTGTCGAGATCGTTATTTTTCTATCGATCTCGTCCTTATATTATTAAATTTTTAACAATATGAATACAGTCAAAAATTTTTTCTGTCTGTATTTTAGGCAGAAATGAAATTCTGCTCAAAAATTACCATTGCTGCAGCGCTGTTATTGACACCCGCGACAATAGATGCGCATAAAACAAAAGGGTACATTGCAGAATTTTCATTCTGCAATGTACCCTTTTTCATTGATCAGAGCGGTAAGCTCTGTTTAAATTAGTCTTCAGCCTGACCCAGCATCAGGAAAGCGTTCCAGGGACTTCCTTCCCAAGCAGACCCAAATGTGGGCGCGGCCAGCACTTCGGGATAGTTGTAGGGAGGGGTCTTGGTGTTGCTGCGGGGGCGGATGTCCATCATGGTGTTGTTCGTCTTGTTCATAAGCGCACGTCCTTTCTCTTTTATCCATGTATTTCCTTTTCTTTACAACCTAAGAATACTACATTGTGCGCAACAAGTAAAGCGAATATAAATCATGTGAACAATGATTAAATAGAATGTATATTTTCACATAAAAGGCCCGCACATCCTCCCCATCTCTTCATTTACTTTAACCATACATCTTCCACTATATTTCGGAATACGCCTTTATTACACACATTTTCCCTTCAAATTACCCAATTTGTTTTTATCGGCGTTTTAACGACTCTTTCCCCTTGACTTCTCTCTTGTATATACGCTATAATCACCATAATATGAGTTTAATGATTAGTTTTTATATCTATCATACAAAAAAGGAATGGAAGTGACGACTGTGGAAACAGGAAAATACGAAGTGCTGCTGCAGGTGGCGGATCTGGGAAATCTGACGCACGCCGCCGAAGCATTGGGCTACACGCAATCTGCCGTAAGCCGCATCGTTGCAGATCTGGAAAAGGAGTGGGATGTACAGCTTTTGCTCCGCGGGCGAAACGGCGCCAAGCTGACCACTGCAGGCGAGGAGATCCTCCCCCGTCTGCGCGCTGTCTGTAACGCCCAACGGGAGCTGGAGGAGCAGATCGGCCAGCTGCACGGTCTGACCTTCGGTACGGTACGGATCGGGTCCTTCCCCAGTGCCTCCATGCACTGGCTGCCCAAAATCATCAAATCTTTCCAAATGGAATATCCCGATATCCAGTTTGAGGTCATCAACCGTGTCGAATACCGCGGCATTGAGGATATGATCACCGCAGGACGGGTGGATTGCGGCTTCATCGCTCTCCCCTGCGCCTCCAATCTGGAAACCATCTTCCTCCACAGAGACCGCCACATGGCGGTGGTGCCGGAGAATCATCCTCTGGCCAAGGCGAAAAGCTATCCCATCTCGCGTTTTGGGGAGGACCCCTTCATCAAGCTGGAAGACAAGCGCGACCGGGAGGTCTCGGAATTTCTGGAGCGCTACCATGTCAAGCCGAACGTGCGCTATCGTGGCAATGACGACTACACCATCATGTCCATGGTTGAAAACGGTCTGGGCGTCAGTTCGCTGACGGAGCTGGTGCTGCAGCGCACACCGTTCCATATCGCCGTGTGCCCGTTGGATCCGCCGCAATACCGTGACATCGGCATTGCTGTCCGCTCTTTTGACGCTCTTTCCCCTACCGCCAAGCATTTTGTGGACTATGTGGAGGGTTGGGCCAAAAACGAAATGCTGTAACAGTGCCTGCATCCTCCGTATCTGCTGACGCTGATACTATATTATAATAGGTATAGGAAAAGCCTCCGATTCGCCTAATACGAATCGGAGGCTTTCTATTACGATTGCAGGCACATCCCTGCCTCACTTCTTTTAAGCAGCATTCTCGCCGGAAACAGAAACGTTCACGCGGCTGCCAAACAGACGGTTCAGCACAACGCTGACGAGCACCATTGCCACAGCAACGCACACCCAGCCCATGCCGACGGCGTAGAAGGGCAGCATATGCAGCACCTTGCTGACAACACCCATGGGAACCTTCAGATTCTCCAGTGCGAAGAGAACGCTGACCACGCTCACAGCACCCACGGTGCAGGGATAGACGAAGCGGTTATTCTGCAGCCACTTGTTGCACAGACCGAGAACGATCAGAACGATGGCCACGGGATAGATTGCATTGAGCACGGGGACAGAGATGCTCAAGATGGTATTGAGGCCCTGATTGCAAACGGCAAAGGAGAATACGACGATGCCCATAGCCCACTGGCGATAGCTGAACTTGCTGGTCAGCGTGGAGAAATACTGAGCGATGGAGGTGATGAGGCCCACGCAGGTGGTCAGGCAGGCCAGCGTGAAGATCGTTGCCAGCAGGACAGCACCGGTATTGCCAAACAGCTGATGGACGATGCAGCGCAGCGTCCAGGCACCGTTCCCCTGCAGAGAATACACAGCGGAGGACTTCATGCCCATGTAGGAGAGCATCCCGTAAACCAGTGCCAGGATGCTGCCGGCAAACACGCCGGCGCGGACGGTGTAACGCATGACGTCCTTGTGCTCCGTCACCTGCATGGAGCGCAGGGTGGTGGCGATCACCAGACCGAAGTTCAGTGCAGCGATGGCGTCCATGGTGTTGTAGCCTTCCAGGAAGCCGGTCACCAGAGCAGCGTCCTGATATGCGGGCTGGGGCTCTGCCACGCCGGTTGTGCCATTGAACAGGAAGCAGAAGAACAAGCCCGTGAGCAGGATCAGCAGGCTGGGGGTCAGGAACTTACCGATACGGTTCACCAGTTTGTTGGGCGTCAGCACCAGCCAGCCGGCGATCAGGAAAAATGCCAGAGAATAGAGCAGCATAAACAAACGGAACGATGCGCCCTCGGGCAGGTAGGGAGCGATGGCCATCTCAAAGGGCACAGATGCAGCTCTGGGGATGCCCAGGCCGGGGCCGATGGAGAGGTAGATCAGAACCGTGAACACCATGGCAAAGCGAGGATCCACTTTTCTTGCCAGCTTATCCAGACCGCCGAACTCCGCCACAGCCACAACACCCATGACCGGCAGCACCACAGCCGTCACCAGAAAGCCCAGCAGAGCCAGAGGTGTATGGTCACCTGCGTTTTGTCCCAGGAAGGGAGGGAAGATCAAGTTGCCCGCGCCAAAGAACAACGAGAACAGCATAAAGCTGACCAACAGCATGTTTTTCTTTCCCAGTTTCATAATGATTTCCTCCAATACTCTTCTTACCTGCGTCCGTGTGTTGGCGCGGCACAGGCAGAAGCTCTTATACTCGAATTTTTGAAAAGCGGCAACAAAAAAATCGCCCTTCTCAACAGAAGGACGATTGAAAAACCGCGGTACCACCTTGCTTCCGGATAAAATCCGGCACTCATTTGCATCCAACAATGCAACTCACCTGTAACGGGGCTTGACTCCGGCGCACCTACTTAGTTCAGTTTGCTTCTCGGGGATGATTTCATGCATTCGGCTCACCTGACAGTTCACACCAACCACTGTCTCTCTGAAAAAGACTTACCGACGACTACTTGTTCCCGGTCAACGAATTTGTTTGCTTTACTTTTGTTGAATGCATTATAGCACCGCATTTTTTAAAAAGCAAGCCCCCGGCGCCACTTTTTCAGAAAATTTATTTTACATATATTTTTCCATTGAAAACATAGAATTTCTCATTTTACGCATCATTTCTCAAATATTATTTGGATTTATTTGCATGTCCGCTATCCCTGCGCGCGAGAATTTTCAAAATTTTCTTGCATTTTTATTCGCCGCCCCGGGGCAGTTTTTGCATGTCCGGCAGTATCTTTTCTGTCGATTTTTTGTCTCTCTCCCCCCTGCCCCGATGGCATCCCGATCCCGATGGGCTACACCGGCGGAGCACAAAAAAAGGAGGACGATTCTTCGGAACCGTCCTCCCTGTTTCTATTATTTTTCGCTCGCCAGCTTCCGAATGGTGCGACACATGACCTCGACACCCTTTTGGAGATCCTCGTAATCCGTCCACTCCTCAGGCACATGGCTTCTGCCGCCCTTACTGGGCACAAACACCATGGCAACATCGGTGATCGAGCCCATAATCATGGCGTCATGTCCGGCGCCGGAGAGGATTCTTCTGGTGGAAATCCCCGCCTCCGCCGCACTCTTTTCCAGCATTTCCTTCGCCTCGTCCTTCATCAGAACGGGCTGGGCGCAGAGGCTCTCCTTCATCTCAAAGGACAGGCCCTCATTCTCCTCCACGCTCTGCTGCAGCGACGCGCGGATCGTCTCCAGCACCTGATCCACACTCTCCAGCGTTCTGCTGCGGCAGTCGATGCTGAACTCCGTTTCGTTGGCTACAATATTGAAGGCGCCGGGCTTGGTAGCAACGCTGCCAAAGGTCACCACCGTGCCGTCCTGCAGATCCATAGCCCTCTGCGTACCGGCCGCAATGGCCTTTGCAGCGGCCACCACCGTATCCGCCCGCATATGCAGCGGCGTTGTACCGGCATGGTCGGAACGTCCCTTTACCACCACTTGCAGGCACTTGATGCCCACAATGGCATCCACTACGCCCACATCGACCTGCTCATTCTCCAGAATCGGCCCCTGCTCAATGTGCAGCTCCAGAAACATGCTGATCTCGCCGGGCTTTCTTCTTGCCTCGTCCACTCTGGCCGGATCCAGACCGTATTCCCGCATTGCTTCAGCCACGGAAATCCCGTCCCAATCCTTATACGTCTCCAACTCGTTGGGGCGCAGCTGCCCACACATGGCACGGCTTGCAAACAGGCCGCCGCCAAACCGGGCGCCTTCCTCTTCCGGAAGCGCCACAAACTCAATGGGACACTCCGGCACAAAGCCCTCGTCGTGCAGCGTTCTGGCTGTCTCCAGTGCCGCAGAGACACCGGCAATGCCGTCAAAGCGGCCGCCGGTCTTGACTGTATCAAAATGGCTGCCGGTCATGATAATCGGAGCGTCCGGATTCTTGCCGGCCATACGGCCCACCACGGTACCTACAGCGTCTTCACGCACTGCAAGTCCCGCTGCTTTCATCTCCGCCACAATGTAATCCCGCGCCTGCGCAAACTCCTTGGTATACGTATACCGCGTGCAGCCGATACCTTCCACGCAGCTATACTGTGCCAGAGTTTCCACATCTCTTTGAATTCTCTCCGCACTTGTTGTCAACATAACGCTCCCCCTCGATAGTGTGATAAAGTCGCCATGGAAATTAGCCGTATTTTACCATGGACTTCCCCTGTCAGCAATAGCTTTTTCAATTTTTTTATCTCTCTTTTCCTCCCGCAATCTGCTCAATCGCCATATTTATGTGGTGCATACGCCCAGAATGTATTATAATAGGCTCATATCCAAGGAAAAGGAGACACTTCTCGTGACCGAACAGAGATATCACGCCGTGCAGGCGTGGTTCCGGGCTCGTCCCGCCGCGCTGAAGGCGCTGCTATTAGGCAACAAGCTCCTGTCCGCCGCCGTCTATATCGCCTACATCGGCATGGTTCTCTGCCTGCTGCTAAAGGGGGATGCGCGGCTGTGGCGGGTCATCATCGTCCCCGCCGTGGTTTTTCTGGGGGGCACGGCACTGCGCGCACGGCTCAACTTCCCCCGCCCCTACGAGGTCTATCACACGCCCTCCCTGGACAACAAGGATCGTGCGGGGCAGTCCTTCCCCAGCCGCCATATGTTCAGCGCTTCGGTGCTGGCCGTATGCGCTTTCTGGCTCTGGCCGCCGCTGGGCTGGGCAATGCTTGGCATCGCAGCCATTCTGGCGCCCCTCCGCGTATTGGTGGGCGTCCACTTCATCCGGGATGTGGTGGCCGGGATCGTGCTGGGCGTCCTGCTGGGTTGGCTGGGCTTTTTTGTGCTGTGACGGCACCATACGAACCAATAAACAAGGCTTGCAAAGCAGCTGCTTTGCAAGCCTTG
>RCNI01002066.1_pt1 | contig 11243 bp, 5 predicted proteins | sample 2041151 | NCBI WGS metagenome assembly RCNI01 (sample SAMN09708214, study PRJNA481090) | feces metagenome | isolation source: feces | place: Antarctica: Albino Rookery
ATCAATAAAAGATTGTTCTAATGAAATAGTATCACCAGTAATATTCACTGGTGCTTTTGCTATATAATTAATACCTTTACCATTTGCTATACCAAATTTAGTGATATTAATGTCTTGCAAAAACTTAACTAAGTAATGTTCTCTGTATTGTGGTTTAAACTTTGTTTGCTCTACACCACCATTCAATTTTGTTCTTCATTTAAAACCTGATACTTCTTGATATGTTCCACCATCACCACTAGGGTTTTTAGAATTCATTTTTAATCATTCAAAAATGTCAGATGCTTGCGCTGTTTCCTTAAATAAGTTATAGCCAACATTATCATTACCCATATGGGCCATTCAACTAAACCCTAACTCAATATTAGGTAAGTCAGATTGTATTAATAAACCTGTACCAACTAATGCACCACTATTACCAGTACCAACAATTTCCCCAGCTGGTAGTACTTCATACATATCAGGTGTAACTTCAATGCCTTTTGCTTTTAAATCTTGTACTACAACATTAAAGTTATCTAATGTACCAAAGTCATAGGTAATACCTTTTTTAAAGACAGTGTTTTGATAATTAACTTCTGGAAGAGTTTTGAAAAACTCTTCTACAATAGCTGGAAGTTGTCTAGTAACTTCTGTTGCTACCATTGAACTATCAACAATACCATTAATACTATCTACTCTTAAATCTCTTTTTAATTTAAACTTCATTTTATTCACCTACCTTTGTATATCAAATAACACCACTATATTCAAAAGCTTCATTAAGTGTTTTCTCAAGAACTAAATTATTGTTCTTAACTAGAATTTCTAAATGTTTAAAACTTCCATGGTATCAAATTGGAAGTACACCTTGGAAAGCATTCATTACTTCACTACTACCACTTGTTGCTTTAGCACTAACACATTGGAATACCATCTTATCAACACCATTTACAAGAACTGTAGTAATAAGTGTTCCATCATTACTTGCTATACTACCACTAACATATTTACCATAAACTCTTTTACCGTTTAAAGTAAAACCTAATGGAGCTTCAACAACAGAGATAGGAGTACCGTTAGCTAAGTTAGTTTCTATAGATTTAGTTTTTGTTTCTAATGCTTCAATTCTAGGAGTTAATGTATCATCAATGATTTCAATATCATCTCTTGTGTATCCAACTTCTTTTAATCACTTGTCTAAAGAAGCATCATCATTTGCATCATAAACTAAATACATATTAGTAGTTGATTTATATTCTTTTGCTAGTGCAGCATTAACAGCTGTTGTTACTTCATCAGGTGTAGCAGTTAAGACTTTAATGTCTGCAATAGATTTAGAATAGATACTATACTTTCATTTAACTACAATATGTCCTGCACTATCATTTGCAAGTTGTTCTCATCAAGGTTCATTAACATCTAATACTCTTGTTGTCTTATCATCATTGATAATGTATGCTTGCTTTTGCGCTCAATTTCTTTTTACATCAATAGCAGCATTACCATTTTCAAATGAACTAATCATACCTTTACTTACATATTCATAAGCACCTTTAACATATGTTTCTAATCTATCATCAACAATAGTAGGTACTTGTCTATCAATGTAATCTTTGATAGTTGTCATTAATTCATCTACATTAACACCAGCTTCAAATTGACTTCAATACTTACTACTTGCACTAGGTTCTTGTCCTTGGTTATCTTGTGTAGCATATCATAAGTTCTTGTTATGGAATACAATACTACCAGCAGTTCATAAAGTTTTCTTATCTCAAGGTTTAACTACAAAAGTATTTAGTACAATAGCAGTACCTCTAATTTCAATAGCACCTTCTTTTTCAATATCAATGTCTCTTAGGAATTGAATTTGATTACAAGGACTTCCATCAGCTTTAACTACTTCACTAAATTCTACACCTTTAGTTCCTCTAGTTCCACCTATATAAACTTCAATAGCATTAGTTCCACCCATATAAGTAAATGTTAGGTTAAGGAATTCATTAGCTCTATAACCATTAAAGTCATCAGTAGTAACTCTACTAGGAATAACCATTTCTTTAGTTCCTAGGTTATTAGCTAATCAAGCTTTTAAATCATTAGTGATACTTTCAACTCACATATAATCACTAACACCTATGTTCTTGATTACTTTTAATAATTCAATACTCTTGATTAATGTTAAATCTTTTGGGTCGCTTGCAATTACTTCAATGACAAATGAATTATCTTTGTATTGAATACTACACATTAATGTTTTAAGTCCTATGACTAAAACAAAAGAACTCTTTAATGAAGTGTCTTTACTAAACATCTTCACTAATGGAGCTGCAGTATATTCTATATCACTTGTGTCTGTGATTTTAAGATAAGGTTGGATAAATACTTTATCTTCATATTTAGTTCTATCAAGTGCAACAGCAATAGTATAAATATTGTCTGCTTGAGTTGCTAATAAAGGAGTATCACTATCTTCTCAAATAACAATGTTTTGGTCTCTAATAAAATCAACTTCTGTTTTAACTTCTTGTAAGTTATCAACTACATTTTTAGTTTTATAGTTAGTAATGTCTGTTGCTTTGTCTTGTTTGTTTTGTTCTAATAAAGTAACTCTAGGTTTTAAACCATCAATATCTATTTTGTTTTGTGTTACTTTAGCATTAATCTTTTTAATCTGGTCTAAATGAAGTTCAAGTTCTTCTTCTATACCTTCAAACTTAAATGTTAAAGAAGTTGCATCAGGTAAATCATTTAACTTAATGTAGTCTTCTTTACTCATTAAACCATCATTAACTCTACTTGCATTAACTAAAGCAAATGGATTATAGATTTCTCATTTACCTTTTGTAGGTTCTAATGGGTCTTGTAAGTAGATATACAAATACTTACCAGGGTTAATATCAGCTGGTAAGTTTGGGTCATCACTATTGTTAGTTACCATAATCACATCACCACTTGTAGGTAGTGGGTCATTAGGTGGTTGGTATTCAGGTTTATTTTTATTATCTAAGATAAGAGCTTGAATAGATGTGAAGTCTTCTACTTGTCCTACTCATCTAGAAGCTAAATGAAGTTTGTTTAACTTGCTTTCTAGAAGTACAACATCATCAATATGTGCATTAATAGTAGTACCTATTAAAGCAAAAACTTCATTAAGATTTTGCTCTAACATTACTTCACCAGCTCTTCAACAAGTAATTTGCTCAATGTTAATCTTGTTATTCATTATTAATTACCTCCTTTTAATTGACTAAGTACTAGCATAGTTGCTTGATTAATATCTAGCTCTTGTAGATTAGGGTCTTGCATTAATTGAACAACGCCTTGTACTAGTTGAACAGCTTGTTGTGCTTCTTTATCTTCTGCTTTATTTTTTAAACGGTCTATAACTTCTTGCTTATTTGGTAAGTCTAAGTTCTTAACAATATCTAATACTGTAACAATATCTGCTCGACCATTGTTGTATTGCATTTCAAGTTGATATAAAGTCATTAAATCTTGTTGTTGTTTTTGTTTCTTTGAAGTTCTTAATAGTGTAGCATCAATAGCTACGTCTGCTTCTAACTCTTCAAATTCGCTTCTACCTATAGAAACAATTTCGTTTAATTGTTCGTTTTCGTCTCCACCACTAGCCATAACTTTAGCTCTGAAGTCTAAATAATCTGTCTTTTGTTTTGGTAGTTCTAATCTTAAATATGCTAATAGTACTTGTACAAACCTAACAATATAACGTTCTAATTCCATTACAGATATGTTTTCTTTAATTGTAGCTTGGTCTATCATGCTTTGAACTGCAGCACCAGATAGCTTTGAGTTTAAGTTTCCAGTATCTGTAGAACTAATAGACACATCAATTTCAGCATCTAGCATATTTCTAAAGGCCATCATGTCCTGTGTAATTGCTGGTTGTGGAACTAACCCAACACTATTACCTATACTATCACGAGTTAAAAAAGCTTTACCAACATTGTCTACTTCATGCTTTAGAAGTTCTTTACTATCAATACCACTGGTTGCACTAACCAAATAGTTTGTATTCTTTTGTTTCAACATTATAGTATTCATAATACCATCTAACAAAGCTTTACGCTTTAATGTAGGTTCAGCTAACATAACACTAGAAATACCTGTAAAGCTATCAGGCATTGAACTTTCTTTTAATATAGCAAATGGTAAATAAGGTATGTCTAATTCTTGTACAGCCACAACATATTGTTGGTTAATAACATGATAAATTTTTATTTTAGTTTTGTTCTTATCAACTTCTTTTTTATAAACAGATATTAATTCTATTGCACCATTATCTGCTAATTGTGTGTTATCTACAATAAAGCTAGAGCCTTGCGTAATTATATTTTGTTGTGTTGTGCTATTAACAATAACAAAATCTTTAACTAAATCAGGCTTTGACTTCTTTATGGTACTTATAAACTTATCTATTTGTGGATAAGATAACATCTTTGATACAACTACATAAGAACAATTATCTAAATTGTTTGCGCTTGGGTCTCAATAAAAATTTGTAATTGGTATGTTCTCACAAGTAATGTTGCCAGTAAAGTTAGTACCACTTCCTAATATAGCATTGTTATCTCATCCAATTAAACTAATAGACATCGGATAAGCTCTACTATATTTAATAGCATCTGCTATTGTGCTTTTAAATTGTTGAGTAGATAAATAAGTTTCATTAAGTATTCTATTAAAAAGACTGATGAAAGTTTCTTTTCTTCCATCGCCATCATTAGGATTAATCTTTGTTTGCTTTAGCTCTACTTGAATTTGATTAACATCAAATATAGCAGACTTAGTATTCATTATATTCAAAGCTCATGAATTACCAGTGTCTATTTGAAAGACTATCTCACTTTCTTTTGAAAACATATTACCTTGTAATAAATTAGTAATACCATTAAATAAACTATCATAATTAGAAGCTCTAAAGTTTTTTGCATTAGTAATAGCATCTATTACCATACGGTCTTCGTCTGTTTGATTATCAAGATAATTAGATAAATTAGTGCTAGCTGCAGCTTGTTCTACTTGAGAAACCTCATAGGTATTAAAATAAAACTTATTGTCCATTAGAGCTTACATCCTTCTTGGTGTTATCTGATAAATTACCTTTCATATCAACTTTATAAACTGTTGCATAAGTAGTTATGTTTTGTGCCTTTAATAGTCTAAGTTCTGTTTCTAAAACTAATATCTTGTCTTGTGCAACTACTAGTTGTTCTTCAATTGTTTTTAGTTTATTTTCTAAGTTAATAATAGTTTGGTCATTCATCTTGCATACCTATATTATTTATTATACACTATGTTTGTTAGGTTTTCTAATGCTAAATCCATATCAGCAAATTGTTGGTAAGTTTCTGTATTAGCAAGCTTATCAAGGTCTAAGCTATATTTCTTTTGCATACCAGAAGTTATACCACCAAACACTGCACCAAGTCCAGCCATAGCTGCAGCCACTCATGGATTAGTTTTTAATAGACCAACACCTTTAGAAGCAACTCCAGCAGCTTTACCCATAAAGCCTTCTGCATTTTTAGAGCCTGTTAGCATATTTATAGCAAGCTGTTCTCCAGTGGTTGCACCTTTAGTAGCAGCTCTTGCTGCTGCTTTATTGCCACCTTTTCAAAATGAACTATTAATAAATGCTTGACGCTTCTCATAAGCCCTAGCGCCTCTATTAATTTCTGCAGGTACTCCTCTTAGACCACCTATACTATTTAAAGTTGTGCCAGTAGCAGAATGTTTAGCAAGCTCTAATCCTCCACCAGCTAAACTGTCTAAGCCAGCCATTGCACCATAATCTACACCATCTACAAAACCGGACATGCCTGCCATCATAGGACTAACCACTCTACTACCTTTACCAAAAGCTCTAACTGCACCACCTAATCCAATACCAGCACCAATAGTAGAACCTAAAACAGTTCCAGCTACATCAGCTCCATAAATATCTGGCGTACCATAAGGTTGATAATATTTATATGCTGAGTTCACTGCAGCGCCTACATCATTTGCAAACATGCCTAAACTACCTAAAGCTGAAGCACCACTAATTGTTTTTCTAATAATTCCACTATTAGGATTTGCTAAACCTTTCAATCCACTAGAAAAGAATGAAGCACCTAGTGCGCCTTTAATTGCGCCTGTCAATGCACCAGTTAAACCATTAACTACCATTCTGCCAGTGTCCTGCTTAACTGCACCATTATTAGCACTACTATCTTTTTCATAATCACGTATTAAATCATTAGCATATTCATCTAATACTTCTGCTTGTGCTAATTGAAGTTCTTGTTTGTTCAATGCACTTTGTTGAGTTGCAATACCTATTGCACCTTGTTCTGCTTGATTAATAATATTAGATAAAGTATTAGCTGTCTGGTCTTGCACTGCTGCTAAATCTCTAACAGCTGCTACTTCACCAGCAAAACCTAACATAGCACTATCAGCTCTTTGTCTTCTTTGTGCTTGATAAATATTCTTTTGTGCTTGTCCTAATGAAACATTAGTTTGATAAGTAAGTTGTTGTTGCATAGCATCAAGGTTACTTCTAGCTGTTTGAGTTTGAACTACTGCTTGATTACCATGTTGTATTGCTTTTGCAATACCTTTACTTGCAATATCTTTAGCATCACCTGTTAATCTATTTCTATAAATTACTGCCATTATTTACCACCTATAATTGCATTAACTCTATCAACCATTTCAGGGTCATCTCATCCTTTAATAAGTCAAACCATAACAAAGCAAAATATAATTAATAGAACCACACCTACTATAGATAATATTATTCATCATCATTTATTATCATCCATTAGCTAATACCTCTTCTATTTTTCTTAATTCCTATAATACTATATCTAACTACTAGACTATCAATAGTTAAAGCACAAGGTTCATTGTGTAAGAACCCAAAAGAAATTGCAAAACCTTTTCTTCTAATAGGAATATTATAATGAGAATTAACTGCATTATTACCTAATCTACCTTTATTAACAATAGTATTATTTAATGCAAATCCATCCCTTAATATTAAACCTTCTGGTTTCTTCTCAATATAATTATAATATTTATTATTATCTAAATACATATCAAAGTTGTAATTGATTAAGTTATCATCTACTTTAACATATGGTACTAACTCACTTCTACAAGCTGGATATCCTTTATAACCATCAGTATTTGCATGAATAATAGCTCAATCATATTTCTTTACATATGGGTCATATTCTTGTGTTAAGTTCTTTGTTTGTAAAGCACACTCAATAGGTAATCCTTTTTGTACTCATGTACTAGTACCATCAGGTGCTTTATATTCTACTAAACCATCTTCAACTTCATTTCAATCATCAACATAAACATTATCATCAAATCTATATATATTAAATGTATTTCTTTCAATACCATATAGATTATTATTATTAACAAACATTTTAGAAAAATTTAATTTAACTCCAGTATATTCAACCCATGCTTTGTAATTAGGATTATATACTAACATCATTTGGTAATTAGGAAAACATAAATAATATTTATCTTTATAAGCACATCCACATGCTTCCATATCTTTTGGTACTTCATTTTTAATTAAAGTATCAATATTTTCAAAACTAAATTCTTTATCAGCTGTACCATATAAATTCTTTAAAACTTTAATACCACTTTCATCTAAGAAATATAAATAATTACCTAATGGAACATCACTCTTTGGTGCAAGAATACCTCCACTTTCATGACCTTTACCATCACCACCTATAATTTGTTTAATATAAAATGGGTCTGTTTCACTATCAAATGAACTACCACCTATATATCATTTAGAGTTTTGAGTTGAAATAATTAATTTATTTTGAAATACTTGACAACTTCTAATAGCTTCTGTAGTACTTAATGTTAATACTCTACTAACTGGAAAGTATGATGGTATAGAAGTATCACTAAAAAATAATTTATTACTAGAACCATATCCTATTAAGCTTGATGAAAAAGGTATAAAAGAAGTTGTTGATACATATTCATCAAATAAACCTTTAATATTCACTTTTTCTATATAAGATTGATTTGGTTGCATTTCAATTCTAGTTTCAACTACTGTAGCTAATTGAGGTACTAGTTTGTCTGTATATTTAGGGTTATTATCTTTCTTAGCAACTTGTAATAAAACCATAAAAGGTTCAGTAGTTGTTGGTATATCTAATTCAATTATTGCTCTTTTTTTAGCAGGTTCTAATTTTCCTGTTTGTATATTAATTATTTTATCATCATCTGTTCAAGTTTCATCTGCAGTATCTGCTTTAAACAAATCTGTAAATAAAACTCAATTAGGCCCTTTGACAGCTGCTTCTTCACTTCCTGTTTTATTACTATAACCTGTTGTTGAATAGTCATCACTATTAATCATATTATTATAATCTTGAATACTCATAGAAGTAACAGCTGCTATAACATTATCATCTATTTCATTAACAACATTATAAAATAATTGAAATCTTTGTTTTCCTGGAGCTAAGATAACATTATTAACTGGAACTAAACCATATAAAGAAATAAAACTTGTTTGATACTTACTATCCATTTTTGGGTATTGTATTAAATCTCATGAAATATTTTTATGTAGTTTATCATTATAAATATCAGGGTATCTAGCTTTACTAAAATTAGAAAATAATGTTAAGTTATATCACAAATATTTTAAGTCATTAAGATTTGGTTTTAAATATTTTTGTTGTCTAAAATTAACTGCTCTTGTTATAGAACCATTTGGTAAGTAATCATAAATAATAGAGAACTTTGTTGTACTTAGTATATCTAATTCATGTCCTTCAAAATCTTCCACTGTATTCTTATTAATAGATACTAATTCTTTCTCTACACCACTATTATCTACTCAACATAATTTAACATATTTAATAGCACCTTTAACTTGTAAATATTTCAATCTAAATCTTTTATTTAAATCATCTTGAATAGCTTCTAAAAATTGTCCTACTTCATATAAATTAATAGGAACACTAATAGAATATGGTTTTCCATTATATAAATAACTTGCTATAAATTTAACAAGTGGTATATAACCTCTATCATAGAACTCTTTCATTTTTTCTACATCATCTTTTTCAAATAGATAATCATTACTATCACCAACTTTAATACCATATAATTCTATAATATTCTCTAATGAATTAGCATCTTCTTCATAGATATAATCTGCTATTAAATATTCATTTAATGTTTTAAATGAAAAATTATTTTTAATTATCTTACCACTCTTAACATTAATTGTTTTATTACCATCTTTTGTACTATATGTAACTTGATAGTTAGTATTACCTAAATATAATGTTTTATTTTTATTATCAATTTTATGTGAGAATTCTTCCTCTGTTGTATATTTAGAAATCTTTTTAGCATTATCTCAAATAGGACTAAATGCTATTGTGTAATATTTATCATAATCAAATTCTTGTTTATATCAAAAAATAACTCTAGAAAAATCATCTTGAAAATGTGTATCAGGACCTCCTAAAGTATATGAGTATGGAGGTAACTTAGCACCATTAGTTATATTATGTGAATTACTTGTTGAGCAGTCAGCATAATATAACATTTTATTTTTAACTAAATCTCATGGAAATAAAATTAATTCAGGTCTTGTATAAAAATAAGTAGTTTCATAAGCTTCCTTTGAACCATCAGCTTTAAATCTTTCTTGAGCTCATTGATAATGACCACTAATAGAATTACCAAAAGGACCTGTTGTAATTAAAGAAGTTTTATTAATTGAATTAGTAACATCTTGATTTTGAAATTTATGATTTTTAAAATCAAAACTAAAACATTCACCAGGTTTACTTTTAATATCAGCATTAGCATAGTAATCAGCTAATTTTAATGGAGGTTTATTATTAATTAATTTATCATCTCTAAAATACTTTGTATAGATTGTTTGCATTTCATAATAAAATAATCAATAATAATAATCACCTCTACTATTTTTTGTTGTAGTTACATTTAAATATTTAAAAGGAATACCTTGAAAAGTAAATATCAAATTGTTTCATCTTTCACCATTAATGTCTACACCAAAGTAATCATAATAAACTTTGAATTCACAAAATGAAACAGAACTTCCATAATTATTAAAATTACTTGGAGTGATACCTGCTTTATTAATTCTAGTAAAATCACTACCATTAGTAAAATAACGTTGATTACAAGTACCTTTATTAGTACCAGGATATTGGTCTTCAAACACAGCATCTTTAAAAGATATTTGATAGAACTTATATAATTTTTGTAACTCTGGATGAATATCTGTGCTACCTAATTCTAGTTTATCTTTAACAAAAACTCTAACTGAATAACAATCTCAATACACTACTTGAAAAATTTCTCTATCTTGTATTTGTCTTCCACTAGGGTGTCTTAATTCATGAGAAAAAGTTTGCTTATTACCATCTTCATAAGTTACTGTTAAATCTATATAAGAACCTCTACTATCATTTCTATAATCTATATCATATAATTTCTTATCATTAAATCTACCTACATAATCAACTCTATGAGAAGGTTTGTATGATATTACTTCTACTTTAGCATCTTCATATTTAAAATCACCTAATGCTTTACTACTAACCTTTTCTGTTTTAGTTTCACCTTGTCAAGTTTCTGTAATTATATTATCAGTATCACTAGCTTCAACTCATCCTGGGTTTAAACTTTCTTTATTATTAACTGTACCATCTTCATTTAAAACTTGTTTATAAATAGGATTTCAACTATAAATTCTTACTTGTTTAATCTTTTCATTTCCACTTAATCCTACTTCTGGATTTGCATAAAAAGATTTATACATAATATAAACATCTTGGAAAGCTGAAATTTTTCAACGATACTTAGCACCATCTTTCTTATCATCATTAGGATAAAATAAAACAGTATCATATTTCTTAATAGGATTACCATTATTATCAACCATTAAATTAAGTTTATCATCAAGTAATACAACAACTAATCCAACATTTGTTATATAATTTATAACTCAATGAATACCATCATAGAATTCTATAGCATCAAGAACTCTAATATCATTAATCATATCTTCACTAATAAAGCCTTCTTTATATTTAGCTACTAATAAATCATTAACAACTTTACTAATATAAGGTATTCTATAAAGTCCTGGTCTCTTCTTTAAAGAACCAGCTGCATCCATATCAAAGTTAATTAGTTTTCTAAATTGATTA
>RCNI01001754.1_pt1 | contig 11236 bp, 10 predicted proteins | sample 2041151 | NCBI WGS metagenome assembly RCNI01 (sample SAMN09708214, study PRJNA481090) | feces metagenome | isolation source: feces | place: Antarctica: Albino Rookery
TTTTGGTCCGAGTGGCGAGAGTCGAACTCACGGCCTCTTGAACCCCATTCAAGCGCGCTACCAAACTGCGCTACACCCGGACGTCACTCGCAAGCGACAATAGTTATTATAGACTATGATTCCTGAATCGTCAACAGGAAAACGCAAGAAAATATTAAAAACTTGAAAAATATCATGCTTTCTTGTTCAGTAAGGCCATAATTGCCTGTAAAACAGTGGAAATAACCTTTGCAGCGTATGATTCGGAACAGATTTGCCGGCAAAAGATCGGATAAAATTTGAGAAAACTGTTAACTTTTGATATTTTGCTTGACGAAGATGGAAAAGAGCGGTATATTGATTAATAATCTTAATTGTTACGCAACTTAATTATTTGTCTCTGCAAAGGAGAAGAGTTATGGAGAAAAAAGTAGATAGAAATACAGAGTTTTTTCGCGCAATGTGTCGGGTTCGGCGGGCATGGTGCGGTATTTCTCCCTGCGAGGCGCTGAGCAAGTCCCAGTTTGCCACACTGCTGCTGATTTTTCAGCAAAGCGAAATGAACGACTGCGCGGATTATGCCGGAGAAACAGGATATGTTACCATTACAGCGCTGGCGGCCGAGATGCAGCAAAGTCTGCCGGCTCTCAGCCAGCGTGTGCGAGTGCTGGAGGATATGGGGTATGTGGAACGTGTACCTGACCCCACAGATCGCCGTATAATGGGGCTGCGGCTCACACCGGAAGGTATGCAGGTGATGCGCAAAGCCAAGCAGCGATTTGATGGGGTTCTCTCGCAGGCGCTGGAACAACTTGGCGAAGAAAACGGCGAAAAGCTGATTGAGATGATGAAACAGCTTGCTGCGGCATTTGAGAAGGATGCGCATAAGGCAGAGGGAGATTGCAATCAGGGATGAAAAAACTGAAAGGATATGTAAAACCCTATCTGGGATATATTATAGGTATCATAGTGCTGCTGTTCTGTCAAGCTGCAGTGGATTTGAATTTGCCCAATTTGATGAGTGACATTGTAAATGTGGGCATTCAGCACAGTGGCATAGAGGAAACGGCTCCCCAGGTGATTGATGCAAATACAATGCAGGTGCTGGCACAATTTGCATCAGAAGAGGATCGCGCGATTCTGGAAACGTATTACACGCCGGTGCAGCAGGAGTCAATGTCCGGCTCGGAATGGAATGATTTTGTCAGCGAATGGCCTGCGGCAGCTGATGTTCCGGTGCTGCAGCTGAGTGCAGCAGCTGGCGAAAAGGCCGAAGTGGGAAGTGCGTTTTCCCGGGCAGGATATGCCATGGCCCAGATTCTGCAAAGCCGGATGAGCGCCGCAAAAGAGAATGGCGAAGCAGTAACGATGGAACAGCTGCTCCCAATGCTGGCCGGTGCGTCGCAGCAGGAGATTGAAGAGACGATTTCTGCGGCCAATGCTGTACCGGAGATGCTGCTGGAGCAAACTTCTGCGGTTCTGATTAAGCAAATTTACAGTGCCTTGGATGCAGACATCGGTGCAATGCAGACACAGTATATTCTGCAGGTTGGCGGAAAAATGCTTCTGATGACCCTGCTGCTGGTAATGTGTGCAATCAGCATCGGATTTTGTGCAAGTCGGCTGGGCACGGGTGTTGCACGTGACCTGCGGCATGATATTTTTGTTCGCGCTACTGGATTTGCAAACAATGAGTTTGATCGCTTTGGTACAGCCAGTTTGATTACCCGCAGCACCAATGACGTGATGCAGGTGCAGGGTCTGCTTTCTATGGGCCTGCGCACGATGTTCTATGCGCCGATTATCGGTATCGGCGGTATTTTCATGGCTCTGCAAAAAAGCGCCGGTATGGCGTGGATTATTGCGCTGGCAGCCGTAGTGATTTTCGGCATCATCTGGGTATTGTTTGCTGTGGCAGTGCCGCGCTTTAAAATCATGCAGAAACTGGTGGACAAACTGAATCTGGTCAGCCGTGAAAATCTTTCCGGCATGATGGTCATTCGTGCATTTGCGACCCAGAAATTTGAAGAGGACCGCTTTGCAAAAGCAAACCGTGAGCTTTCCGATAATAACCTGTTCGTTTTCCGGGCAATGGCAACCATGATGCCGGTTATGACCCTGGTCATGAATGGAGTATCGCTGCTGATCGTGTGGGTGGGCGGCCACCGTATTGCTGCATCGACCATGCAGGTTGGTGACATGATGGCGTTTATTCAGTATACAATGCAGATCATCATGTGCTTCTTGCTGATCAGTATGGTGTTTGTTATGGTGCCGCGCGCAGTGGTTTCTGCAAATCGAATTGCCGAGGTGCTGGAAACTGAGAGCAGCGTAAAGGATACACAGAAGCCTGAGCATCTGCCGGAGCAGGTGAAGGGTGTGGTGGAGTTCCACGATGTGTCCTTCCGTTATCAGGGAGCAGAAGAGAATGTGTTGCAGCATGTGTCTTTTACGGCACGTCCCGGTGAGACGACAGCCTTTATTGGTTCCACCGGCAGCGGCAAATCCACGCTGGTCAACCTGATTCCCCGCTTTTATGATGCAACCGAAGGCTCGATTACACTGGATGGCGTTGACATCCGAAATGTGCCGCAAAGTGAATTGCGCAGCGTGATCGGCTATGTGCCGCAAAAGGGAACCCTGTTCAGCGGCGATATTGCATCCAATCTTCGATTCGGCGATGAAAATGCCGATGATTCCGTTCTTCAGAATGCAGTGGAAACGGCACAGGCGGCAGAGTTCGTTGACCAGCTGCCGGAAGGCATCCATACGGCGATCAGTCAGGGCGGTACCAATGTTTCGGGCGGACAGCGTCAGCGCCTGTCCATTGCGCGGGCACTGGTTAAAAAAGCACACGTGTTCATTTTCGATGATACCTTCTCGGCACTGGATTTTAAAACGGATGCAAAGCTGCGCGCAGCACTGAAAGAGCGCACACAGGATGCAACAGTGTTGATTGTTGCACAGCGCGTGTCCACGATTATGCAGGCAGAGCAGATTGTGGTACTGGATGAAGGCCATGTGGTGGGCATCGGTACACACGAAGAGCTGCTCAAAAACTGCACGCCCTACAGAGAAATTGCGCAGAGTCAGCTGTCGAAGGAGGAATTGGCATAATGGCAGGACATGGAAGAGGGGCACGCGGAATGATGCCCGGTGAAAAAGCCAAGGACTTCAAGGGGACAATGCGCCGGATGGCTGCATATTTGCGCCGTTTTTTACCTGCAATTATCATGGTGATGCTGTTTGCAGTGGCCAGTACGGTATTTTCTGTACTGGGGCCGTGGATTCTGGGCAATGCCACTACAGAGCTGTTTAACGGCGTTGTTGCGCAGCTTACCGGCACCGGAAGCATTAACTTTTCCGCAGTGGCACGGATTCTGGTGTTCCTGGGTGTGATTTATCTGGTTTCGTCGCTGCTTTCTTATGTGCAGGGCTTTGTCATGACCAAGGTTTCCACTCAAATCAGCTACAATATGCGGCGTGATATCAGCCAGAAAATTAACCGGATGCCGCTGGCATATTTTGACCGGGTTTCCCACGGCGAAGTGCTCAGCCGCATTACCAACGATGTGGATACGGTTACACAGACGCTGAATCAGAGTATGGCTCAGATTGTGACCAGCATTACCCAGTTTATCGGTGTGCTGATTATGATGCTTACCATCAGCCCGCTGATGACGCTGGTGGCTCTGTGCATTCTGCCGCTCAGCATTTTTATTGTAAGCAGAGTGGTAAAACTCAGCCAGCCGTTCTTCAAAAAGCAGCAGTCGTATCTGGGCAAAGTGAACGGTCACGTGGAAGAAATGTACGGCGGACATCTGGTGGTCACAGCGTTCAATGGCGAAAAAAAGAGTATTGAAGCATTTGACGAGATTAACAATAAACTCTATGAATCTGCCTGGAAGAGTCAGTTCTTTTCCGGCATGATGATGCCGCTGATGAACTTTGTTGGCAATCTGGGCTATGTGGGAATCTGTATTCTGGGCGGTTTCCTGTCGCTCAGGGGTAAAATCACAGTAGGTAATATTCAGGCGTTTATTCAATATGTGCGAAACTTCACCCAGCCTATTCAGCAAATCGCCAATGTGTCCAATGTTTTGCAGCAGACGGCAGCCGCAGCCGAGCGAGTGTTTGGCTTCTTGGACGAAGCAGAAGAAACACCCGACCCGGAGCAGCCGCTGTCGCCGGATCTGATTCACGGCGAGGTGACCTTTGCACACGTTCATTTTGGCTATACCCCGGAAAAGACCATCATCAACGATTTTTCTGCGGTAATTCATCCCGGCAAGAAGGTGGCCATTGTCGGCCCAACAGGCGCCGGCAAAACCACCATGGTCAAGCTGCTGATGCGCTTTTACGATGTGGGACAGGGTGCCATTTTGCTGGATGGATATGATGTCCGGCAGTTCGCCCGGAATGATCTGCGGGATCAGTTTGGCATGGTGCTGCAGGATACCTGGCTGTACAACGGCAGCATTATGGAAAACATCCGTTACGGGCACCTGGATGCCACAGACGAAGAAGTAATGGCGGCAGCCAAAGCGGCACAGGTGGATCACTTTGTACACACACTGCCGGATGGCTATAACACCATCCTGAACGAGGAAGCCAGCAATATTAGTCAGGGCCAAAAGCAGCTGATTACCATTGCACGTACCATTGTATCGGAGCCCAAAATCCTGATTTTCGACGAAGCCACTTCCAGTGTGGATACCCGCACGGAGCTGGCAATTCAGAAGGCGATGGACCGCTTGATGGAAGGCCGAACCAGCTTTATCATTGCACACCGGCTGTCCACGATTCGGGATGCTGACCTCATTCTGGTGATGAAGGACGGCGATATTGTGGAAACCGGCCGCCATGAGGAGCTCTTGGAAAAGAACGGCTTTTATGCAGAACTTTACCAGAGTCAGTTTGCGGATGCGGATGAACAGGCAGGCTGAATCCTGTGTGAATAAAACGAAGCCGGGGAACCACAGGGGTTCCCGGCTTTGTCCTTTTACAGGGAAAATCAGGGTTGGCCTTTGCTGCGCAGCTGCCAGAAGGCAACCGCGCTGGCGGCAGCCACATTGAGCGAATCCACACCATGTGACATGGGAATCAATACGGTGTAGTCGCAGCTTTCAATGGTGCTGGAGGGAAGGCCCCATCCCTCACCGCCTAAAACAACAGCAAGCTTTGGCTCGGCCATAAGAGCCGGATCATCCAGACGGACGGAATCTTCCCGCAGAGCCATGGCCGCAATTTTAAAGCCCATCTGATGCAAGGCCTTGACCCAAGGCTGAGAAGACCCCTGGGGTCCGGCTTGCGCAATGGCCCAGGGAATCTGAAAAACAGTGCCCATGCTCACGCGCACAGCCCGGCGGTTCAGCGGATCGCAGCAGGTGGAAGTTACCAGTACAGCATCCATGCCCAGCGCTGCCGCAGAACGGATAATTGCGCCCACATTGGTGCCGTCCACAACGCCGTCCAGTACAGCAATGCGCTGTGCACCTGCACACAGCTCCTGCATATCGGGCAGGGCACGCCGCCGCATGGCACACAGAATGCCGCGGGTTAAGGCATAGCCGGTCAGCTGCTCCAGCAGGCTCTGTTCCGCAGTATAGATGGGAATATCTCCCACCAAAGGCAGAATATCGCGGGCCTGATTTTCCAGCTGATGGCGCTCAGCCAGGATAGAAACAGGTTCATAGCCGCTTTTCAGGGCATATTCAATGACCTTTTGGGTCTGTGCGATAAAAATACCCTTTTCGGGTTCCAGCCGGTTGCGAAGCTGATTCTCCGTTAAACGTGCGTAAACATCCAGCTCGGGTATGTCCAGATTCTGAATGGGAATGATATTCGGCATAACGGCTCCTTTCAGATAAATCGATCTTTTTATATCATAGCATACATACTGCTAAATGGAAAATGCAACTTTCGATTTATTGTGCCGGAAAATACGGTGCACGGCAGAGTCCGGCAATTCTGAATATGGAATGAGAATCCGTTTGTTATTATAAAGCGAAAAGTGCAATCACCGGATGCAACTATTTTGTCACAGTTCTTTTAGTTGTGCTGGCGTTGAAATTGTTTGTGCAGGGACGCAGATAGAAAAAGGCAGAAGGCGGAATCACTATCGTCGGCTGTGTTTTTACATTAAAATGTGATATGATGATACCATTGTCATTGTTTGAAAAGGGGGAGTTGTAAATGCCGGAAGCATTGATGACCCATACGGATACATTCCTGGTGCGCGGTTCAGACTGCGGCCCCAATAAGCGTATGCTGCCCGGAGCGCTGCTGCGCCTGAACCAGCAGATTGCCACCGACCACTGTGATCGGCTGAAAATGAACGCTGCTTTTTACGAGCGCACACATACGGCGTTTTTATTGGCTAAAACAGCGCTGGAATGGAAATGCGTGCCTACAGCCGGGCAGAAGCTGACGCTGATTACCCGCCCGGAAATGCCTAAGCGGGCAGTGTTCAAACGTATTACGGAAGTGTGGAATGAGGAAAAACAGCTGATTGGCGTGGTGGACAGCCGCTGGGTGCTGGTGGATACAATGACCCATCGGATTCTTCGCCATCTGCCGCCGGAATACCAGGAAATTCCGTATGCGGAACAGGTGGATCGCGAGCTGGAGATTCGTTTTCCCAAGCCGGAGAGCAAAGAACCTGCGGGTGAAGCGATTGCTGCATATACCTATTGCGATGAAAATGGCCATATGAATAATACGCGCTATGCAGACGTGGCCTGTGATGCTCTGCCGCTGGATGTGATGCAAAAGAGCAGCGTGCGGGCAATGACCATCAACTATCATCGTGAGCTGCCGATGGGGGAAGCCTGCCGGCTGGAACGGGGACAGGTAGAACCGGGTCTCTGGTATGTTGAAGGCCTGAGGGAAGGCAAAAGCTGCTTTGAAGCAACGCTGACACTGGATACACAGGAAGCATACTGACAGATCAACCAAAACACGCAGAAGCAAGACCGGAAATGTACGGCTTTGCCTCTGCGTGTTTTTTTGTCAGCGCACTTACTTTTGCCGAAAAACGTGGTTTTGACAAGGTTTTTAAACCCAATCCCGTACACTGAAAGGGCAGGGAGGGGTGCGGATGAAAACGGTGATTTATCTGGATGTTCTGCTGCTGGTGGATTTTGTCATCGGATACTTTCTGCTGCGTGCGGCAGGGATGCTTACGGGCACACCGCTGCGCTTTTCACGCGCACTTCTGGGCGCTGCGGGAGCAGCATTGTCCAGTTTGATTTTGCTTGCTCCGCCTCTGCCAATGTCCGTGCAGATTGGCTATCAATTACTCACAGCACTCATCATTGCACGGGCTGCGTTTGGCTGGCGCAGCTGGGCAACGCTGCTGCGCCAGACTCTGTGGTATGGCCTTTTAAATTTGCTGGTTGCCGGATTGGTGCTTCTCGCAATACAGCGCTGGGGAGTAACTGCGCTGCACACGAATAATTTGGCGGTGTATTTCAATCTTTCACCGCTCACGTTGCTGCTGGCAGTGCTCAGCGTGTATCTGTGCATTCGCCTGGGCGTGCTGTTGTTCGGTGAACCGCCGCCAACACAAGGGTGGAATCTGTGCCTGGAGCTTCCCTCAAAGCAGCTTGCGGTCAATGCCTGTCTGGATACAGGATTTCTGGTTCAGGACCCTCTCACCGGCGGCCCGGTGGTTCTGGTAAGCCTGCCGGGGGTACAGGCGCGTTTGCCGCAGACACTGTCAGAGTTCCTGAATGCGTATTTTGCCGGCATAGAGCCAGCCGATGTATCTTTTCCGGTGAGACTGGTACCCTGCCGCACTGTTACAGGTCAGCAGGTACTTCCCGGGGTGGAAGTGAGAAAGCTCCGGTTGGTGCGGGATCGGCAAAAGCTGGAGGCTTGCCGTGTCACGGTGGCATTCACACAGCAGCCCTTGGCTGCGGGGGAGTATGACGCACTTTTCGGCCGGGATTTGCTGGCACACTGTACAAAACAAAAGAAAGAAGGCTGTGTAGGATGATGAATTGTTTGAAGCGGCTGCGCCTTATATGGCACAGTTTTCTGTTTCGGCTGCGCAGACCGGGAGGCGCGTATTATATCAATGGCCCCGAAACACTGCCGCCGCCCCTTACACGGGAAGAGGAAGAGCTGGTGTTTCAGGGCCTTGAGGAAGGGCGGCCAAGCTGCCGGGATATTTTGATTACGCATAATCTGCGGCTGGTAGTATACATTGCCCGAAAATTTGAAAACAGCGGCGTTTCCATTGAGGATATTATCTCGATTGGAACGATTGGTCTGATTAAAGCGGTAAATACCTTTCAGCCGGCAAAGAAAATCAAGCTGGCTACCTATGCCAGCCGCTGCATCGAAAATGAAATTCTGATGTTTCTGCGCAAAAGCTCCAACCGCCGTCAGGATGCCAGTATCGACGAGCCGCTGAATGTGGATGGAGAAGGCAATGAGCTGCTGCTTTCGGATGTGCTGGGCACGGATCAGAATCAGGTGGGCCAGCAGCTGGAGCAGGCAGATGAATGCCGTATGCTGCTGCAGGCGGTGGATCGTTTGGAGCCGCGTGAAAAGCAAATTATGCAAATGCGCTTTGGCCTGCTGGACGGCGTGGAGCACACGCAAAAAGAGGTGGCCGATGCAATCGGTATATCGCAAAGCTATATTTCACGCCTGGAAAAGAGGATTATCAAGCGGCTGCGTACCGAACTGGCAACCCTGGCGTGATTTATAAAAAACGGCCGTGTGCCTTTGTGAAAGGGCATACGGCCGTTTTATGTTACTTATTTGGTTGGACAGGGGAATACAGCGTTTTCCATAAAATAGGTCAGCTGTTTGTTCCACCAGTGCCAGTCGTGGGTCACATCATCGCCCCATTCATCGCAACATGCGGGAATCTGCTTTTGATTCAGCAGACTGCTCAATGTACGGGTATCGGCCAGAGCATCCGCTTCGGTGCCGGGGCCTTTGCCGCAGCAAATTACCAAAGGCTTTGCGTTTCGCAGGATCGGCAGGCGGGCATCTGTTTCCGGCAGAGCGGCCAGCGTGAGCAGGGGGCTGTTCCGAAAGACCAGATCGTCCTGCGTATCGCTGAAAAAGCGCTGCGTGTCATATAAACCGGACAGGCTGATAACGCCCCGGAAAAGCTCAGGCTGCCGCAGAAACAGGTTTACTGCGTGGCTGGCTCCAAGGCCGCAGCCGGCCAGCAAAGGGGTCTGAGCGCCGCTCAGCTGCTGTACCGCAGGCAAAAGTTCCCGCAGCAGGTAGCAGATCCAGCGTTCATGCTGCTTTGCGCGGTCACGGTCACTGCCGCCGGCAAGAAAAGTTTCGCTGTCGATGCTGTCAGGGCAGATGAACATCAGCTTGCCGTCGTTGACCCAGTGTTCAGCGGCGGCAACTAGGCCTTTTTCCTCCCAGTCGTAAAACCGGGCGCCCTCAGGGGGAAGAGCAATACAGGGCAGACCCTTGCTGCCATAGACCTTATATTCCATCTTCCGGTCTAGATACTGGCTGGAATGGATCTCATAACGGATTTCCATAGAACGCCACCTCCATGTACAAGAAAAGCCGGCCACATTACGTGGTCGGCTGGATGCTTAGCGCTTAGATCGCACGGGTAACCTTACCAGAGCGCAGGCAGCGGGTGCAGACGTAGATATACTTGGGAGAACCGTCTACAATCGCCTTAACACGCTTTACATTGGGCTTCCAAGAACGGTTGCTCCGACGATGAGAGTGGGAGACCTGGATACCGAAGGAAACACCCTTGCCACAACATTCACATTTTGCCACTTGCTGCACCTCCTCGCTTTTAAATTGCTAGATTATGATACCAAACTTTCAGACAAAATGCAAGCCCTAATTTGTACAAACGGGAAATTTTCTTGAAAAACTTTTTACAGCCTGTTTTACAGAAGGGGTGGCAAACCTTGTTTTCAACGTCGAAAACAGGTATAATAAGATGAAATTCTGTTGTTTTAAATGAGGGAGGCGACCGAAATGGGCATGATGGATCGAGGCACTATATTAATGTATATAATGCGCGGCATTGTAATGCTGGTGGCCATTCCGGTGCACGAAGCAGCACACGCCTGGGCCAGTGCCAGGCTGGGCGATACCACAGCCCGGAATTATGGCCGCATGACCCTGAATCCGGCGGCACACTTTGATCTGATGGGTGCCGTGTGCATGATTGTGGCGGGTGTGGGCTGGGCAAAGCCGGTGCCCACGGATCCCAGGCGGTTTAAAAACCCCAAAAAGGGCATGGCACTCACCGCAGCGGCGGGCCCGCTGGCCAATACGCTGCTGGCATTCATTTCCATTGTGATCTACAAATTGATTTATTATTTGGCACCGGTCAGCACATTGTGGAATTTCTTCCTGCTGCTGGCCAACTACATGGCTGCAATCAACATTACACTTGCCGTGTTCAATCTGCTGCCCATACCGCCTTTTGACGGCAGCCGGATAGCCACGCTGTTTCTGCCGCCCCGGCTTTATTTTAAGATCATGCGCTATGAGCGATACATTTTTGTGGGTATGTTCCTGCTGCTGATTCTGGGCGTGCTGGACGGCCCGCTGGCTTTTCTGCGGGGCATCATGTGGCGGGTGCTGACCGCGGCAACCATGTTTGTAGAGCTGATGTTGGGAATCATTTGAATGGGGGAGCCATGGAAACCATTACCTTTAAATTAGAAGAATTTGAAGGCCCGCTGGATTTGCTGCTGTATCTGGTGGGCAAGAATAAGATGAACCTGTGCGATATTGCAATCCTGGACCTGATCGACCAGTACACGGCAGTGATTGATACGCTGCAGCGGGATCGGTTGGATGTGGCCAGCGAGTTTATTGAAATGGCAGCACGCTTGGTGCAGATGAAAAGTTATCTGCTGCTGCCCCGCAGTCAGGAAGCCGAGCGCATGAAAGAGGAGCTTACCGGGCAGCTGATTGAATATGAAGCCTGCAAGCGGATTGCCCAGAAGCTGCAGCAGATGGCGGGCGATCAGCTGATTGCGGTGCGTGCGCCGCAGCCTGTGCCGCAGGATCTCACATACAATTTGCACCACGACCCGGAAATTCTGGCCGAAGCATGGAACAATCTGATGGGCCGCAGTGTGCGCCGCCGCGCTCCCAGCCAGCAGCGGTTTGAACCTCCGCCCACAATGCAGGGCTGATCCGCCAGATCGGCAGGAACCGTCCAATCCAGGGTGATGTTGGAGAAGGGAGCCTGGGTGCCCCAGCGGCTGGGGGTGTTCACACCGTAGATAAAGCT